>ERZ802830.272-NODE-272-length-51324-cov-49.3808_pt1 | contig 51324 bp, 38 predicted proteins | sample MGYA00345654_ERZ802830 | MGnify/ENA primary metagenome ERZ802830 (study PRJEB30503, sample SAMEA104212375) | marine metagenome | biome: Westerlies Biome; feature: [SRF] surface water layer (ENVO:00010504) within the epipelagic zone...; material: water...
CCTGCTACAATTAATTCAACAAGCAAAGCAACCGAACCACATGACCCCCATCACCCTCACCGACGATGCCCGCCTCATGTGCAAAGCAATGGAGACCGCGGGCATCATGGATCATGCCTGCGCCAAATTGTATGATGCCATCAACCTTCTTGTGAGTTGCAACCAACTGGACGAGAGCGCCATGGAGATCGACGAATTTCAAGCAACAGAAATCATCTGTGATTCTATGGATGGTGATATGTCTTTCGAAGATCTGCAAGACTTAAATAGCAGACAAGTCTTTCGTATGTGCTATGACGAACTGAAAGCTGCTATGTGATACTTAGTGGCACGGGGGTTGACATCAGTTAGTCTCCGTGCTATGATACAGTGAATCGACAGTGTTTATGGGCGGCGTTGTTATCGTTGCGTGCCGCGTTGCCGTATATAAAAACGACCTACTACCCTAACCTACAGAGGTGACAGATCGATCTTGATATATAATGCGAAAGACGAATTCATATTACTAAAAAAAATTCCGCGTAAAAAAATTCTTATGGAAAAGGTTTATCACATCTATGCAAAGGAAGAGTGTTTATATAACAATTTAAGTGAAGTACAATTTAATAAGACATGGAATACCCTTAAGGGGATGGTTGGTTTAATGCAAACTGATTATCAACTTGAGGATTTAACGTATGAGGAATTAGTAAAAACCCCCATAGGTGGACACGAACATTCTTACTGAAAGTAGAGGACTGAAAGTCTGATATTGACAGATCATACATATACTGATATAATTGATATTGAAGGTTAATTCAAATTATGGCAAAAGGATTTACTGTTAAGGCAAATGCCCCCAAGAAGAAAGCAGAAGAGTGGGACATTGCGGCTATTAAGGAAAGGATGAAAGGCAAGACGATTGTTTTTTGTTTACCTGGTCGTGGGTGTTCATATACATTTCTGAAGAACTTTGTACAACTGTGCTTTGATATGGTACAGAATGGAATGAGTATTCAGATCAGTCAAGATTATAGTTCAATGGTAAACTTTGCACGATGTAAGTGTTTAGGTGCGAATGTATTACGAGGACCGAAGCAAATTCCATGGGATGGAAAGTTAGAGTATGATTATCAGTTATGGATTGATAGTGATATTGTATTTGATACAAACAAGTTTTGGCAGTTGTGTGACTTAAGTGTTCCAGCAGAGGGTGACGAGAGAGGCATTACTGCAGGGTGGTATGCGACTGAAGATGGTGTCACAACATCAGTCGCACATTGGTTAGAAGAGGAAGAGTTTCGTACTAATGGTGGAGTGATGAATCACGAAACTGTCGAATCAATCTCAAAACGTCGCAAACCATTTACTGTTGATTATACAGGATTTGGATGGGTCTTAATTAAGAAGGGAGTATTTGAAGAAATGGAATACCCATGGTTTGCACCTAAGATGCAAGTCTTTGAGAGTGGGAGTGTCCAGGACATGTGTGGTGAGGATGTCTCATTCTGTTTAGATGCTAAAGAGATGGGATATGATATTTGGTGTGATCCTCGTATTCGTGTGGGTCATGAAAAGACTCGTGTTATTTGATTAGGAGATTATTATGGCAGCAAGAAGTAAATCATTATCGGGAGGAGTGTTTATTGAACCGCTTCCGAAAAAAACTCGTCAAGGAAATGGTAAGCACACTAAGTACGCCGCGTCGTCTCGTAATGGAGCAAAGAAACGTTATCGTGGTCAAGGTAAATAGTGTAGTTATATGAATACATCATGGCTGCACTTATATGTAATCTTCCTGCAGTGGAAGTATGGGTTCGTAAAGAATATCTAACTGATCATCAAAGTGGTCATGGTGAATTTGTAAAAGGCGTTTGGGTATCGTGTAAATCGATGCCTGGGCGCACTTTTTATTTTGAGACGTATTTACCTGAATATGCGGCAATGTATGATAAACTACCTATTAGCGCGTTCCTCTCGTCTCCGGAGGTCCCAGACCCCGATATGGACCTTCCTAACCTACAGTTCTGGAACTGTATGGATTATGGTGTTGTTGCAATATGTAAGCAATTTATTGGTAGTATGGACTATGAATTGTATACAAGAGACTTTGGTATACAGAAAGGTACATATGTTTGTACATTAGATAACTATCATCAAGATCCTGATGTAATTGATTATGCAACAAGTGAGAATCCAGCTGAACATAAGTCACATAATCTAATCGAACTAGATAATGGTCAGTATGCACTGTATCCAAATAATAGAATGCGTATTTTTGATAATAGTTTAACACCTGTTGAACCAAAGATGCCTGATTTTAAGGTTTCGACTGAATATTACCAAGTTGAAAATGGTTTTGAGAGACTTGGAATGGGTCGTGAGGACGAATATTTTTGGAAAACAGCAAAAGAACGTGAAAATACTGAAGTAAATAGTGATACAGACAAAAAAACCACTAATTTTTAAAAATGACCGACTTTTTAGACAATTTAGCTAATAATCAGCATCAAAAAATGCTTCGTGAGATTACAAATGACAACCAAACACCCAAAAAACGTGATTCTCTCAAGGAAACTGACCTTTTTGAGGTTGATGAAGTCATTTCAGAGACTGAACCAATGACACTCAATGAGTTTTGATCTGATACCTTAATAAATAAGATATAATCGCAGCATTCTTGTGCCTTTAGAAAGGGTAAGTCAGGGTTTTAAGGATATTAGTATGACTTTTCAGAGTAATCCTCTGACAAGTGATCTTATTGCACTTAAAAATGAAAATGCAATTGCTCGTTCTATAAGAAATATTGTATTTACAATCCCAGGCGAGAAATTTTTTAATGAATCGTTTGGATCTAACATCAACAGATCACTTTTCGATAATATCGATGAATTATCAGCACTAGTCATCAAAGATCAGATTACTGAATCGATTGAAAACTTTGAACCAAGAGTTGATACAGTTAAAGTTGTAACTTCTCCTGATTTTGACAATAATAGTTTTGATGTTGTTTTAACATATGAAATTATTGGAGCTGATATACCACCACAAGAATTACAATTTGTTTTGCAACAAACTAGGTAAAAATGCCACTAGCTAATTTCACAAACCTAGACTTTGGTCAGGTTAAAACAACACTTAGAGAATATCTAAAGGAAAACTCCAATTTCACTGACTATGATTTTGAAGGGTCTAACCTTTCAACAATTCTTGATGTTCTGGCATACAACACCTACATCACTTCATACAATGCGAACATGGTCGCAAACGAAGTGTTTATTGATAGTGCGACATTAAGAGAGAATGTCGTATCTTTAGCAAGAAATATTGGATATCTTCCCAGATCAAGAAAAGCAGCAGCATCAACTGTTAGTTTCTTCGTTGATACATCAAATATAACCCCTGTACCTAGTACAATTACTCTTAAGAAAGGAATTGTATCTACGAGTCAAGGTTCTTTTGGTAGGCAATCATATACTTTTTGCATATTAGAGGATATAACAGTTCCTGTTGTTGATTCCATCGCATCATTTAATGATATTTTCATATATGAAGGAAGTTTATTAACTTCAAACTTTACAAATAGTGCAAGAACTCCAAATCAAAAGTTTATTTTACAAAATCCAGGAATTGATACTAATCTAATATCTGTTACTGTGAGACCAAATGAGCAATCAACTAGAAGTGTAAAATATAGTCGCCAAGATAGTCTTTTTGATATCAAATCTGATTCTAAAGTATATTATCTTCAAGAAGTTGAAGATGAAAGATATCAGGTTATTTTTGGTGATGGTATTTTTGGAAACAAACTTCAAGACAATAACTTTGTTACTGTTGATTATATTACATCTAATGGTGATGCTGCAAATGGAGTAAATCAGTTCACTTTTGCAGGAAGATTAGTTTATACAAGAAATTCTCAAGAATATACAGTAACTGCTGGCATTTCACTTCTAACTACAGGAATATCTGCATCTGGAGGTGAATCTATTGAAGGTGTAGAATCAATTAAAAAGTTTGCTCCAAGAATTTACGCATCTCAAAACAGAGCATTGACTGCAAATGACTATGAAACGATAATTCCAGCAAGAATTTATCCAGAAACTGAATCAATCTCCGTTTTTGGTGGAGAAGAATTAGTTCCACCACAATATGGCAAGGTATTCATTAGTATTAAACCAAGATTTGGAGATTTTATTCCAAATTTGATTAAAGAGAATATTAAAACAAAATTAAAGAAGTATTCTGTTGCTGGTATTATACCAGAAATTTTAGATTTAAAATATTTGTACCTAGAAGTAAATACAAAAATTTATTATAATACTAATCTTGCACCATCGGCTGCATATGTTTCTACTATTGTCCAAAACAACACAACAAGGTATTCTGAGTCAACTGAGTTGAACAAATATGGTGCAAGATTTAAATATAGTAAATTCTTAAAAATGGTTGATGATAGTCACGAATCAGTGACTTCAAATATCACAACTGTGGCAATGAGAAGAGATTTGAAAGTTGTTTTAGACACTTTTGCAGAATATCAAATTTCTTTTGGAAATTCCTTCCATATTAAAAATATGAATGGGTATAACATCAAAACTTCTGCATTTAGAATTGCTGGAGTTCAATCAAATGTATATCTATCAGATATACCTGACACAAATAGAGTAACAGGATCTTTGTTCTTGTTTACATTACCATCTGTTGGGTCACAATCACCAACTATCGTAAGACGTAATGTTGGAAGAATTAATTATGTAAGTGGTACTGTTACTTTAAATCCAGTAAATGTTTTAGCTGGAAAAACTAAAGATGGACAACCAATTATTGAAATTGAATCAACTCCAACTTCAAATGATGTTGTTGGATTACAGGATCTTTATTTGCAACTAGATATAAGTAACAGTAATTTTGAAACTGTTGTTGATGATATAGCATCTGGATTAGATCCATCTGCATCCAGTTATATCGTATCCTCTAGTTACTCAAACGGCAATTTAGTTCGTTCTGGAGGTCCAGATACAAATATTGTAACTGGAAATGGAACTGGAGGTTCTTCTGCTTCTACTTCTAATGTAACTACTCAACAAGCAACAACATCAACATCCACAGCTGGATCATCCACATCAGGTTCAATCTCATACTAAGAAGATAAAATCATAACATGTCAGAAACTAGAGTTCAGTTTAATACTATCGTATCTAACCAACTTCCTACTTATGTGCAGGAAGATTATCCTCTTATATCGCAATTTTTAAAACAGTATTATCTTGGACAAGAGTATCAAGGTGGACCGGTTGACCTGATTCAAAATATTGACAAATATGTAAAGGTAGATGAAACTACTAATTTAAACGAATCTGCATTATTGAATGGAGATTTGGATTTTGATGCGGAAACTATAAATGTTGATGTAGGATCTCCATATGGGACTAATGGGTTTCCAGATTCTTATGGTCTTTTGCAGATAGATGATGAAGTAATTACATATACTGGAAAAACTGAGTTTTCTTTTACTGGATGTATTAGAGGATTTGTTGGAATCACTTCATATAGAAGTGAGATTAATAAAGAAGAAGTAGTATTCAAAGAAACGGAATCTGACGATCATAAAGATCAATCTATTATTAAAAACTTAAGTTGTTTATTTTTAAAAGAGTTTTTATTAAAAACAAAACATCAATTAGTACCCGGATTTGAAGAAAGAACATTAACTCCGGGATTAGATCAAAATCTGTTTATAAAACAGTCAAAAGACTTTTATTTAAGTAAGGGTACAGATATATCTTTTGAAATTTTATTTAAAGCTTTATATAATGAAGATGTGCAGATAATCAAACCTAGAGATTTTCTAGTTGCACCTTCTGATGCTCAATATAGAATTGTCAATAGTTTAGTTGTAGAGGCAGTAGAAGGAGATCCTGTAAATTTAGAAAATGCAACATTATATCAAGATGAATATAAGTTTGGCAGTGGAATAAAAAAAGCATATGCTCCAATAACTGATGTTGAAAGAATATCAGTTGGATATGGACAAACTTTTTATAAAATTAGTTTTGATGGCGGATATAATAGAGATATTAATGTTGATGGATCTTTATATGGTAAATTTGCAGTAGAACCATCTACTAGAGTTATTGGAGGTATATCTACTGATTCTATATCAATCGATGTAGATTCTACCGTTGGATTTGGATCCACAGGAGAATTATATGTTAACTATACTGATACCACTACAGGAGTAGTGTCGTATACATCAAAATCCCTAACTCAATTTTTTGGGATTACAAATGTAACAGGAAACATATCCGATGCGTCTACTGTAGGAGTTAATACTTTTACATATGGTAGATCTAGTTTAGATCAAGATGAAATTATTAAAGTTAAAATTAACTCTGTTCTGAGTAATGTTGAATTAATAGAAAATACTAGTGATTTAATAAAGGGTGGAATTGTCAATATTTCTACTCTTGGATGTTCTGAGAACAACTTCAAAACAAATAAATGGTTTTATAATGTTGCACCTTTATATAAAGTAAGTAAATTGGAATTATTGGATTCCTCAGATAATACTTATAAAATAACTTTGAATGTTGAGCATAGTTTCAAGTCTGGAGATTCTGCTAATTTAATTACAAGTGCAGGTAATGAAAAGAAAACAAGTATATTTGATATAATTTCTAATAAATCTTTTAGTATCAAAGGTCAAGGATCTTTAGATTTAAATTCAACTTATAAAATTAAAAGAATTATTCAAAAAGGCGTATCCAACGTTTTTACTGATATTTTCTCATATGCAACTGATGTTAGTAATGTATATAAAAATGATAGTGATTATTTAATTGCATCTCCATCTATTCCGAATTATGATTCACAACCACTAGATTTAACTACTAGAGAAGTTGCTTTTTCTGGGACTTTCAGCGGAAGTGAGTTTAAAATTAGTCCAGGAAAAGAACATGGATTCTATACTGGAGATTCTATCTATTATTCTGCAGAAATTGTCAATGAAAATTATATTGATGATTCGGGAAGTTCTGCTACAAGAGAAGTAAGAGGGGTTGGACTTTTTGCTGATGGATTGTATTTTATAAAAAGAATTGATGGATTTACTGTAAAATTTGCGAAAAGTAGAAATGACATACTTAACTCAAATTTTGTATCTCTTTCCGAAGAAACTGCGGTATCTGGTAGCACAATTAAACCATATGAATTTAATGGAAAAGAACTAAGTCCTCAAAAATTACTTAGAAAAATTTCTAATCCAATTGATGACGGATCTATTAATAAAACTACATCTGGTTTTACTGGTATTTTGGTTAATGGAGTAGAAATTTTAAATTACAAATCAAAAGATGTAATTAAATATGGTAAAATAGAAAATATTGAAGTTCTTGCTAGAGGAACTAATATTGATGTTATAAATGCTCCCGATTTAATAATCAAAGACGCTGTTGGATCTGGAGCAACAGGATATGTTGCAGTTTCTGGATCTTTTGAAGAAATTAAAATTGTAGATCCTGGATTTGATTATGAAGAAACTCCTACTTTAAAAATTGTTGGTGGAAATGGATCTGGGGCACTTGGCCAGGTTAATATGAAAAGCGTTAATCATAACGCAAATTTCTTTGCAGATGTATCATCAAATCGAGTTGTTATTGGTACAACATCAGTACAATCTAGGATTGGATTTTCTACGTATCATAAATTTAAAAATGCAGAACAAGTAATTTATAAAACATCCGATCAAAGTGGAATTGTTGGTTTAGTTACTAACTCATCATATTTTGTTTCTACTATTGACAATACAACTGTTAGATTACATAAAACACAGGGAGATGCTATTTCTGGAATCAATACAGTATATCTGACATCATATGGTATTGGTAGACATTCTCTACAATCTGTAGGTAAAAAATTAGTCGTTGATTCAATTAATATTGTTGATGGTGGATCTGGATATAAGAATAAGAAAAGAACGGCATCTGCTGAATCTGGAATTAGCACATCTTCAAATTTAATTAAAATTGAAAATCATGATTATAGATCTGGAGAGAATGTAAAGTATACTCATGTTGGAACTATAGCTTCTGGACTTTCTACAAATACTGAATATTATGTGACTAAGGTAGATGATAATTCATTCAACCTTAGTCAAGTTGGATCGGCATCCGATAGAGAATTTTATTATAGAACAAAACAATATGTTGATATAACTTCTGTTGGAGTTGGAACTCATATATTCAATTATCCAGATATCTCAGTAAGTCTTATTGGTAAAGTTGGAATATCTTCCGTAGGATTAGAAACTTTTGAAGCAAAAGTTCAACCAGTTGTTAGGGGTGAAATAACTTCAGTTCATCTTGAAAATAGTGGTGTTGGATATGGATCTTCTGATATTATTAATTTAGATTATCAACCAACAATAACACTAGATTCTGGTATTAATGCACAAGTTCAACCAGTTTTAAGTAATGGAAGAATTGTTCAAGTTATTGTTTTAAATTCTGGCAGTAAGTATTTTTCAAGTCCAGACCTTATTATTAATGGTGATGGTTCTGGATGTGTTCTTACACCGATTGTAGAAAATGGATCTTTAATATCTGTAAACGTTATAGAATCTGGTGGTGGGTATTCTTCGGGTACTACATCAATTGATGTAATTCCTTCAGGATCTACTCAAGTATTGCCAGAGTTTAAGGCAAATATTAAATCTTGGAGAGTAAATCTATATCAAAAATATTCTTCATACTTTTCTAAAGATGATGGTATTATATCTGATGGCAATTATGGACTTCAATATTCCCATTTATATGCCCCAAGAGTATTAAGAGAATCTATTTTTTCTATAAGTCAAGATGGACAAACTCTTTATGGAGAATCTGATTTAAAAAAAATTAATGGTATTGAAGAACCATCAGATGAACACTCTCCGATTATTGGATTTGCATATGACGGCAATCCAATTTATGGTCCATATGGATATAAAACAAAGACCGGTGGAATAATATCCCCAATGAAATCTGGATATAAACTAGATTTAAAAGATGGTAGACCATCGACTTCTATTTTTCCCGAAGGATTTTTTGTAGAAGATTACACTCACAGTGAAGTTCCTGATGATTCTATACTTGATGTTAATAATGGAAGATTCTGCATAACACCCGACTATCCAGAGGGAACATATGCATATTTTATGACCATTAATAATGATTCATCTTCAACTTCAGGAGTTTTTGAAAAATATAGGGAACCAGTATTCCCCTATATTATAGGAGAGAACTATCAATCCATCCCCAATAAATTTAATTTTAAATTGGGATCAAATCAAGATAGTTATGATATTGAACAAAATGGATGGAAGAGAAACACTCAACCACTTAACTTAATTGAAGGAGATTCTGAATATCCATATTTGTTCATTCCAAATAAATTAAATCAAACATCTACAATTTCAGCAACTACTCCAGGAAAAATTTCAAGTGTTGGTATAGTAACTGGTGGTAGTGAGTATAGAGTTAATGAAGAATTTGTATTTAATAATGACGGAACACAAGGGAACCATGTATCTGCAAAAATAAGCAGAGTAAAGGGAAGGCCTGTAAGCAATATTAGTGTTGCATCAAGCATTATTGAAAATGTTGAATTTTATCCTGGAGATATAAAAGGTGAATATTTAATATTTGCTGATAATCCTCACAATTTTATAAATTTAGATACAATTTCAATTTCTGGGTTATCTACAACATCATCTGAAATTGAAGGAACTTATAGTGCAGGAATTCAAACTAATAGATTAACCATAGCAGGAGTAGGAAGCACTGGTGTAGCCATAGGAACTGATGGAGTAACTGGTATTGTTACTTACTTTAGAGTTAATGGTAATTTGACTTATCCCAATATTAGAGAAAATGATGTTCTCAGTGTTGGAACAGAGAAAGTTAAAGTATTAAATGTAGACACCCTATCCTCTAGAATTAGAGTTTTGAGGGCAGTAGAGGGGACTACAGGTGCCTCTCACACCATTGGTAAGTTCATCTACGAAGATCCAAGAAAAATTAAAATTAATGCAGGATTTAAAACTGATTATGCATATACTCTGAACAAACAAATTTATTTTGATCCAGCAAGTGCTGTTGGACTTGGGACTACTGCTGGTGTTGGAATAGGAACAACTATTTCTTTTGCAAATCCAGGATCTGGTGCAACTCAAGCATTTATTCCAACTAAGAGTATTTTTATTAAAAATCATAACCTCAACACGGGAGATCAATTAACATATTCTCCAGGAACGGGTGGAAATGGTATTATTGTTCAAGATGAAACCAATGTTGGAGTTGGAACAACATTATCAAATGGTCAAACTTTATTTGTTGCAAAAATAACTGAAGATTTGATTGGAATTGCAACTGTTAGAGTTGGTCTTGGAACTACTGGAAGTTTTGTTGGAGGAGCAAATACAGACTCATCCACAGTATTCTTTAGGACAGTAGGTACTGGAGATACCCACAGTTTTACCACAAACTATAATGTAATTACTGGTAATGTTCAAAGAAATTTGGTCACAGTTTCTACAGCAACAACTCATGGATTAAGTTCTCCACATAATGTATTTGTATCTGTTAACCCACAAAATACTGGTATAGTAACAGTAAAATATAATGATTACAATTCTCGAATTATAATTAATCCTATTGAATTTGCAACTGCTGGAGTCAACACTTCCACAAATACAATTTTATTGCCGACTCACGGATTTAAAACTGGTGATAAGATAATTCACACTGCCATAACTTCATCCGAAGGTCTAGAAAATGAAAAAATATATTATATTGTCAATGTAGATAGAAATACAGTAAAATTAGCAAATACTTATTTCAACTCAATTCAAAATAAACCAGAAATTATTGGTATAACAAGTGCTTCTGATGGAACTATCAATCCAATAAATCCAACAATTGATTTGTATAAAAATTCTACAGTAACATTTGATTTATCGGATTCATCACTTGCATTCTCTAATCAAGGGACAACTTATTCGGCATTTGAATTAAATTTATATACGGATAAAAATTTAACTAAAGTTTGGAATACATCTAAAGTAAATTCCAACTTTGAATTGATCAAAGATGGTAAAGTTGGAACTTCTGGTGCAAAAGCGACATTAACAGTTAATAATGATATACCACAAATTTTATATTACACTTTAGATGTTGTAAAAGAAACTAATGTCCCAGAAGTTAAAGAAAGAGTATTTGTTGATAGTGAAGTTATTTCTGGAAATGAAATAAATGCAAAAGAAAGTCGTTATAGCGGAAAACATACGATTAATGTAGGAACGACTACATCATTCACATATTCTATTAAAGATGTTCCTGAAGAGTCCTCCTATGGATCATCTTCTGATACTTCCTATGAAACAGATTGCACCCACACTTATGGACCAATTGCAAAAATTGAAATTACAAATTCTGGTTCAAATTATTACTCATTGCCAGGAATAACCACAGTTACATCAGGTGCTGGTAATGGTGCAATACTTGAAACATTTGGTTCTGGAATTGGATCTGTAAAATCAATTTCTCTTAAAGATATTGGATTTAAATATCCGTCCGATAAAACTTTAACCCCAGAAATTGTTTTACCACAAGTTATATCAATCAATTCTCTTGCATCATTTGATTCTATTGGCATTACCTCTTTTGGACGTGGATTTTCAATTCCTCCAAAACTAGTAGTTCTTGATGGAAGAACTAATAAGATTGTTCCCAATGTTGACCTAAAAGTAACTGTAGGAAAATCAAATGTAGAGATTCTTGAAAATACAAAAGGAATGAATGCCGTTACTCCAACTATAATCCCGACTGAAAGTGGGGCTGGAGTTGGTATTAATAGTATTGTCTATACATCTTCAGGAATAGCAACAGCAACTTTATCTGTAGGATTTAGTACAGTTAATTCTTTTCCATTCGTTGTTGGAGATAAAGTTTTAATTGAAAATGTAAGTGTTGGTGTTGGATCAACTGGTAAGGGATATAACTCTTCTGCTTATGATTATCAATTATTTACGATAACTGCGACTACTGAGAATCTTGGTGGTATTGGAGATGTATCATTTGATATGTCTGAGTTTATTTCTAGTGGAGAAATTGTAGGTACATTTGATTCTACAAATTCTTCAGGAAAAATTCTTGCCCAGAAACATTTCCCATCATTTGCAGTAGAACTGGATACAAATAATTATATTGTGGGGGAACCTGTAACTTCTAACTCGGCAAAAGGAATTGTAGATAGTTGGAACAGTAGAATTGGTACTCTTAGAATTTCTTCCCCCGAAAAGTTTGTTGTTGGGGAGATTGTAGAAGGATCCAGTTCCAAAACTCAAGGAATCGCATCTTCTATAAAATCTTTTGATGCTTACATGAATTTAGATGCATCTTCAAAAGATATTAAGGGGTGGCAAAATAGTACTGGATTCTTAAATAATGACCTTCAAAAAATTCAAGATAGTTTTTATTATCAGAACTTCTCATATTCTTTAAAATCAAAAGTTTCATATTCAACTTGGGAAGATTCGGTTTCTAGTCTCAATCATACTTTAGGATTTAAAAAATTCTCCGATTATCAACTGGAAACAAAAAATGCTAATGTAATGTCTGTTGGACTTACAACAAATACTACAAATGTTAGTGCAGTTAATCATCTTGACGGATTTGCAAGTTTAAATTGCGTCTATGATTTTGACTTAGTTACTGAAAATAATTTATCTCAAAATTCTAAGTTTATTTCTAATGAAATTGTATTTTCAAATCGAATTTTAACGGATTATTTTGAATCCGTTGGAAACCGAGTTTTATCAATTGATGACATAAGTAGTCAGTTTAATAGCAATCCAAGACCAACAGATTTTAGTATAGTTGATACATTTCCAATCTCATCAAATAGATTCCAAAAATATATTACTTATATAAGAGATAAGAGATTTGTAGCTCAAAGACAATTGATGCTTGTTGATCTTCTTCATGATAATTCTAGAGCATACATGAATCAATATGCTAGAGTTGAAACTGCATATGATCAAGGTTCTTTTGACTTCTCGATTACTGGAACTGATGGACGTTTAGAATTCCATCCAGTTAACTCTTCAGTTAATGATTATGATGTTTCTACACTTTCATATAATTTAGATGATGTTGTACTTGGAACTGGAAGTACGAGTCTTGGTGGAGTTGTTCTAATTGATACTGATAGTATTGAAATACCATCAAATACAACTAAGACAATTGTTTCAATTGGACACACATATTCAAGTGCAAAAGTCTTAGTTAATATAAACCCAGACATTTCACGAAATGATGAATATGAAGCAATCGAATTAAATATCATTCATAAAGGATCTGATATTGAATTACTAGAATATGGAAGGTTAGCAACTAGTATTGGAGATTATTCTGAGACTGGTCTTGGAACATATCATGCATATATTGATGGAACTAACCTAAAAGTAGATTTTATTCCAACCTCTGTTGGTATTGCAACAACTGGTGCAATAAACACTGTTGTTGTTGGACTTTCTAGTAATACTTTTACAGGAATTGGCACAATAAATCTTAGAAGATCTCAAATTGAAGGAAGAACTACTACTATATCTTCATCGGGATCTCCTGGAATTAATACCGTTGCTGATTATCCAAATAATTTTGATGGAGCATATTTTATAGTTCAAGTTACTGATACGACCAACTCATCAATTCAGTTATCTGAAATAGTTGTTGTTGATGATTATGTTGATTCTACTCAAGGTCGTGAAACTTATATGACTGAGTATGCGAATATTGAAACTGCATCTGGTCTTGGAACCTTTGGATCTAGAGTTTCTGCGGCAGGAACTGTATCACTTGTATTTACTCCGAATGCGAGTATTAATGCAGTAGTTAATGTATACATGAATGCCTTATCTGTAAATGAAGATGTTGATTTATCATCTCAAATATCTTTTACGAATGGATCAATTAATGATTCTATTGGAGAATATTTTGGAACGGATAATGATATTAAAAGAGAATTTGAACTAACTCATGAAAACGAACAAATTTTTGAAAGATATTTCTTAGGTAATAGCAGTGATGTTGTAAATGCAACAACGAACACTATTAAAATTCCAAATCATTTCTTTGTAAGTGGAGAAAAGATTAGATATAATCATGTAGGAACGGCTTCTTCTGCTATTGGTATTGCGACAGCAAGTTTTGTTGGAACGTCTAATACCACATTCCTTCCAGATGAAAATTTGTATGCTGTAAAAGTTGATGATAATTTAATTAAAATTGCAACTAGTGCGGAAAATGCACTGAAATTTATACCAGAAGTTGTAGATCTTGAAAGTGTTGGCATTGGAACTTCTCATAGATTCATAGCAACAAATCAAAATGCTAAAGTTATTGTTGCCCTTGATAATGTTATTCAGTCTCCGGTTGTATCTACAGCAGTAACAACAGTACTTGCTGATCAAGTTAGATCTGTTGATAATGTGATTAAATTTAGCGGAATTACATCTTTCTTTGGATCTGATATCATTCAAATTGGTAATGAGATTATGAAGATAGAAGGTGTGGGTATTGGAAGTACAAATACCATTAGAGTTCGTAGACCTTGGTTGGGAACCGTCCTATCTGGATATGGAACGGGAACTCTCGTAACTAAAATTTCCGGCAATTATAATATTGTTGACAATATGTTAAACTTTGTAGAAGCACCGTTTGGAAATGTTCCAATTGGTTCTACTACAAATCCACCAGATGAAAGAGATTGGACTGGCATAACAACAAGTTCTAGTTTCCAAGGTAGAAGTTTTATGAGATCTGGAGTACAAAATACTTCCAACGAATCTTATAATAAGAATTATATTTTTGATAATATATCCAGTCAATTTAATGCTGTTTCAAACGAATTTACTTTAGAGCAGAATGATTCAAATGTTTCTGGAATTTCTACTGAAAATGCAGTTATTTTAGTTAATGATGTTTTCCAAACACCTGGATTGAATGGTGGATACGTAATTACTGAATCATCGGGTATTTCTTCAATTGCTTTCCAAGGAACCAATACAGTTCCACTTGGTCCCGATGTAGGTATTTCTAGTTTCCCTAAAGGTGGAATTATTGTTTCAGTAGGTTCAGATGCAGGTCTTGGATATCAACCTCTAATTTCTGCTGGAGGAACTGCTGTAGTTTCTGTAGCAGGGACTATTTCTTCAATTAGTATAGGAAATAGTGGATCTGGTTATAGGGTGGGAGTTCAGACTGTTAATGTTGCAATAAGAACTTCTTCCGTGTCTGAGTCTAATGTTGTTTCGATTGGAACAGCAGTAATTTCAAACGGAAACATAACTTCAGTTGCCATATCTACAGATAGAGTATTCTATGCCCCAAGAGACATATCAAATGTTTTGTATGATAATGCTAGTGGAGTAACCACAGTAACAACTTCTACTAATCATGGACTTTCTTATGATGATCAAGTTACACTTTCTGGAATCGCATTTACTTGTAATTATAGTGGATCTGGTCCTGTAAATGTATCAAATGCAATTTATAATAATGTAACTGGCATTATGACTGTTACTACATCTGCTCCACATAATTTATCAACCACTGGACAAAAGAGTGACGTTATTCTTACTGGATTAGCATTTACTTGTGGATTAGATGGTGGATCTTCCACTCACGTTTATCCAAGAACAACTGATCCTGCATATTGTGGTTCTAAAGTAACCGCAGTTAATAGTGCAACTCAATTTGTAATTAATGCTGGTGTTTCAACTGTCCCCACATTTTACAGTTCTAGTGGAGTGGCTCAACCAGCATTAATTGCTCCTAGAAATGTTAATAATTCTGCTAGTGGAACAGATCCTGCTGCAGAAGAAACTAACGTTTTAAGGGTTATTAATAATACTTCTTTTGAAGTGAATACTGGAATTTCAACTAGAGAACACTTCTACGCAAGATGTGGTAAAGTCAATAAACCACTTGATGTTGTATTTGATGATCCATTAAGTTATTCAAATATTTCATTACAATATTCTTCCAGCAGTTCCGTTGGTGTTGGAACTAGTGCTGTAGTTGATATTGTTGTTGGTCAGGGATCAAGTGTTATTGATTTTACAATCAGAAATACTGGATATGGATATGGAAATGGTGAAATATTAACTGTTCCAATTGGTGGATCTACGGGAATACCAACAACTTCATCCTTCTCCGAGTTTAAAATTACCATAGATGAAGTTTTTAATGATAAATTCTCTGGTTGGACTATCGGACAATTGCAGGTTTTAGATGATATTAATGATTTTATTGATGGATCTAGAAAAGATTTCTCACTATCTTTGGCAGGAAACTCCATTTCAATTGTTTCTGGGAAAGGATCTAAGATTGATGTTCAAGATGTTCTTCTTATCTTTGTTAATGATGTACTTCAAGTTCCTGGTAAAGGATATACCTTTAATGGAGGAAGTATTGTAACATTTACTGAAGGATTGAAAGTTGGTGATTCTGTTAGTATTATGTTCTATAAAGGAACAGGCGATACTGATGTAATCTTTAGAAATATAATTGAGACGGTTAAGAAGGGTGATACCCTTCAAATTAAACATGACGCATCTATTGGACAATCATCATCTTTAGATGAAGATGAGAGAGTTGTTGATCTAATTAAATCTACAAATATAGTTCAAACCAATTCATATTCTGGACCTGGAAATACTAAAGATGTTACCCTAGAAAGACCTGTTGTTTGGTGTAGACAAACTGAAGACATATTCATCGATCAGATTGCTATTGGTAAAAATAGAGAACTTTATGAACCGGTCATTAATCCTAGCGCATATATTACAAAATCTGTTGGAGTTGGATCTACAGCAATATATGTTGATAGTTTGAGACCAACATTTGATTCTCAAAATGAGAATGATACTGATTTGGCATTCCAAAAGAAAATTAAATTTATTGCACAAGACTCCAAAGTAAGTGCAGCTGCAACTGCTGTTGTTACTGGATTGGGGACAATATCCACAATATCTATTTCTAATGGAGGATCTGGATATAGTTCTGCTCCCGTAGTAACTATTGGAAGCACAGTCCAATCAGTTGGACTTGGAACAACAGCAACAGCAACATCATCTATTACTGCAGGAGTTGTTACGAGTATAACAATAACCAATGCTGGAACTGGATATACTAACACTAGTGCTCCCGTTGTTTTAATCGCGCCACCATCACATAATACTGAAGAGGTATCCGTAAATACCTACTCTGGAGATAATGGTGTAATTGTTGGATTTGGAACAACTACTGTTGGAATTGGAACACAACTCATCTTTGATGTTCACATTCCTTACGATTCTTTCCTTAGAGATTCTAATATTGCAGGGACAGCATTAACTATTAGTTCTATTAGTAAAAATGATTATTTTGTTATTAAAAATTCTAATGTTGGATCTAGTTCAACCTCCATACTATCTTTGGATGCCTCAGATAGTACAGTAGGACTAGGAACTGTTTTTGCAGATAATGTATATGAAGTTGACAGTGCAGTTTCAATTTCTACAAGTGTATCTGGAATTTCAACTTATGTGCGTAGAGTGTTTGCCAAGGTCAATCAATTTAATTATGGATTCTCTGGAATTACAACTTCCGATTTCTTTGGATCATTTAGTTGGGGAAGAATTGACATAGCAGCAAGAAGTAAAGAGAATTCTTATTCTTCATATGCAGAAGGATCTGGAATTTCAACTGCTACTATGATTGTTAGATCAAACTTTTTAAAATTCAAAAATTATGATCTTTAATCTCTAATAAATAAAGAAAAAAAGTCCGTCAAATGGCTGCTATTATAACTGATCAGATTAGAATATTAAATGCAAAGAATTTTGTTGCTGGTGTTTCTAATGCCAGCAATTCATATTATTCTTTTATTGGATTGACTAATCCTGCAGATTATCAGGTTGATTGGGATATTGATCCACCATCACCTAAAGACAATTTTGATCAGGAAAATGATTACTGGGACACCATGGTGGCCTTGAAAAAAATCAATACCGCTGATGTAAGACAAGTTGTACCCAAACTTGTTTGGTCCTCAGGAACAAGTTATGACATGTATCGTCATGATTATAGTAGATCTAATACTGCTGTAGTTTCTGGTTCAACATCACTATATCTGGCAAATTACTTTGTTATGAATAGTGATTTTAGAGTTTATATTTGTCTTCAAAATGGAATTGATGTAGATAATCCTTCCGGAAGACCATCTCTTGATGAACCAACATTTACGGATTTAGAACCAAGATCTGCAGGAACCAGTGGAGATGGTTATATTTGGAAATACCTTTTTAGTATTAAACCAAGCGATGTTGCTAAATTTGAATCTACAGATTATCTACCTGTTCCATCAGATTGGGCAACTTCCACTGATAATGCTGCAGTCAGAGATAATGCAGTCGATGGGTCAATTAAAATTGTAACTGTTACTAATAAAGGTGTTGGACTTGGAACTGCAAACTCCACATATACATCCGTCCCTATTAAAGGTGATGGATCTGGTGCAGAATGTACCATTATTATTGATGGAAACCAACAAGTAAGTGGAGTTACTGTTTCAAATCAAGGATCTGATTATACATATGGGAATGTTGATTTAGAAGCAGGTGGAGTTCCAACAGGAACAACAAGACCAATTCTTAATGTTATAATTTCACCGCAAGGTGGACATGGTGCAGACATATACAGAGAATTGGGAGCATATAATGTTCTCATGTATTCTAGAATTGAAAATGATAATAATAATCCAGATTTTATAACTGGAAATCAAATTGCCAGAGTTGGTGTTGTAGAAAATCCTGAGCAATTTGGATCTTCAAGTGTCCTCTCTGTAGATAAAGCTAGTGCTCTTGGAGCATTAAAATTAGTTGGATCTGGATATAGTACTGCAACATTTACTGCAGATTCGTATTTTACTCAAACAATATCCACAGGATCAACAGCTGTTGGTAGAGTTGTAAGTTATGATCAAAATACTGGAGTTCTTAAGTATTGGCAAGATAGATCTCTTGCTGGATTTAGCACAGTAGGAGTTGCTCAAACTCAACCTCAATATGGATTTAGTTTAAATGATTTTACATCATCTCCTGGAACTGGTGGAGTATTGACAATTTCTCCATCTGCAGGAGTAAATTTGACTATTGATGAGAACTTCTCAGGTATATCTACGGTAATAAATAATCGTACATACTATCTTGGTCAAACTTTCGCGAGTGGTGTTGCCAATCCAGAGGTTAAAAAGCACTCTGGTAATATAATTTACGTTGACAACAGACCATCTATAACAAGATCGTCAAACCAAAAGGAAGACATAAAAGTTATTTTGCAGTTCTAAAGAATTATGCCACAACAAACGAACCTCAACGTAGCTCCCTACTTTGACGATTTTGATTCTACAAATGATTATCATAAGGTATTATTTAAACCAGGATATCCTGTACAGGCTAGAGAATTAACTAGTCTACAGTCTATGCTGCAGGACCAGATTGAAAGATTTGGTCAACATTTCTTTAAAGAAGGTGCCAAAGTAATTCCAGGAAATACTGGATATAATAGAATATATTATTGTATTCAATTAAATAATTCATTCCAAGGTGTTCCCGTATCTGCTTACGTTGATCAATTAGTTGGTACAAAAATAACTGGACAGAGATCGGGAGTAACTGCCTTTGTTGATAGTATTCTTCTTCCAGAAAATTCTGAAAATGGAAATTTAACTCTTTATATTAACTATCTTGCTTCTAGCACAGGAAATAACTCAACTCAAACTTTCTTTGATGGGGAACAACTTTCATCCAATGAAGTAATAACATCTGGACTTCTTGGAAACACCACTATTGCTGCCGGATCACCTTTTGCATCAACAATAGAAAATAATGCATCTGCAATAGGATCTGCATTTCAAATTGATGAAGGAGTATATTTTGTAAGGGGAAATTTTGTAACTGTAAATAAAGAAACTTTAATTTTAGATCAATATTCAAATAATCCCAGTTATAGGATTGGATTATTTGTAAATGAAGAAATTATAAATGCAGATTTAGATGAAACTCTCAATGATAATTCTCAGGGGTTTAATAATTATGCAGCTCCAGGTGCAGATAGACTTAGAATTAGTGTAAGTTTATTTAAAAAAGCACTTGATGATTTTAATGATGATAATTTTATTTTACTTGCAACGGTAATTGATGGTTCAATTCGAGATGATATTAGAAAATCTCTTTTTGGAGGTAGTGTTGGATTTAATGATGTAACAGATACTCTTGCAAGAAGAACATTTGAGGAATCTGGTAATTATTATGTAAAAGCTTTTGACGTTAGTGCTGTAGAATCTTTAAATAATAATCTTGGTAATGGTGGAATATTTAATGTCGGACAATTTACTCCAGGTGGTGTAACCCCAACAGATGATCTTTTATTGTATAAAATTTCTCCTGGAAAAGCATATATTAAAGGTTATGAAATCCAAACTATTAATGCTTCTTATCTTGATGTAGATAAACCAAGAACAACAAGAACGATTAAAGATCAAAATATAATTTATAGCACTGGACCAACACTAAAACTTAATAGAGTTTATAGGGCACCAACAGTAGGAATTGGAAATACTTATTTTGTAAGTTTACGTGATCAAAGAGTTGGAAGTAATTCGGAGACTCTTCCTGGAAATGAAGTTGGAATTGCAAGAATATATGACTTCAAATTAGAATCTGGATCTTATAGTACTTCTAATGCAAATGAGAATGAGTGGAACCTTGCTCTCTATGATGTTCAAACAATTACGGATATTGCATTAAATCAGGCACATACTTTATCGATTCCCACATTTATCAAAGGTGATAATAGTGGAGCTACTGGTTTCTTAAGACATGCAGTTTCTGTAGGAACGGCAATTACCGTTTATGAGACAAGTGGAAGTTTCATACCAAATGAAAAATTAATCTTTAATGGAATTGATAATGGTAGGATTGCTATTGCAGTTACAGAGCACGGTATTTCTGATGTCAAATCCGTGTATGGAACAAATAATGGAACAACAGGAATTAGCACTTTTAGTGCAGATGTAATTCAATCAAATAAGTTTATTGTTGGAATTGCTACAGTAAGTCCACTTTCTGGTGGAATTAGCACTATTAAAAGTTCAAATGAGTCTTTCCCAGGAACTCTTGTTAAAGAAAATGATTTAATTCAATATAGTGATACAACTCCTGGATTAGATGGAGATCCAATTATTGCTAGAGTTACTAATGTAGGAACATCTGATATCTCTGTAGAGGGTGTTGCTGCTGTTACAGGAATTTCTAGTGGATTTTTGCCATCATCAACATTAAGTATAACAGATTTAAAAATTCTTACTACTCAATTAGCAACATCTTCTGACAATTCTCTGTTTACTCCTTTACCCAAAGTAAATGTTTCAAATGTAGATCTTGCAGAAGCTTCTTTGGTCATTAGAAAAACTTTTATTGTAAATATTGCAAGTAATGAGTTGTCTGCCCAAGTTGAAGCAGATACAAATGAATCATTCTTGCCTTTCGATGTAGAAAGATATCTTTTGATCCGATCAGATGGATCTACAGAATCCTTGAGTGGTGATAAATTTGATATTGCTACTAACGGATCTACTTTACAAATTCGTAGTCTTGGAAGCAATGATACTGGTGCAACTTTAATTGCAACTCTTCGTAAAGTAAAACCAAAAGCAAAAGAAAAAATTAAAAATAGAGTCAACTCTGTTGTTGTAAATAAATCAAAACTTGCAGGTTCTGGAATTGGAGGAACAACTTTAAATAATGGATTGACTTACGGCAATTACCCCTTTGGTGTCAGAGTTGAAGATGAAGTAATTTCATTAAATACTCCAGATATTATTGAAATTCACGGAGTTTTTGAATCAGCAGATACGTCTCTACCATCTGCTCCCCAAATTGTATTCCAATCAATTAATACAAATTCCACAACAACATCAGAATTGTTGATTGGAGAAAAATTTGTTGGGCAAACAAGTGGTGCTGTAGGTATAATCGCAGAAAAATTAAATGATTCGAGTATTTCCTTTCTTTATAAAAATGAAATTTCTTTAATAGAAGGAGAAACTGTAGAGTTTGAAGAATCAAACTCTAGTGCATTGGTATCATCTCTATCATCTCCCAGTTTTAATATTTCTTCCAATTACACATTTAGAACGGGTCAAGAAATTACTTTCTATGATCAGGGAAGAATCAAGAGAAAAAATGATGCCTCGCCGCCATCAAAACAAATCAAAATTTATTTTGCAAGTGCATCATATTCAAATACAGATGATGGAGACATAACAACTGTCAACTCATATAGACAGTTTAACTATGCAAATGAAATTAAAAAAATTAATATTTTTAGAAACTCTGATATTATTGATATTAGACCTAGGGTTTCTAATTACGAAGTAGCAGAAAATTCAAGATCTCCACTTGAATTTTTTGGAAGAACATTTGATGCATCTGGACAATCGGCAGCAAATCCATTAGCTTCAGATGAAGCTATTTTGACTGATATTTCTTATTATCAAGGAAGAATTGATAGGGTATTTTTGTCAAAAAATGGAAAATTTCAAGTTGTTTATGGAACTCCATCAGACAACCCTCAGAGACCAGATCCAGTCGATGATGCTATTGAAATTTGTAGAGTAGAACTTCCAGCATATCTTGCAAATGTAAAGGATGCAAAACTTTCATTCTTGCAGCATAAAAGATATAAAATGCAAGATATCAAGGAACTCGAAAACAGAATCAAGAGCCTTGAATATTATACAACTCTTTCCTTACTAGAAAAAGAAACCGCTAATCTCTTTATTTCCGATAATGATGGTTTAAATAGATTTAAGTCTGGATTTTTTGTAGATAATTTTAATGACTTCTTGGCACAAGAAGATACTTTTAAACTTAACAATTCTATTGATAGAAAATATAATGAACTAAGACCAAGACATTATACCAACTCTGTTGATATGATTTTTGGTCCTGTCGTAGATGCAGATCCAACTGCGGATTTAAATTTCTCTACAATAGAAGGAAACAATGTTAGAAAACAAAATGACATTGTAACACTTGACTATGCCGAAGTTGAATATATTAAACAAAATTTTGCTACAAGAACTGAAAGTGTCACTCCTTTCTTGATTAGTTTTTGGAGTGGAACAGTTGAACTAACTCCAGCAAGTGACAACTGGGTTGATACTGCAAGACTTGAAGCAAAAATTATTGATGTTGAAGGTGATTATGCATCAACATTTAGTGACATGGTGGAAAATGGAACTATCGATCCTCAAACAGGATTTGGTCCTATACTATGGAATTCATGGGAAATTAATTGGGTTGGTATTGAAGTTGTTGAATCAACAAGACAAAGAGTCATTCAAAACACTCCTGATACTATTATCCAAGGAAGTGGAAACTCTATAAGCTGGTCAAATAGAACTGTTATTGATAATATCGTTGAGGAGGATATTGAAACATCTATAGAATTTGGAACTAACTCAAGAACTGGATCTAGAACTATTGTAACAGAACAATTTGATCGTGAATCGGTAGGTGATAGGGTTGTAAGTAGGGACCTCATTCCATTCATGAGATCTCGGAATGTTGAATTTGTGGCCAAAAAAGTAAAACCACTTACTAGATTATATGCATTTTTTGATGGAGTAGATATTTCCAAATATTGTGTTCCAAAATTACTTGAAATTACAATGGAATCTGGAGTTTTTGAAGTTGGAGAAACTGTAATTGGAAATAGTTCAGTTATTGGTGATATTGGATCAAATTCTCTTCCATCTTCTCCATTCATCCAATTCAGAGTTGCACAATCTAATCATAAAGAAGGTCCATATGATTCATCAACAAAGACTTTCCGTCAAAATCCATACAATTCTCAAGATTTGTCTGGTGCATACTCATCAACATCAACTATTTTAAATGTAGATACATTTTCACTTTCCAATGAAGTCCAGGGTCAATACTATGGTTGGATTAGGGAAGGAATGACTCTTCGTGGACAAACAAGTGGTGCTCTTGCAAAAGTTTCAAATGTAAGACTTATTTCTGATATATCGGCTACTTTAATTGGTAGTTACTATATTCCAGATCCAAACAATATGAGTTTCCCTAGATTTGAAACTGGAAGTAAAGTATTTACTTTAACCGATGATATTGACAATAATCAAGATCAGTCTATTACAATTGCGGAAGAAGGATTTGCTTCTACAGGAACTTTAGAAACAGTTCAAGAAAATATTGTTTCTGTCAGAAATGCAAGAGTTGAAGCACAAGAACAATTCCAAAGTAATGATGTTGATAGAAACCTTGGAATCGAAATTATAGAATCTACAGTTATTGGTCAAAGATCAAGAACTCAAAGAGTAGGAACTAGATTTAATCGTCCACCTGATCCACCACCACGTAGATGGGGTGGTGGACGCGATCCTCTGTCACAATCATTTATGGTTGAAGATACTACAGGAGTATTCTTAACTAGTTGTGACGTTTTCTTTAGATCAAAAGATGATATGGATATTCCAGTTATCATCCAAATTAGAACCATTGTAAATGGACTTCCATCAACTAGAATTCTTCCATTCTCTGAAGTCGTTTTAGATCCAGATGAAGTTCAAACTTCATCTGATGGATCTGTTGCAACTAATATTCAGTTTAAGGCCCCCGTTTATGTTGAAGGTCTAACTGAGTATGCAGTAACTCTATTATCAAACTCAACTAAGTATAGTGTTTATATTTCAAGAGTTGGTGAAAATGATATTATAACTGATACATTTATTTCAAATCAACCATATCTTGGATCACTATTCAAATCTCAAAATGGATCGACATGGGAACCAAGTCAGTGGGAAGATCTTAAGTTTACTCTTTATAGAGCAGATTTCCTTGAAAATGGATCTGTAGAATTCTACAGTCCAGAACTTACGAGAGGGAATAATCAAATTCCAAAACTTCTTCCAGATTCAATTATAATGAACTCTAGACAAATTAGAGTTGGTCTTGGAACTACAGTAGCAGATTCTTATGAGATTGGAAATACATTCTCACAACAAGGAACAAATGCAACTGGAGATCTTGTAGGAGTAGCCGCATCTGCTGTTGGAAATCTCACTATCAGTAATGCTGGTCTTGGATATACTCCTGCAGATGGAAGTCAAACCTTCTCCGGAGTAAATCTAATTACCCTTACTGGCAATGGTAGAGGTGCAACAGCAGACATTAGTATTGTAAATGGAAGTATTGTTGCTAGTGGAGCAACAATTGCAAACAATGGAGGATCTGGATATCAGGTCGGTGATGTTCTTGGTATTACTACAATTGGAATAGCATCAGTTGGTACTAATGCAAGATTAACCATTGCTGGAATTGGAATTACAAATGAACTAGTATTTAACAATGTTCAAGGTGAATTTGTTGTTGGTGCAGCAAAAACACTAATGTACACCAACAGTTCTGGTATCACAACAGAACTAAATTCTTCTGGTTCTGCTGGTCTCGGAACTGGTGGAAATGTTCAAATTTCAACAATCAATGTTGATTCTGATGGAACTCATTTTACAGTTAATCATCAAAACCACGGAATGTATTTTGCTGATAATGTAGTTAAAATGTCTGGGGTCCTTCCAGACATTAGACCGACTAAATTAACTGCGGAATTTGTTTCTGGGTCTACTGGATCAATAGTAGTTGGTGGAGCAACAACATTCTCAACTTTTGAGGGAGTTGGAGTTGGAACCACTAATGTTGGATATCTATTAATCGGTGAAGAAATTATTGAATATACAAATGTTTCTGGAAATACAATTGGTGGTAATATTGTAAGAGGCACTGATCCAAGAACTTATCCAATTGGAACTCCAGTATTTAAATATGAAAACTCTGGTATTAGTCTCCAAAGGGTTAATACATCTCATAATTTAAATAATGTGACAGAGATAAATCCATTTACATTTGATTCATATAAAGTCAAAATTGATATGAGTACAACTACAGGAACTGATAGAAGTACTGATATTGGTCACCCAAAACTTTATATTGGCAATACTAAGTCAACTGGTGGAAGAAATATAAGGGCTACTCAAAATATGCCATTTGAAATTATTACTCCACAAGTTCAAAATCTTACGCTTACTGGAACAAATATCACTGCTCAAGTAAGAACAACTACTAGTAAGAGTTTTAGTGGTAATGAAATCCCATTTGTTGATTCTGGATTTGAAGACATCACGATCAATCAAAAAAATTATTTTGATACTCCAAGGATGATTGCATCTAAAGTAAATGAAGATTTGAAATTGACTAATGTTGTTGGTAATAAATCAATGCAAATGAGTCTTGCATTGAACACCACTGATAATCGTTTAAGTCCTGTTGTCGATGCTCAAAGAGTAAATGCAATTGTAACTTCCAATAGGGTCAATAATATTATTGAAAATTATGCAACTGATTCTAGAGTCAGTGCCATCACCTCAGATCCTACAGCATGTCAATACGTATCAAAAGAGATTGTTATTGAAAATTCTGCATCATCAATTAAAATTATATTATCTGCACACATTGGTGATGATGCTGATATTAGAGCATTTTATTCGGTAAATAATAAAATTGGACTTGATCCAATATTTACTCCATTCCCCGGATACTCAAACTTGAATTCTAGAGGTCAAGTAATTGCCTCAGAAAATAGTAATGGTGAATCTGATTCATTCATCACAAAGTCAATTGCTCGGTCATTTGATAGTGAAAAACTTGATTATAGAGAATACACATTTACAGCTGATCAACTTCCATCATTCAAAACATACCGAATAAAAATCTCACTGACATCTAAGAGTCAGTGTTTTGTTCCTAGGATCAAAGACCTAAGAGTAATTGCTTTAGCATAATGAATTTTTACGAATTAGACGGTCATAAGGATCTCGCAAGAGATCCTTCTACAAATGCGGTATTAAATGTGAACACTCTCGAATATCAACAGTATCTTGCTAGACGTGAAGTCAAATCTGAAAAGAATGATAAGATACAAAACATTGAAGATGATTTTGCTAATATGAAGAGTGAATTAAACGAAATTAAATCTCTATTAAAGGAGTTAATACATGGATCCTGATACTATAGAACTAAGCAACTTATCAAAGCAATTTGCTTATACTAAGATGGCATCACAGATAGATAGTTGTGATGATCGTGAAGAATTGAAAAATATTGCAAAATCTTTTTGCAAATTATATTATAAGCAGCAAGAAACAATGAAACTAATAGGAATAGTAGATGGCAACTAAAAACATTACTTTTGATCCCGATTCGGGAGTTCCTTATGGGTTAAATTTGACCATTTATGGTGGGTCAGATTTTTCAACAAACTTGAATGTTTTAGATACATCAAATGCTGCTTTTAATTTGACTGGTTATACTGGATCAGCAGCAATATCGAAAAGTGTTGCAGTTGGAGCAACACTTGGAATTACTACATCATTTACAGTAGGACTTACTAGTGCATTTGATGGCAAAATGTCAATATCATTAGGAAGAACTGATACTAGGATCCTAAACGAAGGTAGATATATGTATGATGTCTTAGTTAGTTCTGGGTCAACTGTGTATAGTCTTGCCAATGGAAATGTTTATGTCTACAATCCAGTTTCATCAGCACCCTAAATACAGTTAGGAAACTTGTGAATATATGGCACAACCAGCAAGTAGATCAGATTTAATCAATTATTGTAAAAGGCAACTGGGTGCTCCAGTCCTTGAAATTAATATTGCCGACGAACAAGTAGATGATCTTGTGGATGATGCTCTTCAGTATTTTCATGAGAGACATTTTGATGGAGTAGTTCAAACATATTTAAAATATAAAATAACTCAAGATGATATTGATAGGGGAAGAGGTAGAGGTGGAAGTAATCCAATAGGAATTGTAACTACTACAGCAACTTCTACTGTTGGAATTGCAGCTACTTTTTCTTATGAGGAAAATAGTAATTTTATTCAAGTTCCTCCTTCAGTAATAGGAATCAATAAAATTTTTAGATTTGATAATAGCACCATATCGGGAGGAATGTTTAGTTTAAAGTATCAATTATTTTTAAATGATTTATACTTCTTCAATTCTATGGAGATGTTATCATATGCAATGACAAAAACATATCTCTCTGATATTGATTTTTTATTGAATACTGAAAAGCAAATAAGATTCAATCAAAGACAGGATAGATTGTATTTGGATGTTGATTGGGGAAATGTGGAATTAGGAGAGTATATTGTTCTAGATTGTTGGAGACTTTTGGATCCAAATGATTTTACAAGAGTTTATAATGATTCATTTTTGAAAAAATACTTAACTGCATTGATGAAAAGGCAGTGGGGACAGAATTTAATTAAATTCCAAGGAGTTAAACTTCCAGGTGGAATTGAATTAAATGGAAGACAAATATATGATGATGCTGAGAAAGATTTGGAAATAATTAGAGAGCAGATGTCAAATACATATGAACTTCCACCTCTTGATATGATAGGTTGACGTTATGGTATTAAATCCATTTTTTACTCAAGGGACATCATCTGAGCAAAATCTTGTTCAGGATTTAATAAATGAGCAGCTAAGAACCTATGGAGTAGATATTTTTTATCTACCCAGAAAATACTTATCAGAAAATTCTGTTATTAGAGAAGTAGTTCAGTCAAAGTTTGATATAGCACTTCCTCTTGAAGCATATATTGATAATTATGATCAGTATTCTGGAGCAGGAAATTTACTATCAAAATTTGGTATTGAATCTAAAGATGAAGTAAGACTTATAATTTCAAGAGAACGATTTGAGAATTATATAACTCCATTAATTCAAGATCAGGCAAATATAAAGTTATCAACGAGACCCAAGTCTGGAGATCTTATTTGGTTCCCACTTGATGATAGAATTTATGAAATTAAAGATGTTGAGTATGCAAAACCATATTATCAACTACAAGATCTTTATGTCTATGAATTATATTGCGAACTCTTTCGGTTGGAGGATGAAGTTATTGCAACTGGAATTGAAGAAGTTGATAATAATTTAATTGGTGAAGACTATGATGGACAAACAGATGATGGTATTAATACAATTCAAGGTCCCACACAAACACTTACTTTGGTTGGTTCTGGAGTAACTGCTACAGCAACTGCTGCTATCTTCGATGGTGGCGTTAGATTGTTTACCATATCTAATAGGGGTGGTGGATATAGTAGCGTCCCTACAGTAGGCGTCACATCCGCTCCAGCAGGCGGTACAACAGCAATTGGTATTGCCACTATGATTGGTGGTATTAACGTCTGCAACCTCAATGCAAATCCAAGATTGCAATCAGTTCAGGCAGTTAATATTGCCAATTCTGGTGCAGGATATACTGTAGCACCTGGAGTAAGATTTTCTGGTGGAGGAGATGGAGTTGGAGCAGCTGCTACAACCACAATTGGAGATGGTGTTGTAGGTATCGTAACAGTAACAGCAGGTGGTTCTGGATATGTTTATAATCCAGCAATTAATTTTACAAATGAAGTATTTTTAACAGGAGTCACTACAGTTTCTGCTGCTGCAACTGCCATAGTTAGTGCTGCTGGAACTATAACTAACATCTATATTACAAATGCTGGTCTTGGATATTCTGTAGCACCAACTATTGTTGTTGCTGGTGCTGAGAGTAGTGGTTCTGGTACATTTGCGTTTAATGAAATTATCACTGGTTCTTCTAGTGGAACTACAGCAAGAGTTAGAACGTGGGATGCATCAACTAATGTACTTGTAGTTGCAACAGTTACAGGAGAGTTTACTAAAGGGGAAACTTTAGTAGGTGCAACTTCTGGAGCATCATATGAATTACGTATAATTGATGTTCAACCAGTTGATGATGGATTTGCTGACAATATTAATATTGAGACGGAAGCAGACAAGATACTTGACTTCAGTGAGCAGAACCCATTTGGGATGCCCTAAATATAGATATCTTAAGATAAAGATCTTGTAGGTTTTAACATGTTTGAATATTTTTACAACGAAATATTGAGGAGGACCATTATATCTTTTGGCACACTCTTTAATAATATTAGCATTAAGCATGAAGACTCTTCAGATAACGTTGTAAGCGTTGTAAAAGTTCCTTTGGCATATGGACCTACCCAGAAGTTTTTGGCAAGGATGGAGCAGTCTCCAGACCTCAATAAGCCCTTTGCAATTACTCTGCCAAGGATGTCATTTGAGTTTACTGGATTAACTTACGATCCAGCAAGAAAAGTATCTACAACTCAGACATTTACTGTCAAAGATCCAAATGATGGGACTGAGACTAAGAAATCATATATGCCAGTTCCATATAACATGCAGTTTGAACTGTCTGTTATGACAAAATTAAATGATGATGCTCTACAAATTGTAGAACAAATTTTACCATATTTTCAACCAGCATATAATTTATCTGTAGAGTTGGTTGAAGCAATTAAAGAGAAAAGAGATATTCCAGTCGTCTTGGAAAATATTACTATGCAAGACGATTATGAGGGGGATTTTACATCTAGAAGAGTCCTTCTCTATACATTTAGATTTACTGCAAAAACATATCTATTTGGTCCTGCATCTTCTGCAACCAAAGATATCATCAGGAAAGCTACTGTCAGTTATCTTACTGGAACGGATACTTCAAATACAACAAGAGAAGTTTCTTACTCCGCAACTCCAAGAGCAATCAAAAATTACACTGGAACGGCGGCGACTACTCTTACTGCGGACATAACCATATCTGTGAAAACATTTGAGGTTGCGGATGGTTCTACTTTGACTAAAGGAACTTATATTGATATTGATGGAGAGGAGATGTTCATCAAATCTATTAGCGAAAACAAAATTACCGTCAATCGTGGTCAGGATGGAAGCACCGCTACAACTCATTTAGGTGGAGCAGATATTCATAAGATTGATACTGCAGATGATGCTTTGATTGAGGTTGGAGATGACTTTGGATTTAGTGGTGGTATCTGATGACATCTATGACAAAAAAATTTGACGGATTAAATGAAACTTTTAACACTGATGACGATCTTCTTCATCCAGAAGTTATAGAAAAAAAAGTTGAAAAAATTAAAAATACTGTTGATGATGTAAAAAAGGATTATGATTATACGAGAGGTAATTTATATTCTATAATCGAAAAGGGACAAGAAGCAATTAATGGTATTCTTGAACTCGCACAGGAAAGTGAAATGCCTAGGGCATATGAAGTTGCTGGTCAGTTAATTAAAAATGTGGCTGATGCTACTGACAAACTGATGGATCTTCAGAAAAAACTAAAAGACGTTGAGGAAGAGAAGCAATCAAAAGGACCATCAACAGTTAATAATGCACTATTTGTTGGATCAACTGCAGATTTGGCAAAAATGTTAAAGGATGGACTTAAGGAAGAAGATAAATAACTTTGGGAGAGAAATCCCAAAGTAAAAAAGTTACTAATAGAATGTCTAAAGAAGAATTGCCTTCTATTGATGATGAGATCATTAGTGATCTACCATCAGTCGAAGATTTTATAACAGAAGAGAATGCAGAGGAACTCCCTTCTGTTGAAGAGTATATTGAAAAAGAAGAAGTTGTAGAAACTGTTGAAGAGGAAGTAGAGCAGACAACAGATCTAACAGAAATTGTACGTCTTATTAATGACGTAAGAAAGGATATACCAGATATTCCAGAAGTAAAATATTATGATGCAGAGTTAGAAAAACTTTGTGAAATTGTAGATCAAGTAAGATCGGAAATACCAGAAGTCAAATCATATGATTCTGATATTGAAGCAATTTGTGGTGAGATCGATCTTGTAAAAGAAAATATTCAAGACTTACCTGAAGTCAAATATTATGATGAACAGGTTACTTTAATTGAAGATAGAATTGACACTCTTCAAACAGAATTAACGAACCTTCCAGAAGTCAAATATTATGATAAAGAGATTGAAGCAATTTGTGAGGCTATTGATGCTGTAAAAGTCCAAATTCCTAAGTTCCCCAAATGGGTTAATGAAATAAATGAAGTTCCAGATTTCTCTTGGATTGGAAAAACTTTTAGTGTCATTGATGATGATTTTATAAAAGTCAATGATACAATTGATGGACTTAAAACAAAGGTTGACTTTGATTTAAATGAATTATCTGAAGACATTTATAAGAAGCATTTTGAAAACTCAGTAAAAGTTGATGCAGAAGTTACTAGTCTTGACGAAAAAGTCAATACAAGAATAAATGAAGAGAAAGATAAAATTTGGAAAGAATTAAGATCATCTTCTCTGAAGATATGGGAGTATCATAAGGAATTTAAAGATGATGATACGAAGTTAAAGAAGCAAGTTCTTGGAGAGTATAATTCTCTCAAACAAAATATTAAAAAAGAACTTAAGGAGATAAATTACACTAGTGTAAAAACTGATGAATTACTTCTTAAGTATTTTACAGAACTAAGGGGAGAAATTTCAGGACTTCCTGAAGTTAAGTATTATGATGAAGATCTTAAACATGTAAGATCGGATATTAAAGGTCTGTACAAACTTGTTGAGGATATAAAAGAAACTAATAAAATATTACAAGAAGAACAGAAATTATTATCAGAAACTAATGTTCCATTAGGCGAAGATCCTCCAGATACAAAAAATTCAGATCCTCTTACTCCACTTAATCAAAATTTTGTAACACTTGATCAACTTCAAAAACACTATAAAACATTTGTAGAGAGAGTTCAATATCAACTTGCATCAATCGGTGGTGGTGGAGAGACAAGACTTCAATATCTTGATGATATTGTTGGTATTGCTACCAACCTCAATGCATATGATGGAATGGTTCTTCAGGTCGATGTAAATGGACCTGCAGGAAAGAAATTTAAGTTTGGTGGTAGTGTTGGTGCAGGTGGAACATGGGCATCAAATACTATTGGTGTTAGTACTACTAAGAATGTTGGTATTGCAACAACTGCCAGAACTGATTTTGCACTTTATGTTGGTGGAGATCAATATGTTGATGGAAATGTAACTATTGGTGGAACACTCAGAACTGAAAATAAAATTAATGTTGATTCTATTGGTATTGTAACTGCTAGAACTCAAATAAATGTTGGATATGATTATGAAAGTGGTCCTGGAGTTGGAGTAACAATCTTATCTTCTGGTAGTGCTGATTATGCCGGAATTGTAACTGCTTCAACTGTTAAGGCATCTACTGCATTCTATCCACCATTGTATACAACAACTGCTAGGGATGCTGGAACTTTCTCACAAGGTGCTATTATTTTTAATACAACATCATTAAAACTTGAGTTTTATGATGGAACTTCTTGGCAGTCACTACCTGGTATGACTCTTGGTCTTACTGTGGCACTTGATGGTTGATAAATAATAACGAGTAATTACTCTCTTGAATGAAAAAGAACGGTCGCTGTCCTGAGGGACAATACTATTGCTACACTGATGAAAAGTGTAAACCTATCCCCAAAGGGTTTAAAATGGTTGGCCGCTCTGGATATCTCCGTAAGGAGAATGGACATTCCGTAGATGACAATACCGAAACCAAAAAGAACGGCAACGGAAATGGTAATGGAAATGGTAATGGTTCTAATGGTAATGGTGGAGGAGTAAGTGAATCGAAAAGTGGTGATTCTTCTCTGCGTGACTGGTTTGGCAAGAGTAGGTCTAGTGATGGCAAGCCTGGTTGGGTTCAACTGGGTGGTAAATACGCCGGAAAACCCTGCGCCAAGCAACCAGGACAAACCACAAAACCAAAGTGTGGTTCCAGTAAAATGAAACGCAATCTCTCTAAAGATCAGGAGCAAGCAGCGTTTCGTAGAAAGAATGCAAAAGATCCAAATCCAAATAGATCAGGGAAGGCAATTAACGTGAAGACTGAAGAATTTATAACACTACCTTTACAGATCGAAATTCCAAATAATATTAGAGATTTTAATCTTGGACTTATGTTCCGTGAAAGTTTGGATATAAACAGTGGTATGCTCTTTATTTTTAATGAAGTTGCAGAACAATCTTTCCATATGAGAGAGACAAAAATTCCTCTTGATATTGCTTTCATTACAGAGGAAGGTATTATAGAAAGTATTAAAAAGTTAGAACCATTTGATGAAAGTTCAGTTGCCTCTGATGGAGAGGTTCTGTGTGCATTAGAAGTAAATCGCGGATGGTTCACAGAAAATAATGTAGAAATTGGTGATCAAATTGACATTGAGGAAGGCGAGAAAGATGCTTGCTACCATAAAGTCAAATCACGTTATAAAGTTTGGCCAAGTGCATATGCGTCAGGAGCACTAGTCAAATGTCGTAAGAAAGGTGCAAAGAATTGGGGCAATAAAACCAAGAAGGAAGAAATTGAAATTACAGATGCATATGGAGAGACATATGCCGTAATTCAAGATATCGTAAAACCAGAACCTCTCAAACCAACAGTCAATCCTATTGATTATGAAACATATGATATTGATAAGATGACTGAGGCAGTAAGATTGCAAGCAAAAACTGGCAACCTTGTTGATACTGTCTTTAGATTTAGAAGTTCAACTATTATGTTGAAGATGTTCTTTCCTCAAATTTCAGTCCCTAAAAAATCTGATGTTCAAGATCAGATTAATAAAGTGTATCCTGGCGCAAAACTGCAAAGTTACAGGGTAACAGACTATGAACCAGGGCAACCGGTTCTCCATGCAGAAGGTGCAGCATGGACAAAAAAATCAGGAAAAAATAAAGAAGGCGGACTCAACGAAAAAGGACGCAAGTCTTATGAAAAGGAAAATCCAGGATCTGACCTTAAGGCACCAAGCAAGAAGGTTGGAAATCCCAGGAGGGCATCCTTCTGCGCTAGAATGAAAGGAATGAAAAGCAAATTAACTTCTGCTAAAACTGCAAGAGATCCAGATAGTAGAATTAATAAGTCACTTAGAAAGTGGAATTGCTGATTAAATTATGTCTGATAATGTATATCTTGGTAATCCCAATCTAAAAAAAGCAAATACTCCCATTGAATTTACTCAGGAGCAAATCTATGAGTTTATGCGATGTAAAGAAGATCCTGTCTATTTTGCTAATAACTATATAAAAATCGTTTCTTTGGATGAGGGTCTTACTCAGTTTCATCCATATCATTTCCAAGAAAAGTTAATTAATAATTTTCATGAGAATAGATTTAACATCTGTAAAATGCCCCGTCAAACTGGCAAAAGTACTACAGTTGTTTCTTATCTTCTTCATTATGCGGTATTCAATGCCTCTGTTAATATTGGCATCCTTGCTAACAAAGCAGCAACTGCTAGAGAACTTTTAGGTAGATTACAAACTGCATATGAGAACTTGCCCAAATGGATGCAGCAGGGTATTATTGCATGGAACAAGGGATCTCTGGAGTTAGAAAATGGCAGTAAGATATTGGCAGCTTCTACGTCTGCAAGTGCTGTCCGAGGCATGTCGTTCAACATCCTCTTCCTTGACGAATTCGCATTCGTTCCAAACCATGTTGCAGACTCGTTCTTTGCCTCTGTTTATCCTACTATTACTTCTGGTAAAGACACCAAGGTAATTATTGTATCTACTCCACATGGTATGAATCATTTCTACCGTATGTGGCATGATGCTGAGAAAGGTAAGAGTGAATATATTCCTACTGATGTCCACTGGTCAGAAGTTCCAGGTAGGGACTCAAAATGGAAAGAGACAACAATTGCAAACACTTCAGAAGCACAATTCAAAGTTGAGTTTGAATGCGAATTTTTAGGATCAGTCAATACCTTGATTGCTCCAAGTAAATTGAGAACTTTAATTTATGATAATCCAATTCAAAGAAGTGCTGGATTGGATGTATATAAACCCCCAGAAGAAGACCATGATTATGTAATGACAGTTGACGTGGCAAGAGGAGTTGGAGAAGACTACTCTGCTTTTGTAGTTGTTGATATTACAGAGTTTCCACATCAAATTGTTTCTAAGTATAGAAATAATGATATTAAACCAATGCTATTTCCAAATATCATTTATGAGATAGCAAAAAATTATAATAGTGCATATATCTTATGCGAAGTCAATGATATTGGTGATCAGGTTGCAAGTATTTTACAATATGATCTTGAATATCAAAATCTTCTCATGTGTTCTATGAGAGGTAGAGCAGGTCAAATTGTGGGTCAGGGATTTTCTGGTAAGAAAACTCAATTGGGAGTTAAGATGTCCAAGACTGTAAAGAAAGTTGGATCACTCAATCTCAAAACTCTTATAGAAGAAGATAAACTTATCTTTAATGACTATGAAATTATTTCAGAGTTAACAACATTTATCTCAAAGCATAATTCATTTGAGGCTGAAGAAGGTTGTAATGATGACCTGGCAATGTGTCTTGTGATATATGCATGGTTAGTCCAGATGGACTATTTCAAAGAACTAACAGACCAGGATGTTCGTAAAAGGTTATATGAGGAGCAAAAGAATCAAATTGAACAAGACATGGCACCATTTGGATTTTTGAATGATGGATTAGATGATGACACTTTTACAGATTCTGAAGGTGATACATGGCGTAGAGTAGATGAATATGGAGATAGATCTTTCATGTGGGAATATAGGTAATGGACTTAGATGGTCAGATTAAATTAGGTCATCTATTACTACAAGATAGAAAATGCAGATCTTGTGGAGAAGTAAAAAATCTTGTAGAAAGTTTCTACAGGACAAGAAAAGATAGAGGTCCAGTAGCATCATCATATTCATATGAATGCAAAGACTGCACTATAAACAGAATATTAGGATCAAAAAAACCTAAGGTTAAAGATTGGGAATATCCAGATTGGTAGTTCGCGTCATGTTTCCCCTATCAAAAGTCTCTGTTTAATAAATATTTCTAAAATGAGATCACGGAGAATCAAAACATGGCGACTCCTCAATTATCTCCTGGCGTATTAGTCAGGGAGGTTGACCTAACCGTAGGAAGAGCTGATAATGTCTTAGATAATATTGGTGCAATTGCTGGACCTTTCCAGATTGGACCAGTCGAAGAACCAATTGATATTACCACAGAACAAGAACTTATCAATACCTTTGGTAAGCCACTTTCAACTGATACTCAATATGAGTATTGGATGAGTGCTGCAAATTACCTCTCCTATGGAGGAATTCTCAAGGTAGTAAGAGCAGATGATACTAACCTCAATAACTCGAATGCTGGAGTAAGTCTTGCTTCGACAACTGCACTGAAGATTAAAAATTATGATGACTACCAGCAGAATTATAAGAGTGCTACCAACTTCACTTATGCTGCAAAGAACCCAGGTAAGTGGGCAGATGGACTAAAGATTTGTGTTATCGATGATTTTGCAGACCAAGTAATTGGAATCACGACCGTTAATGTTGGAAACACAGGTGCAACAATTGGATTTGGTGTTACTGCTGCTTTAACTAATGCTGTTGTTCCTGGAACAGGATCAACAACCGGATTTACTGGTTTCCTTAAGGGAATTATTACCGGAGTAACAACTGATGCTACTGGTGGAAATAGCACCATCGATGTTAAAGTTGTTTCTCGCGTAGAGACAGTTGGTGGTGGATCCACAGAAACTGCAATCACCTATCAGGAAGGTTCTACAACAAGAGCATTTGGAATAGCGGTTCCTCTTGATTTTGTGACGAGTGCTGGTATTAATAGCACAGGACTTCATGCAACTAGATATACTCCAGCAACTCAAGTTGATTGGTATGATCAACAGACTTTGGGTCTGACAAATGCAACAACTTTCTGGAAGTCTATTGCACCAAGACCAATATCTAACATCTATACTACTGATAGAAGTGGTAAGAATGATGGACTACACGTTGTAGTTGTAGATGATAAAGGTTCCGTTACTGGAATCAAAGGGAACATCATTGAAAAGCATATCAATCTTTCTAAAGCAGGAGATGCAATTTCAAATGTAAATGCTCCTCAAAGAATTTTCTACAAAGATTATCTTGCAGACTACTCTGCTAATGTTTATGCAGGTTACAATCCATCACAAGGACTTGATACTGTTAAACTAACAACTCCAAGAGCAACTGGATTCTCTGCAGGATTTACACCAGTAACTACTGGAGACGGTCTCTGGGGATTGGATGCACAAGGAGTTACTTACTCTGCACTGGGTAATGTAAATTATACCTTTGCTGGTGGTGTTGATTATTCCGCAACTGGTGGAATGAAGGCAGAACTTTCAAATCTCATCACGGCATATGGGTTCTTTGCAAACAAAGATGAGATTGAAGTTGACTATATGATCATGGGTCCTGGTTGTGCTACGGAAGCAGAATCCCAGGCAAAAGCAAATTATGTCATCTCTCTTGCAGAATCAAGAAAGGATTGTGTTGCTACTGTTGGACCACACAGAACTAATCTGGTTGGACTTACAAACACAACTACTCAAACAGACAATCTGATCAACTACTTCAGTTCACTTTCATCTTCATCATATGCAGTTCTTGATAGTGGATATAAGTATCAGTATGATAGGTTCAATAATGAATTCCGTTATGTTCCAACGAACGCTGATGTTGCTGGTCTGATGCATCGTACATCAATTGTTGCATATCCTTGGTTCTCACCTGCTGGACAACAGCGTGGTGTTATCAACAATGCAGTCAAACTTGCATACAACCCAAATAAAGCACAAAGAGATCGTCTCTATCCTGCAAGAATTAACTCCTTTATCACCACACCTGGTTTAGGAACACTCCTCTTCGGTGATAAGACTGCTCTCGGATATGCATCTGCATTTGATAGAATCAACGTTCGCCGCTTGTTCCTCACAATTGAGCAAGCACTGCAAAGAGCAGCAGAAGCACAACTCTTCGAACTCAATGATGAGTTAACAAGAGCAAACTTTAGAAACATTGTTGAACCATACCTTCGCGATATCCAGGCAAAGCGAGGTCTTTATGGATTCGCTGTTATCTGCGATACCACGAACAATACTCCTGACGTTATTGATAATAATGAGTTTAGAGCAGACATCTTCCTGAAGCCTGCTAAGTCAATTAACTACGTAACACTTACCTTCGTTGCAACCAGAACTGGAATCAGTTTTGAAGAAGTAACTGGTAGAGTTTGATAATATCATCTAAATAACAAAAGGAGGATCACAAAATGGCACATTCAATCGAAAAAATTAAATCAACTCTGAAGGGCGGCGGCGCACGCCCTAATCTATTCCAGGTTAACTTGACTAGTTTTCCTGGTGGAGCTGATTATGATTCAGACGAGTTTTCAGTACTCTGCAAGGCCGCTCAGTTGCCTGCATCCAACATCGCTTCAATCGATGTTCCTTTCAGAGGAAGAATCTTTAAGGTTGCTGGAGACCGCACATTTGATACCTGGACTGTAACAGTCATCAACGATAATGACTTCAAAATTCGCACTGCCATGGAAGCATGGATGCAATTTGTTGGTCAGTATGCTGATGGTTCTGGTGCAACTGATCCAGGTTCTTACCAAGTTGATGCTGAAGTTCTTCAGTTTGCTAGATCAGCAACTGCACTTAGTGCAAAAGATGGTCAAGGACTGGAAAATGCAAAGCAGTATAAGTTCTACGGAATTTTCCCAACAAACATTAGCGCAATTGACCTTTCATATGATACTGGTGACACCATTGAAGAATTCACTGTAGAATTCCAAGTTCAATACTGGGCACCAGCTAATCTAAGTGGAAGTGAGAATACACCAGGATAGTGATCTAATAAATAGATCAGAATAAAGTTCCGATATAATAATGGCAAAATTGTTTGGGTTCTCGATAGAGGACAACGAACCACTCTCACCGTCAGCAGTCAGTCCTGTTCCTCCTAATAATGAGGACGGGTCTGACCACTACATGAGTAGTGGTTTTTTTGGTACTCATGTTGACATTGAGGGTGTTTTTAAGACTGAGTTTGATCTAATCAAACGATACCGCGAAATGTCACTGCACCCAGAGTCAGACAGTGCGATTGAAGATATTGTAAATGAAGCAGTAGTATCTGATTCAAATGATAGTCCTGTAGAGATTGAACTTTCAAATCTAAATGCTAGTGATGGCATTAAAACTAAGATTAGAAAAGAGTTTAAGTATATCTTAGATTTATTGGATTTTGATAAAAAGGCACATGAGATTTACCGCAATTGGTATATTGATGGTAGAATCTATTATCACAAAATTATTGACTTAAAGAAACCTGAAGAAGGAATTCAAGAGTTGAGATATATTGACGCAATGAAAATGCGTTATGTTCGTCAACAGAAGAAAAAACCAAACGATGGTAGAAATAATCAATTAGTTAATACTAGAGATCCTAATCCTATGGATTATGATTTCCCAGAGATTGAAGAGTATTTCATCTATAATCCCAAGTCTTCATATGGTGGAAACCCTATGCAGTCCAGTTCAAATCAAGGGATTAAAATTGCAAGAGATGCAATTACATATTGTACATCTGGATTAGTTGATAGAAATAAAGGATCAACTCTTTCATATCTACACAAAGCAATTAAATCACTCAATCAACTAAGAATGATTGAGGATAGTCTTGTAATCTATAGACTATCAAGAGCACCAGAACGTAGAATTTTCTACATTGATGTTGGCAATCTTCCTAAGCAAAAGGCAGAACAATATCTGCGTGACGTTATGATGCGTTATCGCAACAAACTTGTATATGATGCAAACACTGGAGAGATTCGTGATGACAAAAAATACATGGCAATGCTTGAGGACTTCTGGCTTCCCAGGCGTGAGGGTGGAAGAGGAACCGAAATCACCACTCTCCCTGGCGGACAAAACTTGGGCGAAATCACTGATATTGAATACTTTAAAAAGAAACTCTACCGTTCGCTTAACGTCCCTCCATCACGAATGGATGGAGAAGGTGGGTTTAACTTGGGGAGATCTTCTGAGATCTTAAGAGATGAACTTAAGTTTACCAAGTTTGTTTCTCGTTTAAGAAAGAGATTCTCCAACATGTTTAATGATATGTTGAAGACCCAATTGATCCTAAAGAATATAATTACACCCGAAGATTGGGATGTAATGAGTGAGCATATTCAGTATGATTTCCTTTATGATAATCATTTCTCAGAACTAAAAGAAGCAGAATTGATGAATGAGAGACTTGCTCTTGTTCAAACTGCAGAACCATATGTTGGCAAGTATTACTCACAAGATTACATTAGACGTAAGATCTTGCGTCAAACTGATATGGAAATTGTAGAGCAGGATGCAATTATCAAAAAAGAAATTAAGGATGGAACTATTCCAGATCCTGCAACGATTGACCCTGCAACTGGATTGCCTTTTGAGACAGAAGCATCAATGGATTTAGGAAAACCACAAATGGAACCTGACATTGATGGATCTTCAACTGAAGCACCAGAGATGCCTAAGGGTGGAGAGATATAAATATACCTAGTTGTTTACTATACAATTAAATGGATGACCTTTTAGATATGATTATTGCGGATGAGTCACCATCTCAAATCAGTGATGCACTTAAAGATGTTCTTTATGCAAAGTCAGCTGAGAGAGTTGATGCATTCCGTCCTTTAGTGGCTAATTCTACTTTCTCTGGTGAGGATCAGATTGAAGTTGAAGATGAAGTAGAAGTTTCTGATGATGAGTTAGAAACTAGTGATAGCGTATAAATTATAAATAACTATTATAAAAATGAACTATAAAGAATAATGGCGCATAATCCGGTCGGTATTAATTCAGCACTTCCTATTACTACTTCATCTGCAAGAGGTTTGGATACAACAGCACATAAAACAGATGCTTTAAGAGTTGTTGCTGTTGGTGCTGGAGCACATGTTGCCATTGGTACTCTTCCAACAGCAACAACTGCTAATTATTATGTTGCTGTTGGTGAATCAGAAGTTATTACTTTAGGTGCTTGTAGAAATCAAAAAGTAATTGGTATTACTACGGGAGCAACAACCACTATTGATTTTCCAGAAGGAACTGGATCCCCATTTCAGGTTGGTGATGCAGTATCTCTTACTGTAACTGGACAAACTGATTACAATTTTACTCATAAAATTGTTTCTTCTATCAATAATACTGCCGGTGTTGATGGATTTTATAGCACAAGAATTGTTGTAAATCATGATTCAAGTTCAGGAAATCCTGCTGCACTTACACCAACCAATTCAGCAGAATTGAGAGGTTCCTTTATGGTTGCCGCAATAGGAACTGGATCTGGAACACTTCATTATCAACAAGTACAAACAAGTAAGGGTGCAAACGGATGAAACTGATTAGAGAAGAGGTAGAGTCAGTAGAATTTATTGTCGAACAAAAGAACGGCAAGAAGTCAATGTATATTGAGGGAGTATTCCTTCAAGGAAACATCAAGAACCGTAATGGTCGTATGTATCCTATGGAGACACTTCGCCGTGAAGTTGGTAGATATAATGAAAATCATGTTCAGTCAGGTAGAGCACTTGGCGAACTTGGACACCCCGATGGACCAACAGTTAATTTAGATCGTGTATCCCATAAGATTGTTTCTTTAAGAGAGAGTGGATCTAACTTTATTGGTAAAGCAAAAATTCTGAGTACCCCTATGGGTAAAATTGCATCTTCACTTATTGAAGAAGGTGTAAAACTTGGTGTTTCATCTCGTGGTATTGGTTCATTAAAGCAGACCCGTGAGGGTGTTAACATTGTCGGTGACGATTTTATGTTAGCAACTGCTGCTGATATCGTTGCTGATCCTTCTGCACCTGATGCTTTTGTTGAAGGCATTATGGAAGGAAAGGATTGGGTATGGGATGGAGGCATTCTTCGTGAGAAGTATGCAGAAAAAACATACAAACAGATTAATACGTTAGTAGATCAAAAGCAACTTGACGAGCAAAAGTTAAGTATCTTTAATGATTTCCTTACGAATCTTTAATTTTATAAATAAATATAGTTTTAATACGGAAAAAACGGAGAGTTCACATGTCTCGTGGAAAAAAATTACAAGAAATGGAAGTAAAGACACCCCAATCCAAGACAGCTGTAAATGCTGGAGCAAAACCTGCAGAAGCCATGCCTAAGCTTACTACAGGTGGTACTCCTCCCACTTACGAAGATCTTGGTGGTCCTACCCCAGAGAATTACAAAGTCGATGATGATTCAGCAAAACTGAAGACTCCCGGCGGAACTCTCAAGCAAGTAAAAGATGTTGTAAACAAAGGAGCAAAATCCGCAGACCCCATGAAAGGTATGAAGGAAGAAGAAGAAGTTTCAGCAGAAGCAACTATTGAAGAAGAGGAAGTTTCAACTGAAGAAGTTGTTGCTGAAGAAGAATCAACCGTTGCTGAATATGATATCGAAGAGGACGTAAATGCTCTCCTCGGTGGTGAAGAACTCTCCGAAGAATTCAAAGAAAAGGCAAAGACCATCTTTGAAGCAGCAATCAATTCCAAAATTTCTGGTATTAAAGAAGAACTGGAAGCACAATATCAAGAGAAGCTTGCTGAGGAAATCGAAGCAGCAAAAGAATCACTCGCTGAAAGAGTAGATTCTTATCTTGAGTATGTTGCTGACGAGTGGTTCGAAGAGAATGCACTCGCAGTTGAAACCGGTCTTAAGACCGAAATGACCGAATCATTCCTTGAAGGAATGAAGGGTCTATTTGAAGAACATTATGTAACAATCCCTGAAGATAAGTATGATGTGCTTGAGAGCATGGTAGAAAAACTAGATGATATGGAAACCAAACTCAATGAGCAAATTGAGAAGAATATCTCACTCAACGGTCGTCTCTCAGAGGCAACTGCTGAAGGTATCTTAGATCAAGTCTCCGAAGGTCTAGCACAGACCCAGAAAGAGAAGCTCGCCTCACTTTCCGAAAGTGTAGAGTTTGAAAGTGAAGGTCAATATCGTGAAAAACTGGAAACACTTAAGGAGTCATATTTCTCCGATAAGAAATCACCAGTAGCAAAAACCGAAACCCTGTCCGAAGGTGTGGATGAAGCTGGATCTGAGTCTTACTCAAATTCAATGGATGCATATCTGAGAACACTAGGTTCGTTCGGTAAGCAAAACTGAATTTAACATTAAATCAAACTAAACACTTAAAGGTAAAAAGCAAATGTTCCAATCCGAACATCTGCAGGAAAAGTGGGCACCCCTTCTCAATGCTGAAGGATGCGATGAAATCAAAGATTCCCATCGTCGTGCAGTAACCGCTGTCCTGTTAGAAAACCAAGAAAAATTCCTCAGAGAGTCTTCCTCCTTCGATCAAGGTGGAATGCTGACTGAGCAACCAAATATTAACACTGATCCATCTGGAACTGGCAATGCTGGTTTCTCTGGTAGTGGTGCATCACCTGTTGCAGGTTTCGACCCCGTTCTGATCTCCTTGATCAGACGCTCTATGCCTAACCTGGTCGCATATGACCTCGCAGGTGTGCAACCAATGTCCGGTCCTACTGGACTCATCTTCGCAATGCGTTCGAAGTACACCTCACAGGCAAACGCCAACGAGGCATTCTTCGACGAAGCAGACACCTCGTTCTCTGGTCAGAACGCAGGTAGAACCCTTACCGGTGGTTTCTCCGATGCTAATGCTGGTTTGGGTACTACCCAGGCACAAGCAGGAACAAACCCAGGTGCGCTGAACCCAACTGGTACGGCATCTTCCACCGGATATGATGTTGGTCAGGGCATGACCACCGCTGAGTCGGAAGCACTGAATGGTGCTGGTGATGCAGCATTCAACCAGATGGCATTCTCGATCGAGAAAGTCACTGTAACCGCTAAGTCCAGAGCTCTGAAAGCAGAGTACTCTTTGGAACTGGCACAAGACCTTAAGGCAATCCACGGTCTTAATGCTGAAGCAGAACTTGCTAACATCCTCTCTACTGAAATCCTTGCGGAAATCAACAGAGAAGTCATCAGAACAATCTACAAGATTGCAGAACCTGGTGCAGCAACTAACGTTGCAACTGCTGGTGAGTTTGACCTCGACATTGACTCAAACGGACGTTGGTCTGTTGAGAAGTTCAAGGGTCTTCTGTTCCAAATCGAGAGAGATGCGAACGCTATCGCACAAAGAACTCGTCGCGGAAAGGGCAACATCATCATGTGCTCTGCTGACGTAGCGTCTGCACTGACCATGGCTGGTGTGCTTGACTACACCCCTGCACTGAATGCTAACTTGAACGTTGATGACACCGGCAACACCTTTGCTGGAGTCTTGATGGGCAAATTCCGTGTATACATTGACCCATATTCTGCAAACGTTGCTGCTAACCAGTACTACGTTGTTGGATATAAGGGTTCTTCACCTTATGATGCAGGACTCTTCTATTGTCCTTATGTTCCCCTCCAGATGGTTCGCGCCGTTGGGGAGAACACCTTCCAACCTAAAATCGGCTTTAAGACCCGTTATGGTCTTACTGCTAACCCCTTCGCAGAAGGAACCACTGCAGGCGCAGGTCGTCTCCGTGTCAACAGCAACCGCTACTATCGTCGCGTTACTGTTAAGAACCTTATGTGATCCATTGGTCACAAGGTTATACAAGACTCCCTTCGGGGGGTCTTTTTTTTGCATCTAAATAATCAGGTAGAGATATACAAAAAAATGCCCTATCATATCAAAACTCCAAGTGTCATGAATCCTACGATTGGTGATGTATATTATAAAGGCGATAATGCTTGGTCAGAAACTTATGCTGATAGAAAAGTCTATACAAATGAGTCTGATGCTAATGCTGTCAAAGCAACCACAGTTACTACCAACGGTGTGACGTATGCACCTAAGCATTTTTCAAATTCGACTGTAGTTAGCGAGTAATGGCAACTAGAAAAAAACCCGCAGATAGACCTGGGAATCCCATTGAGAATAGAAACTTCTTAGCACCAACTGGTTTTAAGTTTGCATTGAAGAGAAGTCCTGCTGCGGCATTTTTCTGCAACCAAGCAAATATCCCATCATTAGATCTAGGTGTTGCTCAACAAACAAGTTATCTTAAGGACATTGATATTCCTGGAGATAAGATTGTTTTTGGTGATCTAACTCTTAGATTCTTAGTTGATGAGGATCTTTTTAATTATATGGAGATTCAAAATTGGATAAGAGGTCTTGGATATCCAGAGAAACTAAGTCAATTAGAAGATCTCAGTAAGGATGGAAAAATTATTAGTAAATTTGGACAGAAAGGTGAGAATATCTACTCTGATGCTACTCTACAAGTATTAAGTAATAATCTTGTTCCTAAGTTTCAGGTAATGTTTAAAGATGTATTTCCATATTCATTATCAACTATTACTTTCGATGCTACTGATACGGATATCGAGTACTTTACAGCAGACGTAAGTTTCAAGTATACTATCTATGATATGCAGGATATGTCCGGAAACACTTTATGATCGATCTTGATAAACTTCAAGAGATGTGGGAGAACGATTCAAAAATTGATAGAGACAATCTACATGATGAATCATTAAGTATCCCCTCTCTACATGCAAAATATTTTGAACTTTATAATACACTTTTCCTTTTAAGAAAAAAAGCAGAGCAACAAAGAAAAAATATAAGACATGAGCGTTATGAATACTTCAGTGGTAAAGCAGATCCTGAGGTATATGTTGAGTCTCCGTTTCCCAAAAAAATTAGAGATAAAGATACAATGCAAAAGTATCTGGATGCAGACGAAAAACTCTCTACAGTATGTTTAAAGATTGATTACTATGATACGATGCTCGTATATATTGAAAGTATTTTAAAGCAGATAACTAATAGAACTTATCAAATCAAAAATGCTATTGAGTTTATGAGATTCAACGCCGGATTAGGATAATGAATGAAGAATTCGAACCAAGTCAAGAATTTGATTACTCAGTCAATTTGACCATAGAGGATATTCATCTCTTGCATCACTGTGTTTTAAGAAGAATAGAGAAATGGGAAGGATCTCCTGCCAGACATCCAATGGAACAACAGCACCTTTGGTACTTAAGAGATTCTTTGTATAGAATGATATTAGAATATAAGTTTGAAAATATGTAATAAATATTAGTAGATGAATGGATCATCGTGATTGATACGACTGCCAATCTTGTTATATCTAAATCAAACGAAGTATTTTTAAAAATTAATACTGAACCTCATATTGAATATGAACTTAGAGATCACTTTAAGTTTGAGGTTCCGAATGCAAAATTTATGCCACAGTATCGTGGAAGGAATTGGAATGGAGAGATTCACCTTTACGATATGAGATCTAAACAGATCTATGTTGGTCTGTTAGATAAGATTGTTCAGTTCTGTGATAACTATGGATATAGTTATAAGTTTGAAGATAATAAATTTTATGGAACTCCTTATGAGGAGAATGACCATATTTCATATGAGGGTGTTAAAGATTACATGCACTCTATTTGTTCTCACACTCCTCGTAAATACCAAGTTGAGGGAGTATACGGTGCTCTAAAGCATAATAGAAAGTTACTGATAAGCCCCACTGCTTCTGGCAAATCATTGATGATCTATTCTCTCGTAAGATATTATGTAGACCGAGGAGAAAAAATCCTTTTAGTTGTTCCAACGACATCTCTTGTAGAGCAGATGTACAAGGATTTTCTTGATTATGGTTGGGATGCTGATTCATATTGTCACCGTATATATTCTGGTAGGGAAAAAAGTAATGAAGCTCCAGTGACAATTACGACCTGGCAATCTGTATATAAACTAGAGAGATCTTTCTTTGAAGACTATGGTGTCATTATAGGTGATGAAGCACATTTATTCAAGTCTAAGTCTCTCATACAGATCATGACCAAGTTGCATCATGCAAAGTATAGATTTGGATTTACTGGAACTTTAGACGGCACACAGACGCATAAGTGGGTCTTAGAGGGACTGTTTGGACCATCATACAAAGTGACAAGAACTGATGAGTTGATGAGACAAGGGCATCTTTCTCAACTTGATATTCAGTGTCTTGTACTTAAACATCCTCCACAAAAGTTTGATGTATATGAAGATGAGATACAGTATTTAATCAGTCACGAACAACGTAATAATTTTATTAAAAATCTAGCACTTGATCTTAAAGGAAATACTCTTGTTCTGTATGCAAGAGTAGAATCCCATGGTGCTATACTCTATGACAAGATAAATAAGAACAAGGGTGACAACCGTAAAGTATTTTTTATACACGGAGGTGTAGATACCGAAGAAAGAGAATTGGTGAGAGAAATAACTGAAAGAGAATCTAACGCAATCATCGTTGCATCTTATGGAACTTTCTCTACAGGTATCAATATTAAAAATCTCCATAATGTCATCTTTGCCTCTCCAAGTAAGTCCAGAGTCCGCAATCTTCAAAGTATTGGACGAGTTCTTAGAAAAGGAAAAGATAAAGTAAAAGCAACTCTGTATGATATATCAGATGATTGCTCTACAAAAAATAGAAGAAACTACACACTCAATCATTTTATAGAAAGAATCAAAACATATAATGAAGAAAATTTTAACTATGAAATAATCACTATTCAATTAAAAGTATAATGGAAGAAGATTTTTACGCAACACTTAAACTAAAATCAGGTGAAGAGATATTTGCAAAAGTAGCTGCATCTGAAGAGAATGATAGAACTATGCTATTAGTTTCACATCCAATTGTTGTTGGTGAAATTAAAAATAAGATTGGAGTTGTTGGATATAAAATAGAACCATGGTTAAAAACCACAACAGATGACATGTTCATTCTTAATATGAATGATGTTCTTACAATGTCTGAATCATCTGATATAGAAATGATAATGATGTATCAAGATTATATTAGAACATCAAATAAACCGAAGAGAAATAATTCTACAATCAATCGTAGTATGGGAAGATTGGGCAACGTCAACGATATGAAAGAGATATTAGAGAAGATATTTAAGAGTACCTAAGCCATCCCTATGAACCCTAACAGAGTTATTCTATACAACATTGAGTGACTTGTCAAGTATATCTAAAGATGTTATAATTTATAGATAATATGAGATATTTTTATGATTCAACCAGGTATGACTAAAAGGAAAAGATCAGAACATTACGTCAATAATAAAGAGTTCCTTGCTGCTCTGATTGAATATAGAACATTAGTTGAAATTGCTTATAGAAAAAAGTTTGGAAAGAATCTTTCAGAGCAAGATAAATCAGAGAGAGCAAGAAGGTTTGATACAAAACCACATATTCCAAGATATGTTGGTGAGTGCTTTCTAAAGATTGCAAATCATCTATCATTTAAACCTAACTTCGTCAATTACATGTTTAAGGAAGACATGATCTCTGACGGAATTGAGAACTGCGTTCAGTACATACATAACTTTAACCCAGAGAAATCCCAGAATCCCTTTGCGTATTTCACTCAGATTATTCATTATGCTTTTTTGCGTCGTATTCAGCGAGAAAAAAGACAGTTAGAAATTAAGAACAAGATCATCGAACGGTCTGGTTACAGTGAGGTGTTTGACGGCAACAACACCCTTGACGGATCCAACTACTCCGAATATAATAGTATCAAAGATGCAGTGCATTCCAAACTCCGTAATTAATGAAAGTTGCAATCATTACCGATCAACACTTTGGTGCTCGCAAGAATTCTAAGTTATTTCACGATTACTTTCTAAAGTTCTATAACGATATTTTCTTCCCATACTTGGAAGAGAATAATATCAAGGTAGTGATTGATATGGGAGATACCTTTGATAGTCGCAAGGGTATTGACTTCTCTGCACTAGCATGGGCAAAGAATAATTACTACGATAGATTGCAGGACATGGGAATCCGTGTTCATACTATTGTCGGTAATCATACTGCATATTATAAAAATACTAATGAAGTCAATGCTGTTGATCTTCTTCTCCGTGAGTATGATAATGTTACAGTGTATTCAGAAGCAACGGAAGTCAAGATAGATGATCGCAATATACTTTTTATTCCCTGGATCAATCAAGATAATGAAGAGAGTACTTTTAAATTTATTAAAAATTCAAATAGCAAGTGCGCGATGGGGCACCTTGAGCTGTCAGGATTTAGAGCTCATAGAGGCGTCATCATGGATCATGGTCATGCAAGCGAGTTATATTCAAAGTTCGAGAAGGTCTTCTCCGGTCACTATCACACTCGATCGGATGATGGACGAATCTATTACTTGGGCAACCCCTATGAGATGTTCTGGAACGATGTCGGTGATCGGAGAGGATTCCACATCTTTGATACAGAAACTCTGGAACATAATCCAGTAGATAATCCATATCGGATCTTCTATAATGTATACTATGAAGACACCGACCATCAAACTTTTGATACTAGAGAATTTTCCAACAAGATTGTAAAAGTAATTGTTAGAGAAAAATCTAACATTAAGAAGTTTGAAAAATTTATTGATAAGTTGTATGAGTCCAATGTAGCAGAACTAAAGATTGTAGAAAATTTTGTTATGGAAGAAGCAGAAGACTTTGAAGCATTTGAATCAGAAGATACTCTTTCCATTCTAAACAGATATATTCAAGAAGCAGAAATAAATCTTGATAAGTCAAGACTTCAAAATTTTATGCGAAAGACTTATCAAGAAGCATGTGAACTAATTTGAAATGTATATTTTAACAATCTATGGAAAAGAAACAGATGGTGCATATTCTGTAAATGATGAAGACGGCGAACAGATCCTTTATTTGTTTGAAGGTGAAGACGATGCTATGAGATATGCTATGATGTTGGAAGATGAAGGTTCTCCAGAAATGCATGTTATTGAAGTTGAAGATGCTATAATGATTAAGACTTGTGAGATACATGATTATAATTATACTGTTATTAGTAAAAATGACCTCGTAATTCCTCCAGAAGAAACACATGATTTTATTTGAAAAGGTTCGTTGGAAAAATTTTCTTTCTACTGGAAATCAAAATACAGAGATTAGTCTAACAAAACATCCTACCAATTTGATTATTGGTACGAATGGTGCTGGAAAGAGTACATTACTTGATGCTCTTACATTTTCCCTGTTTGGAAAACCATTTCGTAAAATTAATAAACCACAACTTATCAACTCAGTTAATGAAAAAGATTGTGTAGTTGAAGTTGAGTTTAGTATTGGAAATACTAACTGGAAAGTTATTCGTGGAATCAAACCAAATTTATTTGAGATTTATAAAGATGGATCTGTATTAAATCAATC
>ERZ802830.273-NODE-273-length-51270-cov-16.0527_pt1 | contig 51270 bp, 58 predicted proteins | sample MGYA00345654_ERZ802830 | MGnify/ENA primary metagenome ERZ802830 (study PRJEB30503, sample SAMEA104212375) | marine metagenome | biome: Westerlies Biome; feature: [SRF] surface water layer (ENVO:00010504) within the epipelagic zone...; material: water...
CAGGTTTAGAAATTAATAGACCAGATTCTGATACTGCAGAGACTCAAGAGAATGCAGCTATTCTTATCGCTGTAGGGCCAACAGGTGAAGTATGGATGGATGGCAGAAGAATAGATGTAAGACAGGTAAAAGCAAATGTTGTTAAAATGCTTGCCGATAATCCGCAAGGCTCTGTAGTGATTCAAGCTGATGAGAAAGCAGTAGCAGATACAATTATTAAAGTTATGGATGGAGCAAGAGAGGCTGGCGTTTCTGCTATTTCACTTGCATCAGAACCTAAATAATTTCTTAATATGGCTTCGAAAACAGCTAAAAACCAAATACCATTTAAGCCAGATATTTCAGATTCATTATCTTTTTTATCGAAGACTAAATATATTTCAGGTGGTGTTTTAGCAGCTATTGTTGGATTTGGTTTATTTTTTATTATGGTCCTTTTAATATCTCTTGGCGACAGTGGTATAAAAGAGGATAAATCAGTGAAACTTGTAGATATTGTTATGCCAGATAGAGATATTGATACTTTACTACAAGAAGTTGAAAAACCTGATGAGCCAGAAGAACAGCCAGATGATATTGCTCAGCCGGAGGTAGAACTTCAACCCCTCACTGGAGTTGATGTGACTATTGCAAAGCCAAAGGCTAATATTCAGGCTGGAGGATCTTTCTTTAAGGATGGTGAGTATATGCCTTTATTTGCAGTCCAGCCCCAATATCCTAGAAGAGCTCAAGAAAGAGGAACGGAAGGTTATGCAATTATTTCATTTACAATCACCGAACAAGGCACAGCAGAGAACCCAGTTGTTGTAGAGGGCAAGTGTGGGGATGTTAATGACCCTAATGTGGTTATGAGAGATTGCTCTATCTTTAATAACTCTTCAATTAGAGCTTCTGCAAAATTAAAATACAAACCTAAAATTGTTGATGGTAATCCTGTAAAAGTAGACAATGTTTTATATAGATTTAGATATGAGATGCTAGATGAAGATTAAAATAACAAAATTCAAGTTAACTAGATTATGTGTTGCTTTGATTGCAACTTTTATGTTTATACCCATTGAATCATTTGCCCAATCAAATGAATCAAATAAGCCAAAAAAACAAACCACTTATAAAAAAGCAAGAGTGCTTCAAACTGCTACTGCAAAAAAAATCGCAAAAGTTACAGAAGCTCTTGAAAGGGTAAAAATCGTTGAGGTTGAGGATAAGAACAAGGAATCAGAAACGTTTGGCCAGATGATTCCTACAGAAGAACCTGATCCAGATTACTTTACTGCTAAAAAAATTCTTATAGAAATGAGATCTAAAGCTCAAGATATGAAAAGTTATGATAGGTCTATACTTTGGAACTACTGGGGTTATATTTACTATACTGAGGAAGCTGATAAAAAAAATTCAGAAGATGCAGATTACGCTTTGGCAATTGATGCTTATACCAAGGTTATAAATGAGGAAGAAGTAACCTTACCACTTAGAAATGGCACACTTCTAACTTTAGCAACTTTACATTTGATTGAAGAAGACTATCAAAGAGGCATTGAATTAATTCTGATATGGATGGATGAAGTTGAAACAGTAACAGCTCAATCCTGGTCATTATTAGGAACTGCATATTTTCAAGTTGAAGATTATAGAAAATCACGCGATTCATTTATTACTGCTATAGATCTTGCTGAAGTAGAGGGGTATAAACCAAAAGAAAATTGGTATGTCACATTAGCTGCTTCTTATGAAGAGTTAAAGAAAGAACTTGGTGAGAAAGAAACAATATTAAAACAATTAGATATTTATGAAATCTTAGTTAATCTTTACCCAAAGAAACGCTATTTCCTTCAATTAGGGCAAGCTTATGGAGCCCTTGAGAGAGAGAAGGATTATATGGTTACTCTCAACGCTGCCTATATGAGTAATTATCTAGATAAAGAGGGCGAATACTTAACGCTTGCGCAATTATTACTAATGAATGGTAATCCTTACCAGGCTGCTTCTGTGATTGTCAGCGGACAAAAGAAAGAAGTTCTTGTCACTAATGAGAAGACTAAGAAAGAAGAATTAAAGCCAGTAGTTAAAGACTCTGAAAAAAATCTTAAATTACTTGCAGATTCATGGAGAATGGCACAAGAGATAGATAAAGCTATACCGGTATTAGAAAAAGCCGCTAAAATTTCTGAAGAAGGCGAGAACTATATCCTGCTAGGTAATCTCTATTTAGTAGAAGATAAATTAAATGAAGCTGTAGATGCAATCCAAAAGGGCATTAAAAAAGGAAAACTAAAAAAGATATCTCAAGCACATCTAACATTAGGGCAAGCACAATTTGAATTGAAGAATTTTGAAGAAGCTAAAAAACAATTTAGGATGGCGGCGAGAGATAAAGACAAGAAAATCAAGAAAACAGCTAATAGCTGGATTAAATACACTGAAAACGAAGAAATTAGAATTAAAAATATACAGTTAAGAAGAGACTATATCCAACAATCATAATTTACTATAGGTCTCTATAGAAAAATCATATTGATTATCATCATTTTTAAAGAAATCTTCTTTTGATTCTAAATTCCATCTTTTGAAATCAATCTTAGGATAGAACACATCGCCTTCAATAGAGCAATTTACCCGAGTCAGCACAAGTTTATTAAAGGTATCAATAGAATCTCTGAATAAATATCCTCCACCTATTATTACAATTTCTGCATGAGTATTTTGTACATTAGCTTCTGCTAGCGCATCATCAAGACTAGGAAATATAGATACCCCCTCTAATGAATTTAACGTTGAAGAAATTACAAAATTTTCTCTATTAGGTAATGGCCTGCCAATTGATTCAAATGTTTTTCTACCCATAACTATTATTTTGCCAGTTGTGTATTCTTTAAAATGAGCTAAATCATCCTTTAGGCTCCATGGCAAATCATTATTAATACCAATTACTTGATTATTAGACATAGCTACGACATGTGAGATTATTAATTGCATTTATCAGATAGCCATTTTTGCTTTGATAGCAGGATGATGTTCATAGTTATCAAGAACAAAATCGTCAACACTAAGAGAATTTAATTCTTCTAGAGATGAGACATCAGGAAATTTTAAGTTTGGTAATTTCATAGGTTTTCTTGTTAATTGCTCTTTAACTTGCTCAATACTATTTTTATAAATATGGGCATCACCAAAAGAATGAGTAAAAGTTCCAGGCTTAAGACCGCATATTTTGGCAAGAATTGAAACTAGCAAAGCATAACTAGCAATATTAAAAGGAACACCTAAGAACATATCAGCACTTCTTTGATACATGTGACAACTTAATGAACCATTCTTTGTAACATAATATTGAGACATAACGTGGCATGGAGGCAATGCCATTTTATCAAGCTCCGATACATTCCATGCACTTAAGATATGCCTTCTTCCAAAAGGATTAGTTTTTATTCCATTAAGTAAAATTTTAATTTGATCAATATCGCCCCAATTCCTCCACTGAACACCATAAACAGGACCAAGAATTTTTTTCACTTCATTATTTTGATAGCCAAGATCTTTTCCTTGATTATCTGCATTATCTGTCCAGATAGTTGAAAACTTCTCCAGATCTTTTAGCTCTTCTCTGTTTTTTCCATATCTTATTTCTGCTAGTCTTCTTTCATCATCGGAACCTTCTAAGAACCATAAAAGTTCTGAAACGACTCCTTTCCAAGCAAGAGATTTAGTTGTTACTGCTGGGAATCCATCATTTAGATCAAATTTTAATTGGTGCCCAAATGAGGATATTGTGCCAGTATTTGTTCTATCTTCTCTCTCTTCTCCATGCTCAAGAATATGTGCAAGTAAATCTAAATATGCTTTCATGCTTTTCGTAAAAAATAAATTAGTAAAAGAAACCCAACAAAGATCATTGGTAAACATAGCAACTGACCCATGCTTAACCATTCTAAAGCAACAAAGCCAAGATGTGCGTCTGGCTGCCTAAAAAACTCAATAAAAAATCTCATTAAGCCATATAAAATTAGAAATGATGCGGAAATGATTCCAATCTTCTTAGTTTTATTATGAATAAAAGATAAGATTAAAAACAAGACAATTCCTTCGAGTAAACTCTCATATAATTGTGATGGATGACGAGGCAGCCCAAATGGATCAGTTGGGAAGATAAAACCCCAATCTCCTGAAGTTGCTCGACCATATAACTCTCCATTTAAAAAATTACCTATCCTCACCAAGCCTAATCCAATAGGCATAGCTAATGTAATAGCATCTGTAAGCCTAAAGAAATTGATTTTTAGCTTATTAGAGAAAACTATAGAGCTTAAAATAACACCAGCAAGACCGCCATGAAAACTCAGACCACCTTCCCATATAAAGAATAATGAAAGAGGATTATTCATCAGTTGATCACTGCCATAAAAGACCATATAACCAACTCTACCTCCAAACATTGCACCAAAAATTAAGCCATAAAGAAAAACTAGATCATTAATTTGGTCAGTTGATAATCCTAATTCTTTTGGAATAGGGTGGGATTTAAGAAATAAATAAATAAAGTATGCTGAGAGAACCCAAGTAACCGCATAGTATTGGATATTTAACGGCCCCAAAGATATTAAGCTTGGATTGTTAAAAAAATCTGAAAGCTCAATAATCATAATGCTAGCATATACAATGCACCAACCATAAGGAATACAGAAAATAGAATTTTTAATGTCGTATCACTAAGCATATGTGTAATCCTCACACCAATATTTGCTGAAAAGACACTAGTAACAGCAATACCCAAGACAGCAGGTATATAGATATACCCAATAGACATTTCAGGTAAGTTTATTCTGTTAAAGCCTGTAAAAAGATATCCTAAAGATCCAAATAGTGCTATTGGAACTCCGCATGCGGCTGAAGTGCCTATACATAATTTCATTTCATACCCAAAAGTTCTAAGATATGGAACAGAAAAACTTCCTCCTCCGATACCTACTATTGCTGATGCAGCTCCAATTCCACTTCCAGATAAAATAGATAAAAGATAATTTTCATTATTCTTATATTCTTTAAGCTCATGATTAATTATTAATTGAATAGCCAAGACTAATAAGAATATTCCGACAATAGACCTTAAAGTATTTCCAGAAATATTATCGGCGATAACAGCGCCTGCAATAGCACCCATAAAAATACCTATCGCTAATGGGTAGAAGGCCTTCCAGATAATTCCTTTTTTACTGTTGTGAGAGTAGGCCGAAGCAAGTCCAGTAAAAAATATACTTGCTAAAGAAGTACCAATAGCTAGATGAGCAATTATATTTTCATCAAATTCTAGATATGAAAATATAGCGATTAAGGCTGGAACAATTATTACCCCTCCACCAATCCCAAACATACCTGCCAAAGTTCCTGCAAAGATTCCTACTAAAAGAAAAACTAATATCTCTATGCCCATTTACAAATACCTCTTTATAGAAGCCATACAAAATTCATTGAGGACTGATCGGTACACCTCTTTTTTAAATTCGACTATCGCTGAGAGAGGATACCAGTAAGAGCACCAAATAAACTCATCAAACTCTGGATTAATATCAATAGTAAAATCAATCTTAGTCTCTTTTATTAATTCAAACATAAACCATTTTTGTTTTTGACCTTTAAATCTATTATTAAAGAAATTTTTTTTTATAGTTCCTTCAGGTAGATCATATTTATACCATTTATCAGATATTGCAATTTCTTTGATTTCACTACTTTTAATTCCAACTTCTTCATAAAGCTCTCTTATTGCTGCATCTCTCGGTTCTTCATTATGATCAATCCCACCTTGAGGGAATTGCCAATTATTAGAGTTTTTTCTTTTGCAAAGTAATAATTTACCCTTATGATTAATCACTATAAGACCTACGTTCAATCTATATCCTGGTTCTTTAATCATAGTAAGGTAAAGTTTATATGAATGATAAATTAATAATATTTGATCTAGATAATACCATTCTTAATGGAGATTCTGATTATTCATGGATTAAATTTATGATTGATTCAGGCAATGTTAATTATGAGGAATATTCAAAGAAGAATGATTATTTTTATGAACAATATTACCTTGGAAAATTAGATTACCATGAATGGGCATTATTTGTTTTATCAACATTTAATGGTAAAACCCCAGACGAGCTTGAGAAGCTTTTAGTAGAATTTTTAAACTCTATTATTGAGCCTATGATCAATATATATGCATTAAGACTTCTTCATGAACATTCTCATGAAAATGATTTTATGCTCTTAGCTTCTGCCACTAACTCAATAATTGTAAAGCCTATTGCAGAAAGACTTGGCTTTAAAAACATAATAGCTACTGAGGTTGAAATTATAGACGGTAAATATACTGGTAATATCGTTGGTGAATCTGCTTTAGGATCTGGGAAGCTTAATAAAGTAAAAGAATGGATGAATAAGCATGGATTTAGAAACTTTGAAAATACTACTTTTTATTCAGATTCAATTAATGATTTACCACTCCTTTCAGCTGTTTCAAATCCAATTGGTGTAAACCCTGACGAACAATTAAGAGCAATATGCTGGGAATCAGACTGGGAGATAATAGAGCTCCCGATTCATTAGAATTCCTCCATAGAAGGGCAGCTACACATCAAGTTTTTATCACCATACACATTATTAACTCTGCCTATAGGTGGCCAGAATTTTTTTTCTTTTAAGATCTCTAATGGATAAGCAGCTCTTGACCTTGTATAGCTATGATCCCATTCATCTTTAGACACCTCTTCCGCAGTGTGTGGAGCATTTTTTAGCATATTATCTGTGATATCAAGATCACCATTTTCAATATCCTGAATTTCTTTTTTAATATTGATCATTGCATCACAGAAACGATCAATTTCATCTTTTGATTCACTTTCAGTTGGCTCAATCATTAAAGTGCCAGCTACTGGCCAAGACATTGTTGGCGCATGGAATCCATAATCAATAAGCCTTTTAGCAATATCTTCTACTTCAATATTTGCAGAGTCTTTAAAAGGCCTAACATCAACAATACATTCATGAGCAACAAGACCATTCTGACCTTTATAAAGGATTTTATAATGATCTCCTAATCTATGTGCAACATAATTAGCATTAAGTATTGCTATCTCTGTAGCTTTTTTTAGGCCTTTTGACCCCATCATTTTAATGTACATCCAGCTTATAGGTAGAATGCTTGCGCTGCCATAATTTGAACCTGAGACAGGCCCAACATTATTATTAGGATTCCCATGAAACCCTGGAATAAAACTTTTTAGCTTATCTACAACCCCAATTGGCCCAATACCTGGACCACCCCCACCATGTGGGATGCAAAAAGTTTTGTGAAGGTTTAAGTGAGATACATCACCACCAAATGCACCTGGATAACATATTCCCACCATTGCATTAAGGTTAGCTCCATCTATATAAACCAAACCACCTGCAGCATGAACAATATTACAAACTTCAATGACTGTAGATTCAAATACTCCGTGAGTAGAGGGATAAGTGATCATTATTGCTGATAAGTTTTCTTTATGTAATTTAATTTTTTCTTTGAGGTCTTTGATAGAAATGTTTCCCTCTTTATTACATTCAATCGGAACAACTTTGAATCCAACCATTTGAGCTGATGCAGGATTGGTTCCATGAGCTGATCTTGGAATGAGGCATATATTTCTTTGGTTATCTCCGTTTTGTTTGTGATAGGCATCTATTGCTAGCAGACCAGCATATTCACCTTGAGATCCAGCATTTGGTTGTAACGAGATCACAGAATAGCCAGTAATAACTTCTAGCATTTGTTCAAGTTCATTAATTAGTTTTAAATAGCCTTGTATCTGATTAGTTGGAGCCAAAGGATGAATAGCTGAGAATTCAGGCCAACTTATAGGCTCCATTTCTGAAGCTGAATTAAGTTTCATTGTGCATGAGCCAAGAGGAATCATAGAGGTATTTAGTGCAATATCTTTATTGCACAACTTTTTAATGTATCTCATCAATTCTGTTTCAGAATAGTAACTATTAAATATACTATGAGTTAAATAATCAGAAGTTCTCCTAACATCCTTAGAGATACAGGATAAAGTTTCATTAGGCGCTATTAATTCGTTTTCTTCACAAAAGATCTCTATTATTTCTTTAAGATCTTCGAAAGATACAGACTCATCCATTGAAATACCTAAGGAAGTTTCATCAATGATTCTTAAATTTATTTTTTTAATCTTAGCTCTTTTTATGAAGTCTTTAGTTTTATCGCCTGAGTGGATAACGAGTGTGTCAAAAAATGATGAGGAATGTATTTCTATTCCATTTTTTTCAAGCATTACTTTTAAAGTAACAGCATATTTATGCACTCTTAAAGCTATAGATTTAAGACCTCCAGGACCATGATACACAGCATAAAATCCTGCCATAATCGCCAAGAGAGCTTGAGAGGTACAGATATTACTAGTAGCCTTTTCTCTTCTAATATGCTGCTCTCTTGTTTGGAGAGCAAGCCTGTATGCTGTTTTACCATGCACATCTATTGAAGCTCCAACAATTCTTCCTGGTAAAGATCTTTTGTATGATTCTTTTGTCGCTATAAAGGCTGCATGAGGACCGCCAAAACCTAAAGGTATACCAAATCTTTGTGAAGATCCTATAACAATATCAGCATCATAATCACCTGGAGGGGTAATTAAAGTTAAAGCAAGTAAATCTGTTGCAAAAACCGCTAAAGCCTTTTTTTTATGAAGACCGTCTACAAGATATGAATAATTATTAATAACACCATTAGTATCAGGATATTGTAAAAATGCACCAAAACACTCTTGATCAAGCATATTTTTAGGCGCTAATACTTTTATTTGTATATCAAGAGGCTTAGCCCTTGTTTCAATAATATGTAAAGTTTGAGAAAAACAATTCTCATCTACTAAAAATACATCCGATTTAGATTTACTAAGTCTTTTTGCTAAAGTCATTGCCTCTGCAGCAGCTGTGGGTTCATCTAGTAAAGAGGCGTTGGCAATTTCCATTCCAGTCAGATCAGCAACCATTGTTTGATAATTTATTAAAGCCTCGAGCCTTCCTTGGGCAATTTCTGGTTGATATGGAGTATAAGATGTATACCAACTCGGATTTTCAAATACATTTTTTTGAATAGAGGGGGGTGTTATGGAGTTGTAAAAGCCTTGCCCAATATAGGACTTAAAAAGGCGGTTTTCCTTACTAATTCTTTTTATATGTCTCAAGGCAGCCTCTTCTGAAAGACCGTCATCAATTTTAAGATCTTTATTGCTATAAATACTCTCTGGGACAATTGATTGAATAAAATTATCCATTGAGTTAAAACCTAGATCATCAAGCATTTTTAAGGATCTTTCTTCCGATATGCCTATATGTCTTCTAGCAAAAGAATCATAATTTTTGGCTAGTGCCTCAGTTTGATCAGTTTTTTTTGACATTATCTAACATCACCCAAGAATTGGAATATAAGGAATAGATTATTCCTCGCAAATATCACCGTACTGCTCGGGTGAAAGCAATTCATCTATTTCCTCAGAATCACTAGGCTGAAGTTTATAAAACCATCCCTCATGATAAGGGGATTCATTAATAATCTCAGGATTATCCAATAAGACTTCATTTACTTCTATAATTTCACCAGAAATAGGAGAGTAAACATCCGATGCAGCTTTAACAGATTCAACTATAGCAACTTCATCTTCTGCACTCATCTGAGCACCTATCTCAGGCAGTTCAACAAAGACAATATCACCTAAAAGATCTTGTGCATGATCCGATATTCCTATTGTTGCTGAGCCGTCTGCTTCAACTCTGACCCATTCATGCGATTTTTTGAACCTTAGATCACCAGGTATTTCATTCATAGCCTCATTTTACCTTTTCTAATAAATGGTAGGGAGATTATTTCAATATTAAATTCTTTATTCCTTATTAGAACCTTCCCCTTATTGTTATGACCTTTATCTAATCTTGCCATACCAATACTATATCCTAATGTCGGCGAGAAAGTCCCACTCAAAATTTTACCAGCCCCATTCTCATGACTAATTACTTGACCAGATCTAAGGATGCCTCTCTCTTTTAGAATAACCCCCTTTAATTCTTTAGATGTATTTTTATCAATTAATGATAAAGCTTTTTTGCCTATGAAATCTCTATCAGAATCATTAAAGTCAATTGTCCATGACAGATTTGATTCATAAGGGTTATTTGTTTGATCCATATCAACACCATAAAGATTTAATCCAGCTTCAAGTCTAAGAGTATCTCTTGCACCAAGACCAATTGGTGAAGCGCCAACATCAATTAGCTTTTCCCAAAATGAAACAACTTCAGAGTTATTCACAATAATCTCAAAACCTTCTTCACCGGTATATCCAGTCTTTGCAATCATTACAGATGCATCAAATTTGATATCAAAATTAGATAAATTATTAATATCGTTATAACCAATTTTATTCAATATCTTAATGGATTCAGGCCCTTGAACCGCAATAATAGAAACATCTTCATTAAGGCAGACGCCAACATCAAATTTGGTTGATTGCTTAATAAACCATTCATGATTTTGAGCAGAGGTAGCACAATTAGAGATTATTCTAAAATTATTACCCATGTTATAAACAATCAAGTCATCTAAAATATTTGCAGATTTATCCAACAATGGACTATATAAACCTTTTTGGTAATTAATAATTTTACCTATATCATTGGGCAATAGTTTTCTAAGAAATGCTTTTTGTTCAGAGCCAGAAAGATCAAAAACTGTCATGTGAGAGACATCAAAAATTCCAGCGCTAGATCTTACAATATTATGTTCATTAATTTGAGATCCATAATTTATTGGCATATTCCAACCACTAAAATCTACCATCTTTGCATTATGCTCAATGTGTTTTTTATGCAATCTAGTTTTATTTATCGCCATCTAATTTTTTATTTAAAAAATATACCAAAATAAAACTGAGTAGGACTAGCAATAAACTTGGATTTGCAGCTAACTCCCACTGACCCTCACTAGTAAAGTTATAAATTTTAGAAGAAAGAGTTTCAAAACCAACTGGCCTTAAAATTAAGGTTGCAGGCTGCTCTTTTACAACTTCAATAAATACCACTAAAAATGCTACGAATAAAGCAGGTTTTAATGCTGGAAAATAAAGAGACCTAAAAGCCTTCAAAGGATTATTAGGAAGCGTAGTTATAGCTTTGATATTTGATTCAGATATATTCTTAGATGCAGAAAGAAGATATTGAAATGCCGGAGTAATAAATCTAATCGATAGAGCTATTATTAATCCAAGCATTCCCAAAGATGTTATTGAAATACCAAAAATTTCATTGATAACTATTAATAGACCAACAGCTATAACTGATCCAGGCATTGCATATCCCATTGAAGAGGCCGAAATAAAACCCTTCATCTTACTAGAGCCTATATATGCAAGTGACAAAGCTAAAGCAATAAAACAAATAATCAAAGCTGAAATTAATCCTAGGAAGCCAGAATTTAAGAATAAAGTAATATTCTTACTTGAAAAAAAAGTAATACCTAAATCACTCCAAATTATTAACTGAATTAGCGGAAACACAAAAGATATCAATAGCAGAAATAAGCATAGAAATGAGCATAAAAAACCTGTTGATGTTCTTAAGGATATTTTTTCAAAGATGTCATTTGATATAGATCCAATTTTTCTTGAGTCAGTTAAATTCTTACTTAACAACACCAATAGCATAACAAATATAAATAAAATACCTGCTAGTCTTGCTCCACTATAATAATCTTGATATCCAAACCAAGCGTTATAAATAGCTACAGTAAAAGTTTCAATTCTAAGAGTAGAAACTCCACCAAAATCAGCAAGCGTTTCAAGCATAGCTAAAATCATACCGGCAATAATAGAAGGCTTTAATGAAGGCAATAAGATAGTTTTTATAACTGTTATATCTGACTTTCCTAGAGTCTTAGCAGCTTTAAAGATAGGAATTCCTGTATGCCTAATTTGAGCTTTCATTAGAAGAAAGATATATGGATAGAGCGAGAGAGACATTATTAAAGATGCTCCTAGGATATTTCTTATAGAAGGCAGAATGATGTTAAATTCTCTTAGCCAGGTTGCTATTGGCCCTGAATATTCAAGCCCTCCAACAAAGATAAAAGCATAAATATATGCCGGGAAAACCAGCGGTAGACTTAGGGACCAGCTAAAAAATCTATGACCAGGAAATTTATATAAGCTTGTTAACAATGCAAAAGGTGCAGCTATTATAAATGTAAAAAATCCCACCAATATGGTTAATGATATTGTATTAATTAATAATCTTAATATGAGACTAGAAGTAAGAAAGATATCAGAAACTTCTTGAAAAAAAGCTAAAATAAGAAAAGTTATGAAAAATAAAAGGGAAGCGACTATCCAAGGAATTGATAAATATTTCCAAATTTTTAAATGCTCCATATCAGTCTGATTTTGGTTTTTCTATAGATTTGGTTGTTTTAGCGCCAAGTTTTTTTAGCTTTTCTATTTGAGATAATAAATTACCATTCCCAGATGTAAGCTTTGCTTGAGCAGTATTAAATGATTTTTTAGCTTTATCTATATGATCCCCAACATCTACTAGGTCTGAGTTAAAACCATTGAATTTGTCATAAATCATTCCCGCTCTTTCTACTATCTTTATTGCATTCTCATTAGCTTTATCCATTCTCCATAATGTATAAGTTATTCTCAGAGCTCCTATTAGGTTTAAAGGACTAGTGAAAGCGATTTGATTGTATTGGGCTTCTTTTTGTATGTCCCACTCGCTACTTATTGCTGCCGAAAGGGCTGATTCGATTGGAATAAAAATGAAAGTAAACTCAGGCGTTTCTATTCCTTCAATATTAGAATACTTACCTTTGAGCTCTTTCATATGATTTTTTAATGAGGTTATGTGATCTTTCAGATTCTTAGCCATAGTTTCTTCATCCTCAGAATTAACAAAACGCTCATAAGCAGAAAGCGAGACTTTAGAATCAACAATAATATTTTTATTTTCAGGAAGATAAATAATTGCATCAGGAATTAATGTATCACCGTCTTTTGATTTAAATCCCTTTTGAAGATCATAATGCTCTCCTTCAATCAGGCCAGAATTTTCTAAAGTTTTCTTTAATACTTCTTCACCCCATAAACCCTGGGTCTTAGAATCACCTTTTAACGCCTTTGTTAGGTTTTGAGCATCTTCTTGCATAGTTTGAGTAGCATCTAAAAGATCATCCATATGTGCTTTTAAGGTCACTCTAGTTTCAGTTGCTTCTTTATTTTGTTTTTCAATTTGATTTTTAAGCAAATCTAACTCGCGCTGAAATTTTTCAGTAAAAGGAGTTAAAGTTTTATTAAGTTCATTGATATTTGAATCAGATAAAGACTTACCTTTTTTCAAAAGCATCTCATTTGCATAGTTTTCTAAAAAACTGAGTTGCTGTTTTTGTTTTTCTTCTTCAGATTTTGAAAGAAATCCCCACAAGAAATATGAAAGACAGCCAATCATTAAAATCAACAAGATTACTAAGATTATTAATGTTGCTACCACTCGTAAATTTTTCCTATAAAATACATCTATATTATGCACGAAGTTATCCTTTCTCAATACAAAAGTCTTAAGAATGAAGATCTTAAGATTGATTTAACTAGAGGTAAGCCTAGCTCTTCTCAATTAGATCTCTCAAATGATTTATTAAGCATAGATATTGAAACTCATACAGAAAGTGGAGCTGACATTAGGAACTATGGCGAACCTTTTGGTATCAATGAGGCAAGAAAATTAGGAGCTGAATTGCTTGAAGCTCCGATAGAAAATACCATAGCAGCTGAACAATCAAGTTTGTTATTGAGTTATCAGTATCTTCTAGCTAATTACCTTTATGGTTTAAATAACAAGCCTTGGAAAGAAATAGAAAAACCTAAATTTATTTGTCCAACCCCTGGGTTTGATAGGCATTTTAGGATGTTAGATGAACTTGGCATTGAAATGTTATCAGTCCCTTTAATTGGCGATGGAGTTGATCTAGATACCTTAAAAGACGTTTTGTCTCAAAATCAAAATGTTGTTGGAATAATTTGTGTTCCAAGACATTCAAATCCTTCAGGTGATATTTATTCTGATAAGAATATTTTAAGCATGTTTGAAATCTGCTCTAAATATTCAAGTGATTTAGTATTTTTATTTGACAATGCATACCTTATTCATGATTTGCCTAATGCTCCTGAGCAATCCTCAATATGGTCATTAGCTGATAAGGCAAATGTAAAAGATCAGACAGCAGTCCTGACATCTTTTTCAAAGGTCACATTTGGAGGAGGCGGCCTTGCATTTTGTGCAGCTGGAGATAAATCTTTATTTTTATTAAAAGAAATCAGAACATCAATGGTCATATGCCCAGATAAAGTTAATCAAATGCGCCATGTAAATTTTTTCAAAAATAAAGCAAATATTATTGCTCACATGAAAAAACATGCTGAAATTATTGAGCCAAAATTTAAATTAACATCAACTGTGCTCAAGAATATTCCATCAGAATGTGGTAACTTTTCAAATCCAACTGGTGGGTACTTCATTACTTATAAAACTACAAAACCTATAGCAACCAAAGTAGTTGAATTATGCAAGAATGCTGGAGTTCTAATAACGCCTGCTGGAGCTACATTTCCATATGGATATGATCCTAATGATAGCTTTATACGTATTGCACCAACATTTGTAGAAGCCGAAGAATTACAAAAAGCTATAGAGGTATTTGCTACCTCAGTTCAGCTAGCGCATTTTGATATAGAAATTTAATTTTTAGCTCTAGAGGCTGGTACGTGATTGCCATTTTCAAAATGAGAGAATATGGTAGAGATATCTGGATGATTTGCAGGTTTATTTAGATTTTCTAATAAAAGATTTTGCTCAGAAACATAAGCAATGTAAAAGATCTCTTTATTTTCTGCTAATACATGATAAAAAGGCTGGTCTTTAGAGGGGCGCATTGTTTCAGGAATAGCTTGATACCATTCTTCTGTATTGTTGAACTCAGGATCTAAGTCAAAAATAACTCCTCTAAAATCAAGAAATTTATGCTTAATTACGTTCCCAATTGAAAACTTTGCTTCTATTAATTCTTTCATTATTTATATAATATATTGCTATAGTAAAAAGAGAAATATTATGAATCAAGATATTTTAGTTGTTTCATCAAATGACATTGAAGGTAAGCCTATTCAAGAATACTTAGGATTAGCTGCAGGAAGTATTGTTAAATCAAGAAATGTTGGTAGTGATATTTTTGCTGGTCTTAAAAGTATAGTTGGAGGCGAGTTAGTGGGTTATTCTAAGTTGCTTCAAAGGGCAAGAGATGATGCTTATGCAAGAATGATAGAAGATGCAAAATCTAAAGGTGCAAATGCGATCATTGCCTTTAGGTTCCAAACATCCACTATCGCTAAAGGAGCCTCTGAAGTTGTGGCATATGGAACAGCCGTAAGAATTTAAAAAATAATCATTAATTATTACAAAGAAGGGTATTACCAATGAATAAAACTGAGAAAACTGCTTTTAGGGAAGCAATAATAATTGTAGTTATGGGTTGTGTTATTAATTTTCCACTTCAGACTTTTTTATTATGGTTAACTATAGATCAATGGTCATGGACAAACACAATTATGATTTCTCTTTTTACTCAAGCAATATTAACTTTTGTAGCACTCCTTAGAGTTTATTCAATTCGTATGAGATTCCAAAGAGGTAAATTCTAAAAACTATTACAATGCTCTTAAGGCATCAGTAATATTTTGTCTTGCTGCTCTTAATGCAGGCAAAAACCCACCAAGGAATCCCACTATTAATGCAAGAATAAGCCCTTGAATAATGATCTCACCAGTAACAGCAAAGTCAAAAGAGGTTTGACTAAAAGTACCACCAGCAAGTGTTGATACTGTATATCCATTAAATACTAGGTAAGCTAAAGTTGCTCCTAGCAAACCTCCAGAAAGAGCTAAAATCATTGATTCAATCATTAATGCAGCTAAGATAGAGCTTCCTCTAAAACCAACCGCTCTCAAAGTCCCAATTTCAACTAATCTTGTAGAAACTGCGCTATACATAGAGTTAAGAGCCGCAAAGATAGATCCAATAGCCATAATGACAGCAACGAGATACCCAAAAGAATTAATTATTCCGGATACACCCGATGCTTGATTAGTATAATAATCTAGCTCATTTTCAACTTTAACTTCTAATCTTGGATCATTTTCAGCATAAATTGCAAAAGTATCAAAGCTTGATGTTGATTCAAGCCTAGCTATTGCATTTGATGTAGTTGCGCCGCGTTGGAATGCAGATTGAGCAACTTTTACGTCACCCCAAATCTCTGATTCATGAATGTCTCCATCAGAACTAAAAACACCAACGATAGTCCATGTGCTATTTCTAAAAACTACTTCGTCACCTAATTCAACACCTTGATACTGATCGTAGGCACCTTTCCCAACAATTAGTTCAGCTTTACCTGGCTCAAAATTTCTTCCTTTTATTATCTTAGTTTCAGGTCTTATAGCAAAACCCATTGCATCAACACCTCTTAATGGAAGATTTGAAGTATCTTCAGCGCCTTTTTTCATAAGATCAACAACAGTATAAACTTCAAAGGAAATCATAGGTTTTTCATCAAACTGTCTCAATCCTGGTGCATTTGATAAAACATTAGCTTCCTCAATAGAGATAACACTACTTAATTCAGAATTAGAACCTGATCTTAAAATAATAGCTCTATCATCCTCTCCAGTTCCCTTTACTGTAGATTCTAATCCGCTAGCCATTGCTAAGAGGGATACCATGACAGCAACAGAGCCTGCAATTCCTATTATTACCACCAACGAGGATCCAAAACGTTGACTTATAGATAGTAAGTTCATATTTGTGACCGCCAATACTTGCCTAAACCATTTCATTTTCTAGTCCTTTCTAAGAGCATCTACTACCTTTAACCTCATAGCACCAAGCGCTGGAGGAAATCCAGATATAAATGCAGTAACTATAGCTATTCCAATTCCTGAAATTATTACAGAAGAGTCCAATGATATTTCTCCTAACGACACAGAAATTAATTCTGAAAGCCCTGGCATTAATAAAGCAGTAATACCAAGTCCTAATATTGCGCCTATAAGACATAAGACCATCGATTCTATTAAAACTAATATCAGCATTGTCATGTCTGAAAAACCAATTGTTTTAAATACAGCTAACTCAGATGTTCTTTCTCTTATAGATTGACTCATAGTATTTCCCGTCACCAAGAGAATGGTAAAGAAAACAGCTGCAAGAATAGAGTTCATTATTAAACCAATATCACCAATTTGGCTTGCAAACATTTGTTGATAAGCTTTTTCAGTATATGTTTTTGTTTCATCCATTGAATTAGCAAACATTGCATCAATCTCTTGTGCAACTCTTGGACCCGCATCTTTACTATCTAGCTTGACAATAAAGTTACCGACAGTGCCCTTGGTATAGCTCTCTCTTGCTTCATCAAAATATTGATAATTCATAAATACCTGCTCTTCATTTCCAGGATTTTCTATGTCAGTGAAAATTCCAACTAAATCAAATTCCCATAGGTTAGATCCATTGCTCATAAAGTAAATATCACCAATAACAGGAATACGATCTCCAATTTTCCAATTAAATCTTTCAGCTAATTTTTTTCCTGCAATCATTCCAGTTCTCGTAGTGATGAAAGCTTCTTTTTGTTCACTACTAATATTGAATTCCTGATATATATCTAAAAAATCTTTAGGCGGGACGGGCCATTTTGGAAAAAAATTAGCTCTATCAATATAAGTCCCACCAAACCAGTCTTGGTGAGCAACTATATCAACATTTTCAATGCTTTTTATTCTTTGCAAATAAGATATTGGCATTGAATCGATTATTGAATACTTAGAGGCAACTACTAATCTATCATCACCAGATAGCTCAATATCTTCGGTAAAGACTACGGCAACAGATCGCAGCAAGCCAAATAATAAAAAAGCAATTACAAGAGATGAGATTGTTAAACCTGTTCGCCATCTTTTTCTATTTAAGGCAGCAAGAATAATAATCCAATATTTCATATCTATCCTTTTGCTAAAGCATCTACAACTTTTAATTTGTATGCTTGATATGCTGGAAGTATGCCAGCTAATGATGCCATGAGGACACCAATTAGAATTCCTCTTAAAACTTGAAAGATATCAAAAACTATTAATCCGCCAGTCAGACCTCCGCTAGCCTGATCTATAAGAGGCACTGTCATTACTGTAAATCCAAGGCCAAATGCAGCACCGATTAAAATAATAAAATTACTTTCAAGAAGAATTGAAATGAATATCTGTATATCTTTATAGCCTAGACTTTTAAGTATTGCTATATCACTTGTCCTTTCTCTTACAGATTGACTCATAGTATTTGCAGTTACCAAAAGCAATGTAAAAAATACGGCTGAAATAATTGAAGTGATGATAAGTTTTATATTTCCAATATCAGATAACATCTTTTGAGATAAAGTTATCTCATTACCAGTAAAGGTTGCATAAGCTGAGTTTTTAAAATTATTATCAATAATATTACTTATTTGGTCAGCTTTTGTAGGGTCATCTAAATTAAAAATAATCATAGAGACAGTTCCTTTATTGTTGGCTCTTGCTTCCTCAACATATTCATGCCTTACCATAATGCCAAGCTCATCGGCAGCAGGGCTTGTTGTATATATTCCTTCTACATAAAACTCCCATACATTAGTCCCATCGTTTTTTGCAGAAAAAGTAGGTATCGATATAAGATCTCCTGTTTTCCAGCCTTTTATATCAGCAGCCGCTTTGCCAACTAGAGCACCTGTCCTATTTGAAAAGAAAGCTTCTTTTTCATCTGCAGATGCTTTGAATCTATCCATTACTTCAAAATAATCATCACTGATAGCAAAGATGGGAATATTTTCCATCATTGAATTTATATCCATTGAAAGCATATCAATCCAGGCTATATCAGTAACACTATCAATAGACTCTAAATAATTAATATGTGATTGTGGTATTCTGCCAAACATCATGTCATGTTTTGGCATCATAATCATACGTTCTGCATTAATTTCACCAACAGCACCATTAAATAATGGATCAGCAGAATGAAGTAGCCCATATAGAAAAAAGGCAACTATGACTGAAAAAGTTGTTAGAAGGCTTCTAACTTTTTTTCTAAAAACTCCTGCTTTAACTAGGATCCAATACACAATTAAGCTATTAGTTTACCTTTATCAAGATGGAGAGATCTTTTTGCAGATTCTGCTGCAGCAGGATCATGCGTAACCATAAGTATAGTTTTTCCATGATCTTCATTTAGACTCTTTAAAAGGTTAAGGATTTCTGTTGCGGTATCTCGATCTAAATCTCCTGTCGGCTCATCACATACCAATATATCAGGATCAGAAACCAAGGCTCGGGCAATTGCTACCCTTTGCTGTTGGCCACCTGAGAGCTCATTTGGTTTATGGCTAGCTCTATCAGATAAACCCACAATACTTAGAGCTGTTTCAACATGTTTTTTTCTTTGCGAGCTTGATAATTTTGTTAGAAGCAAAGGCAGCTCTATGTTTTTTTGTGCAGAAAGCACAGGAAGCAAATTATAGAATTGAAAAATAAAACCTACATTACTTGCACGCCAGTTGCTCAGTTGTCTTGAATTCATTTTATCAATCCTTTCTCCATTTATTGATACAGAACCATTAGAAGGTGTATCAAGTCCACCTATGAGATTCAATAGAGTAGATTTGCCTGAACCTGAAGGGCCCATTAAAGCTAAATAGTCTTGTTTAGGTATTTCTAGATTTAAATTATCCAGTACAACAAGAGTTTCGCCACCTCTTTTATATTCCTTCGAAAGATTTTTAACGTCTACCAATATTTCTGACATATGACTCCTTACTTAATTACTACCTCTTGGCCATCTTGCAATCCATTATTTGAATTAACAACAACACTATCTCCATTTTTTATGCCATTTATTATTCTTGCATAATTAGCAGAGGTACTTTCAACCTGAACTTTAGTTTTGACTATAATTCCATTTTTAATTAAAAAGACAAAAGAAGAAGCACCTTCTTTTATTACTGATGTTGACGGGACAATTACTCCTTTAAGAACAACTGATTTTGTATTAGGTTGCTCTTTTAGAAATGAAACTTTTGCACCCATGTCAGGCAAAACCCTTTGATCTTTTTCTAATAATCCTATTCTAACTTTTACTGTTGCTTTATTCCTATCTGCAGTAGGAATAATAGCTATTACTTCAGAATTAATATCCCATTCAGGATAAGCATTTAGATTTGTTATAGCTGGCTGACCAGGTTGAACCCTATTTATATAAGATTCATTAACATCAACCTCAACCTCTAAAGAATCCATATCAACAATAGTTCCTATTCCTGTCCTTGTAAAACCACCACCTGCTGAAACAGGAGAAATCATTTCACCTGGTTGAGCAGCTTTATTGATAACAACTCCTGAAAATGGAGCGCGTATCTTCATATCTGAAACTATTTGTTTACTTATGTCTAATCTTGCTTTCAATCCATCTAATTGAGATTCAGCAGCATCAAGAGAGGCTTGGCTTGCAAGATTATCTTTTCTAAGTTCGAGGGTTCTATTAAAAACTCTTCTAGCTTCCTGTAGTTGAGTTTCTGCAAACTTAAGCTCTGCTTGCACTGTGCTGTCATCTAATTGAGCAAGGATTTGATCTTTTTCTACAAACATCCCTTCTTCTATATAAACCTCTAAAACTTTACCAGTTATTTTTGAAGAAACAGTTGCCTGCATTCTAGCTGTAACATAACCAGAAGCATCTAGAACACTTGATGTTGAATTATTTGATTGATTTGCCGATTTAGCTTTATATGCATCAACTTCAATAATCTCATCTTGGGATAAAAATCCAAGTTGGGTGAGGACAAGAAAAAGTATAATAATTGAAACAAGAACAAAACCTAACCTTTTTATAAATGAACTTTCAGGCTCATTATCCTCTGATCTATCTATTTTAAGATCATTTAAAAGGTCTTTTTTTTCATTCATGGGTTTCTCCCTTGGAGTAATTCTACACTAAGGAGCTAAAATATCACTTTTTTAGCTATAGGCTTTTATTCTTATCTAGATTCCATTCAGGAGGACCAAATACTGATTTTAATCTTTCATTAAAATTTGATGACTTGTTAAAGTCTTTAACTATTTGTAGCCAATTCATAAAGGTTATTTTTACAGGATTGAATGTTTTAACATTATTAGTTATCCCAAATATAACTTTAGAATCTTCTTTAGCAAAAGTTCCAAACAACCTATCCCATATGATAAACATATTGCCATAATTTTTATCAATATATTCAGGATTGGAACCATGATGGACTCTATGCGATGAAGGAGTAACAAAAATATACTCAAGTGGACCTAATGTTTTAATTACTTGAGTATGCCCAGTTACTCCCCACATGGTAGCAGCAACACCAGCCAGAGCAGTTATAAAAGGATCAAATCCTATAATTGGAAGAATAAAGAAAAATGGCACTTTAGTTATTGGGCCAAACCAAGCCTGGCGAAGGGCTACAGTAAAATTCATCTCTTCGCTTGAATGATGATTCATATGAACAGCCCACATAAATCTAACCCTATGTGAGAATCTGTGGTACCAATAATATACAAAATCTATACTTATAAATGTAAGTACCCAGACAGCTATACTTGGCATCAGATCATTGATAGTTATTATTCTGAAATCATATAAATAAAAGTAAAAAAATAAAATCCCACCCTTTGTAGCAATATTGACAAAAATATTTCCTGCCAAAAGACCAAATCCTGCCATGCTGTCATTTAATTTATATAAAGATAGATTATGAATTTTTGAATAAATAGTTTCAGCAATAATCATACTTAATATGATTGGGAAACCGTATGCATATAAATCAATATCAGTCATAACTCTAGTATTTTAAACTTTGAAATACAAAATATACATAGGGGATAATTTGAAAGATTGCCCATATCATAACTGCAGTTTCAACTTCAAAAATTAAATGAAATAATAAAGCTGAAAGTAAAGAGAATATGGACATACGAGTAAAGAATTTTTTAAAAAAAACAAGGTAGCTGTCTATTGGAAATTTTTTTCTTTTCTCTTCGCTCATAGTGTTATAGCCTGCAAGCAGATAACGAGCATTATTTTTATTAATTAAAAATCCTATTGCTAAATAAAGCACGGCAACAAAGATAACAGTTAAAAAAAACACAATCATTCTAGTTTATCTTAAACTTATTAAGTTTAATCTTCTTCAGATCTCCTTTATCTATTTATGAGGTGTTACTAAAAACTTAGTCCCTGTGGCTTGTTTGCCATAGCTTTGTATTGCTTCAGGCTGAAGCATTTCTTCAAAGGAAACCTCTTGAGTATAGTAACTAGCAAAAGTTGTATTAATTTCTTTAGCAACCCTTTCTCGCATAGCCATAAATCTTTCCATTCCAATCTTTCCAATCATAGGCGTTAATAGCCACCCCCCAAGTCCCCATGACATACCATAGGCTCTTTTGAGAATAGTTGGAGAGGGGTCTAGGCCGCCATAAATATATACTTGTTTATAAGTATCAGATCCATATCGACTATACTCTGCAGCAGTTTTATTAGCTGCTATTTCCATAGCTGAAAGAATTTGACCTGCTAATTGACCTTTATTTCCTCCTCCAGTCGCATCAAAACCAAGAGTAGCTCCAGTTGCTACAATAGCCTCTACCAAGTCATCCATAAAGGTATCTGAGCTCATATTGCAAACATGCTCAGCTCCGATATCTTTTAATAATTCAACATGTTCTTCTTTTCTAACAATATTAACTAATGGAACCGAATCGTCTTTACAAATTTTTACTAGCATTTGTCCCAGATTAGAGGCAGCTGCAGTATGCACAAGAGCTGTATGATTTTCTAATTTCATTGTTTCTATAAAGCCTAGTGCAGTTAGTGGATTTACAAATGATGATGCAGCATCTCTAGAAGAAGTTCCATCTTCCATGACTAAGCAATTCATTGCTGGCACACATCTATATTCTGAATACATCGCACCTCCAGCAACACCAACAGTTTTTCCAATTAAATGTTCTGCATTTGCTCCTGCAGCTTCAACAATACCAGCACCTTCATTTCCAACCTGCATTGATTGATCAAGTCTTGGAGTCATGGCTTTCATTAATCCTTTATGAATATCCATACTTGCAACTGTGTCATTTCCAGAACCTGAAACAGAAAGCGTTGATGGATCAGATGCAAAGCTAATTAATAGAGCTAGGTCAGAAGGATTAATAGGCGCAGCTTCAACCTTAATCAGCACCTCATCTTCTTTTGGTATTGGCTTCTCTACTGTTGCAATAGATATATGCAACTTTCCTTCGCTAGTTATCTCAGATCTTATTTCTCTTGAAGTTTCTTGTGTCATTTCTGTCCCCTATTTATGCTATGGAAAAATTATACTCCTTAGAGTTTACTTGAGGTCAAGATTATTTTTCTCCAAATTTATCTGTTGCTGATATTAATGCATGAGTAATTTCTTTTTCAAAAGCAGTATGCCCAGATGCTGGAGCAATAATCATTTCTGCTTCTGGCCATGCTTGAGATAATTCCCAAGCAGTTTTCATTGGACAAACAGCATCGTATCGCCCCTGCACTATAACTGAAGGTATTGAGCGAATTATCTCAATATTTTCAATAAGCTGATTTTCAGTTTCAAACCATCCTTTATTTATAAAATAATGATTTTCTATTAGAGCAAAAGCTAGAGCAAACTCGGGATTTGACATTTCCTCTACTGTTGCTGGGCTATAGGACAAACTAATAGTTGAAGCCTCCCATTTTGTCCATGCAATTGCTGCTGAAAGTTTCTTTGTTGTATCGTCACTATTAAATATTCTATGATATGCACCCATCAAATCATCACGCTCATCTTCATCAATAATGTCTACGAAGTCTTGCCAAGCTTCAGGAAATATTCGACTCGATCCATCTTGATAAAACCATTTAAGCTCTTCCTCTCTTAAAAGAAATATACCTCTTAATACTAATTCGCTTACTGAATTAGGATAAGTTTGAGCGTAAGCTAGCGATAAAGTACTGCCCCAAGACCCTCCAAAGACTAACCATTTATTTATCTCAAGTTTTTTTCTTAAAAGTTCAATATCAGAAACAAGATCCCAGGTTGTATTATTCTCAAGACATCCATGAGGCTTGCTTCTTCCGCAACCTCTTTGATCAAATACTATTATTCGATAAATATCAGGATTAAAAAATCTTCTAACTTCTTCACTGCCTCCGCCGCCAGGGCCACCATGAAGAAATACAGCAGGTTTTCCATTTGGATTGCCGCATTGCTCAAAATAAACTTGATGCTCATCAACATTCAGAAATCCTGAATCATATGGTTTAATTTTAGGATATAAAGTAGATAGATTTTCCATAACTTATTATTAGGTTTATAAGAATGTTCTTCAACTATTTTGAGTTCTTATATTTCTTATATGTTCAAGTAATATTTCCTTTACGTAATCCAAATTTCTTTCACCTATAACCCAAGAAATTTTTTGTTCAATTTCAACTATATCCTCAAGTCTTTTATTTCTCTCATTTTTTCCATTCTCAGTAATTATTACTTTTCGGTCTTTTTTATTGTTTTTATCGATTACTAATTGTAAATACCCCTTATCCTTGAGTTTATGAATAGTTTTATGAACTGCTTGGCGAGAAATTTGTAAAACTCTAGCAAGCTCTGCAATAGATTTTTGTTTACCTCTAAGACCATCAAGCACCTTAATTTCAGCAATTGAGAATTCATGTTTATGAGTTTTATTTAATTTATGTATCTCAGACTCCATCCATTGGGATGTTTTTGTTAATAATCTTAAAAGATTAGATTCAAGGAAATTTTCATCAGAATTATTGTCAATCACATTGACATTATATCAGAAAATACCTGTTTAACAGGCCTAAAATGTATAAAAACCTATGCTTGTTAGTTATTATTTTGTTCTTTGATTAATAAATGATGGTGCCCAGAGGTGGGATCGAACCACCGACACAAGGATTTTCAGTCCTTTGCTCTACCAACTGAGCTATCTGGGCTTAAAGTGAATTGTGGATTATAGGCAAGTTTATGTATATTGTCATTAGGTTCTTGGAGCCCATAGTTTATTAATCAAAGAACAAAAAAATTAATCTAATGGTTTAAACCCAGCTGGCTTTTCATAATCTTCATTATTAAAGAAATTTTCCATTTGATCTAAAAGCCACATTCTATTTTCAGGATTAGACATATCTAGATGCTTTTCATTTATTAAGGTTGTTTGATGTGACTTCCATTCATCCCAAGCTTTCCTAGAAACAGTATCCATTAACTCCTGACCTCTAGCTCCTGGCATTGGGGGGATCTCCAGGGCTGGGAGGTTTTCTTGATATTTTTTACAGAATACTGTCTTTGTCATAATGTTGAGATAATCTTTTTAATAGGAGCAGGCATACCAAAAGAATCAATTTGTGTTTTCTTTATCCAGCAATGCTCGGCATTTGTTTTTACTTTAAAAATATTATTATAGCTCAATAGATTTATATTCAGATTTAGATCTAGATGGGTTAGTTTATGATGCACATTAACATTATGCTGTTTTATTGATTTTGAATTATATATATTGTGACTCTTTGGATCTTCTGAAGGCAGCCACAAACCCTCCCAAAAAGTTTCCTGATTTCTTTTAAATAATAGTATGTGCTTATTTGTATAAGCAAGAGTAAAGTCTAATTCTCGAACAGGCTTAATTTTTACAACTTTAGATATTTTTTTAGGAGCTTCTACATTATAAGAAGATGCACATATTTCATTTAATGGACATTGGAGACAATTAGGATCTTTGGTTGTGCAAATTGTTGCTCCAAGATCCATGATTCCTTGTGTATATTCAAATATATCTGATTTTGGGGTTACATTACTGGAAATTTCCCATAATTTTTTATCTCTCTTTGATAAAGAGGTTTCTTTAACTTTTGCAAATCTAGATAAAACTCTTTTTACATTAGCATCAAGAATTGGATAAGATTTTTTATAGGCAATGGACATTATTGCACCAGCAGTTGATTCACCAATACCAGGTAATAATTTTAGCTCTTCAAAGTCTTTTGGAAATTTGCCATTTAGCTCTAATCTAATTTTTTCTTTTGCCTTAAATATATTCTTCGCTCTTCTATAAAAACCAAGACCTGACCATAGTGCTATGATTTCATCTTCGGTAGCTACCATTAAGCTATCCAATGTAGGAAACTTGCGTAGAAATCTTTTGTAATATGGAATTACAGTTTTGACTTGAGTTTGTTGCAGCATAATCTCAGAAATCCATACTCTGTAAGGAGATATATTATTTCGCCAGGGTAAATCTTGCCTACCTGCATGCAAATACCAATCAACAATATAATTGCCAATGTCTATATTATTTTTTTGGAGATTAATCATTCATATAGATTTTGCTTTAATGCAACCGAGCCATCTTCAGCAAATTGATAATGTATAGGAGCTCCAGTAGGTATTTCTAACTTAACGATATTTTCTTCAGATATTTTATCTAGTTGCATAATTAATGCCCTTAATGAATTCCCATGGGCTGCTACAAGTATATTGTCCCCATTAAATATCATAGGCATAACTAATTCATTGAAGTAGGGCAGCACTCTTTCAGCAGTATTCTTAAGACTTTCTCCATCTGGTGGAGGCGTATCATAGGACCTTCTCCATATATGAACTTGCTCATTGCCCCATTTTTCTCTTGCATCGTCCTTATTGAGACCTGATAGGCTTCCATAATCTCTTTCGTTAAGTGCTTGGTCCTTTATAACAGGAATTCCTACTTGACCGATACCTTTTAAAATTATTTCACCAGTTAATTGAGCCCTTTTTAGAGCTGATGTAAACATAGACGTAAAAATTATTTCAGTAGCCTTTATAAGCTCTCCAGCTTTTTTTGCTTCTTCATATCCTAGCTCAGTTAATCCTGGGTCCTTCCAACCAGTAAAAAGATTTTTTTCATTCCATTCACTTTGCCCATGCCTCACTAAAACAAGATTACTTTTTAAGCCCATTTCTTTACTCCATTAAACACAAGTGACTTATTTTAAGAGATAATAACACTATGTTCGAATTCAATTTATTCTTAATAGACAATTGGTATCTATCATTTCCACTTTTTTTAACCATTATCTTATGGTCTCGCTATGAAATGAATAGAGGGGGAAGTAAAATTTCTTGTGCAGACTTAACTAGATTAACCAATAAAAGCTCAGCAACAGTTATTGATTTAAGGACTTCAGAAGAATTTGAAGTCGGTCATATAGCTAATTCTATTAATATGCCTCTTGATAATTTTGATAATCATTCTCATCAAATATCATCTGACTTAACTCAACCAATTATTTTAGTTTGTGCAATGGGGAGACAATCAGCAAATATCGGAGAAAAGTTGAAGAATATGAAGTATACAAACATAAATATTCTAACTGGTGGCGTTATGACTTGGCAGCAAGAAGGCCTACCTTTAATTACAAAATAACTATAGCCCTAATTCTTTAATCTTTTTGCTAAGAGTGTTTCTTCCCCAGCCCAATAAAACAGCTGCATCATTTTTACGACCATTTGTTTTTTCTAAAGCTGTTTTTATTAACATTTTATCTAATTTAGGCCCAACTATATCTAATAAATTTGAGTCCTTGCTATTAGATAAATTCTTTAGCCATATAGAAAATCCTTTTTCCCAATCAGTTGGAAGATCATCTTCAAGATTATCAAAATCTTTAATTTCATTTGGTAAGTCTTCAACTTTTATATTCTGAGTTGGAGACATAAGTGTTAACCAGTAACAAATATTTTCTAATTGCCTTACATTACCTGGCCAATTATATTTCTCCAAAACTTCTAATGCTTCTTTGCTGAGCACTCTTAATTCTTCACCTAGGGAGTCTGAATGCATCTTTAGAAATGCTGTAGCTAGTAATTTTATGTCATCAATTCTTTCTTTGAGTTTTGGAACCTCAATTCTAATGACATTTAATCTATAGAAAAGATCCTCTCTAAATTTAGCTAAGCTTACTAAACTATGAAGGTCTTGGTGTGTTGCTGCCAAGATTCTCACATCTACTTTAATGGGCTTATCACCACCTACTCTATAAAATTCTTTATTAGATAAAACTCTTAATAATCTTGTTTGACATTCTAAGGGCATATCTCCAATTTCATCTAGAAATAATGTTCCACCATTTGCTTGCTCAAACCTACCAATTCTTTTTTCAACTGCTCCTGTGAAAGCACCTTTTTCATGGCCAAATAATTCTGATTCAATTAGTTCTTTTGGTATATCTGCCATATTAAGAGCAACGAATGGCATGTCATGTCTTGGGCTATTTTTATGCAATGATTTGGCTATAAGCTCCTTACCTGTTCCAGACTCTCCTTGAATTAGAACAGTAGCATTTGTATTTGATAACTTTCCTATAGCTCTAAAAACTAACTGCATAGAATTAGCATTTCCAATAATTTCAGAAGAAGGCTTGCCTTTTAAGCCTTTAGTTTTTGGCTTACCTTCAAGAGCTCTATTTATAATATCTGTCGCTTCATTTAAATCAAAAGGTTTAGGCATATATTCAAATGCTCCACCTCCATAAGAATCAATTGCAGCTTGCATATCAGTAAATGCAGTCATAACTATTACAGGGATATCTTCGTAATTATCATTAAAATGTTTTAAAAGGTCATACCCATGTGTTCCAGGCATTTTAATATCTGTTATAACTAGGTCAGGTTGAGATGTATTTAGATTATCTATAAGACTATCAGCATCAGGAAATATAGTAGTTTCAAACCCAGCAGTATTTAAGCTTTCTTCTAAGATTGTTCGAATGGCTGCATCATCATCAGCTACCCATATCTTATGCATTTGCTACACCCTTTAATTGAACAATTGGCAGTGGTAATAAAATAGAGAAAACTGTGTTACCGGGCTTGCTTGAGAATGTTATTGAGCCACCATGAATCCTTATTATGTCTTGAGCAATTGATAGACCTAACCCAGATCCATCATCTTTTGTAGACATCATTGGAAAAAAAACTTGTTCTTGGATTTCATCAGGTATACCAGGACCCGTATCACTTATGTCAATTTGACATATAGTTGAGAAGACTTTCCCATTTATAGGCCTACTGTATCCTACTCTTGAAGAGATAGTTATAGAAGCTTCATTATTGTTAATATCTATAGCTTGTATAGCATTTTTTACTATATTTAATATTGCATGAATAAATAAATTTTCATCTCCATTGATATCTGGAATGCTAGGATCATAGTCTCTTAATAGATTTGCATTTGATATTCCTTCTGCTAATGCAAGGGAGTGCACTCTTTCAAGAGCAGAGTGAATATTAAATGGTTCCATGTTTGGTTTTTGTGGAGGCGTTAATATTTTAGATACAATTGAATTTAATCGTTCAGTCTCTTCAATAATAATTTTAAGAAATTTTTCTGAGAAATCATCTTTTGCTTTTGAGCTGAGTATTTGCGCACTCCCTTTAATACCAGCTAATGGATTCTTTACTTCGTGTGCAAGAGTGCGTGCAAGGTTTGCTGCTATTCTTTGCGAGGAAGCTGATTTTGAGGAGTCAATAATTTTATTCAAATTATCAACACTCATTACCTCTATGATAATTAGACTGTCCTTTGGCGAGTAAGAAACTGTGAGATCTACTTCACGTGAATCTTCTTTTTTAGCCTTTAATTCAAAATCTCTTTTGGTAATTGATTTTCGATCATCAATGGCCATATTAATGATTCTTCGTATCTCTTCTTCAGTATCAGGAGATAACATTGCTGAAAAAGAAGAAAGATCATTTGAATCCTTACTCCAACCATTTGCCTGAGCAGAATCATTAATCCATAACACTTTTTTAGATTCATCTAATACTATAATTTCAGTAGTTAAATGATTTAGTAATGATATATCTAACTTTTCTAAATCAACCATGGAGTAGATACGACTCCTCTTTCAAGGAGTCGATAATTTGGATTTTTATTTTGTTAATGTCCCTACGATATGAGCAATAATTTTATATGGGTCAGCATTTGAAGCAGGTCTTCTATCTTCTAAGTAGCCATTCCAGTCATGCTCAACTGTGTATACTGGAATTCTAATACTCGCACCTCTGTCACTAACTCCATATGAGAAAGTATCAATACTTTGAGTTTCATGTAAACCAGTTAACCTCATATCATTATCAGAACCATAGGCTGCAATACCTTCTTCATGCACTTCACCTAATTTGTCACACATTGATGAAAATAACTCTTCTGAACCTGCAGTTCTCATAGCCTCATTTGAGAAATTACAATGCATACCAGAACCATTCCAGTCACCAGTCTTTGGTTTTGGATGAATATTCACACCAACTCCAAATTCTTCAGCAATCTTATAAAGTAAGTATCTGCTTATCCAAAGATCATCTGCAGCTTTAATACCTTTTCCAAAGCATTGATATTCCCATTGTCCTAGTGCCACTTCAGCATTTGTACCTGTAAGTTCAATACCCATATCCAGGCATGTCGCTAAATGGACATCAGAGATTTCTCTACCAACAACATTACTGGCTCCAACTCCACAATAGTAATCACCTTGTTCTCTTGGCTCTCCATCTTCCCAGCCTAAAGGTTCTCCTGTTTGAGGATCAGTAAAAAAGAACTCCTGCTCGAAACCAAACCACCATTCATCAGTAACAACTTCTTCAGCTGCTGCTCTAAAATTTGATGGGTGAGTAGTATGATCAGCAGCTTGAACTTGCGTCATTACCAAATCATGACCATTCTTATTTACATATGTTTGGACTGGAAGCAATAAGCAATCTGAACTTCCGCCTTCTGCTTGTTGAGTTGATGATCCGTCAAAAGACCATTCAGGTGGTGTATCAGCTTTAGTTGCTTTTACTTTACTTCGCATTGATGGTTCTGGTTTATAACCATCTAACCAAACATATTCATATGTTTTAAATTCTGACATTTTTTCTCCTAAAATTAGTTAACTAACATATAACATGCAATAATAGTGCCACAATTATATTAAAAAAAGTACTTTTTTAGTGCATTTTAAGTATTATTATAGTGCATTAATTAATATATGCACCTATATTGCGCATATACTATATTTTAATGAATTTCTTTATAATTTCCAGTTTTTCTTTAAAGCGGCTATAAGAGTGATCTCCACCAAAGCTTATATCTTGATATGATGCTTTATAAAACCTAACTGCATCAAGATAATTCAGGACCTCATCATCAGATTCACATAATAAAAGATAATTCTTTGGATTCTTAATAGAATCAACCTCTAAAGCTTTAATAGCATCAATATCATCTTTTGTAAGTTCAAATTTATTACCATTTGCATAATTTTCATTATCACCTAAATACATCTTTAAACCATCTGAAGGTTTAATAGCAGGGTTAATAACCACAGCTTTTGATTTAAAACATTCAGCGTAATGAGTTGCAAAAAATCCACCAAGAGAGCTTCCCATAAATACCATTTCATTAGAATTTGATTCTTCTATTAATTTATTAAGTTGAGGTATTGCTTCTGTAAATTTATCAGCAATATTAGGTATGTATAGTTTTATATTTTTGTGATTCTTAACTATGTATTCTTTAAATATTTGAGCTTTAGTTGAATCTGCAGAAGACATAAATCCATGGAAATAAAATATCGATTTAATCATCAAATATTTTTTCTATAGCGGACTTAGGAGCTATTCCCGAAATAAAAATACTTTCTAACCATTCTGTAAGAAATCTGTTTTGTTGATCTTTTTCATCTTTGGACTGTATAGATGGTTTTTTGTAAAAGAATGGCAATGGTTTTTCACTTTGGTAGGAAGCAACCTCCGCTAAACCAGCATCTATAAATACGTTTATTCTTATAACAAAAGCATTTAAAGGCGATGAGAAATCACTCTGTTTTGCTTCAATCATCAAAGTATGTTTTGTTCTTTCAAGAATTAGAAAAGAAATATGTTGAATATCTTGATCATTTAAATGCAATTCAAATGTATGTCTGTCTTTTAAAAAATTTATTAATAAACTTTCTAATCTTAAATAATTAGCTTCACATATTGCTATATGGTGTGCGGTCTTAGAATGCCTACTCCTCATAATATGATTCTATATTCTTTCTTAATAGGAGTATATTCTTCGCATGATTTTTTGTATTGCAGGATCCCAGACTTTTCTTTATTACAAAATATTTTTACAGCTTCTCTTAAATCATTTCTTAAAAAATAATGAAGTGATGAGGTTATTTCTGGCTCAAAACCTCTTCTAATTTTATGTTCACCTTGAACACCTGGATCAAAAAATTTTAGTTTATTATTTATGCAGTAATCTATGCCTTGGTAATAACATGTTTCAAAATGAAGAGAATCGATCTTTTTTATGCTGCCCCAATGACGACCATAAAGAGTATCCTCATTTTTAAAACATAACGAACCACCTATAACTTTATTATCTTGAAGGGCAAAAAATAATATAGGCTGGCATGAGCTAGAATCTTTCGTCAAGAGATCAAAAAACTCTCTTTCAAGATATGGCTTCTGCCATCTATCAAGATAGGTTTGACAATAAAGTTCATAGAAGATACTCCAATCTGCATATGTTATATCTTTACTTTCAATGATTTGAAAACTAACTTTTGCATCTGAACATTTCTTTCTTTCAGCTTTTATAGTTTTTCTTTGTCTGGCTGTAAATATTTCTAAGAAGTCATCAAAATTTTTAAAGTTTCTATTTTTCCATATAAATTTGCATCCAAATCTTTCAATAAAATTATAATTATTTAATATTTTAGAGGTAGCTTCATTGGGAAATAAAACATGCCAACTTTCTATAGCCTCTTGTGTCATATAATCTTGTATGTTTTTTATGATTTGGTCCTTAATCTCTATGCCTTTTCCTATAATTTTCTCACTCGCACATGGAGTAAAGGGTATCGCACTTAATAATTTTGGATAATATTGTCTTCCAGCTTGCTCTAATGCATGAGACCAAGAGTGATCAAAAACAAATTCACCAGCACTATTATATTTTTTATATAAAGGCATAAAGCCATTTAATTTCCCATTTTCTTCATTTACAAAATGAAGCGGCTCCCACCCATTATCAATTGAAACTGATTTACTTTTTTCTAGCGCATTCAAAAAATCATATTGCATGAAAGGCGATACAATTTCTGAGTCTAAGTTTTGATAATTTTCTTTAGGTATTTCCCCAAATGATTTCTTAATTAAAACACTCATCAAAAAAACAAAGGAAGAATATAAATCTCAAGGATCATAAGCATCAGAATTGCCAATCCAGTATAGTTATTACTCTTAAAAGCTAGAAGAAAATTTTTGTTTTCTATTAAATTCTGCTGATATAGATGAGAAATGTATAGTACTAATAAAAGTCCTATTGGCCAGACTAATGAAAAGGACTCCATTGCCCCAAATAATATTAAAAATAATATAGAGATGGTTCGATAATTCCTAATATTATCATTTGATTTATCTCCCCACATTAGAGCAGTAGAATTTACTCCAATTTTGATATCGTCTTTAGCATCCCCTAAAGCATAGATAGTGTCATAAGAAATTATCCAGCAAGCGTTCCATAGAAACAAAAGTACTATCGAAGTTGAGTGTTCATAATTTAATTGCCCTAAGATAGAAAAAACAATTGGTACTGATGCGCCAAAAGTTAATGCCAAGAAGAATTGTGGTCCTAAAATAAATCTCTTAGATAGGGGATATAAAATAATCATGATAGCAGTACACAGACCGACTAAAATAGCTTGGGAGTTTGTTTTCAGCAAAAGAAGGAAAGAAAATACTCCAAGAACCAAAAAAAGTATAAGCGCTTCATTTAAGCTCATAACACCACTTGCAAGAGGCCTGTCATTAGTTCTTTCCACATCTTTATCAAATTTACGATCAAAAATATCATTAATTACACAACCAGTTGATCTGACTAAAATAGCGCCAATAATAATTATCGCCAAAGATTTATAAAGCAAAATATTTAAAGATTTAGGAGTCATGATTTCTGCATTTGTTGATAATTGACTTGCAAATATGAAAGCAATTAACGAAGGGTAAATCAATAAATAAATACCTATAGGTCTATTAAGTCTGGTTATAGCAATAATAGATCTTAGCTTATTCATTTAATTAGGAATACTTCCATAACTGAAAAGGGTTGATTTTTTACGGTATATTTAATTTTTCTTCCCCAAAAAGAATTATTATCAAAAATAAACTGAGCGTAAACTATGTCTTTTTTTGTAAAGATATCTTTCTCAAATAAAATATCCCCAAGCGGCTTATTGCCAATTTTTCCGAGTTCAGCCAGTCCTTTATTTATTGTGCTATTTGGTATTAGAGTCTGAGCATATACCAAAGGCTTTTCATCGCCTAATAAGACAACTTCTCTAACTCTTATTTCATTAGAATTAGTATTAAGAAATTTTTTATCAGCATCAATAACTTCAGTGATTTCATCTTGGATTAATTTAAGCTTAAATTCATATGATGATTTTATTCTTTTTGTTATCGGGCCTTCTTCAAGCAGCCAGGATTTAATTATGCTGCTATTTAATTTATTTTTGATATTATCATATAAATCCCAGGATGATATTTGTTCTAGCTTCATTAATTAATATAGGTAAATCTGATATTATACGCGGAAGTTTTTTTATATTTAGACTAGAGCTATAAATTTTTAGAAGAGTATTTTATGGATTTTAAAAAATGGGAATGCATTGTATGTGGTCTAATATACGATGAAGAATTAGGTTGGCCCGATGATGGTATAGAACCAGGAACAGCTTGGGAAGATGTTCCTGAAGATTGGCTGTGTCCAGAGTGTGGTGTTGGAAAGGAAGATTTTGACATGGTAGAGATCTAATGCTTGAAACCCCTAAAAATTTAACAAGAAATATTTTACTGGGAATGTTTCTTGGTTTTGTTTTAGGCTCAATTGCATATTATTTAGATATTATCCCGAGTCCTATAGAAAATTTTATTCAGGTTTATATCTTCAATCTTGGTGGATCAATCTTTATAAATCTTCTTAAAATGTTGATAGTCCCATTGGTCTTCTTTTCACTTGTATCCGGCATTTCTTCTCTAAGCAGTTTGACCAGTCTTGGCAACATTACATTTAAAACAATTAGTCTATATCTTGGAACTACTGCTATAGCAGTAAGCATCTCGCTATTGGTTGCTTCAATATTTAAACCTGGAGCAGGCTATTCTTCAAATATCTCTGCACCTGAAAAATTACCAGAAGGCCAAAGTGTTTATTCAACGATTTTAGATATTTTTCCATCTAACATAATTGAAGCAATGGCAAATAATCAAATGCTTGCAATTGTATTTTTTAGTATCTTATTTGGATTAGCTTTAAATAAAACTAATCATTTAACAGGGAATCTTAGCGAATCTTTTGAAAGATTGAATACAGTATTCATGCAATTAGTTTTAATGATAATGTCCTATGCCCCAATAGGAGTTTTTTGTTTAATTGGTAAATTTGTAATTACAGATGGCCTAGATATTTTTCAAGAAGCTGTTATGTATGTTGTTTTACTTATCTCAGTTCTAATTTTTCATGCAATAGTTACATATTCAATTTTTCTCAAAATATTTACTAACTTAAGCCCCATTGTCTTCTTTAGGAAAATGAAAGAGACGGCAATTTTTGCTTTTTCAACATCATCAAGTGCTGCAACTATTCCAGTAACTCTTAAAACCGTTACCACTGATCTTGGAGTAAATAAAAATATAGGCTCATTTGTCATACCTGTTGGAGCTACCATTAATATGGATGGAACAGCAATTATGCAAGGCATGGCCACAGTTTTTATTGCACAGATGTCCGGCATCGATTTATCAATCTTTCAATATGTTCAAGTTGTTTTACTAGCAGTTGTTGCATCTATAGGTGCTGCTGCAGTTCCTTCAGCTGGAACAATTACGCTTGTAATAATACTTCAGCAATTTGGATTGCCTCTTGAAGCAATTGGCATCATTTTGGCTGTTGATAGAATTCTAGATATGATTAGAACTTCTGTAAATGTTACGGGGGATGCTACGGTGGCATGTATCGTTGCACAATCAGAAGAGATGTTAGATAAAACAGTATTTGATAATTAGTTAAAAATAAGTCTTTTTATAGATTTATTTGATAGAATGCATTTTTAAAAAAACGGGGGTTCGAATGAACATAGCACTATTTCCACCACTATTAGGCCTTATTGGCATGATCGCAGCATTCGTTGTGTACATGCTTGTTATGAAATATCCTGATGGAGAAGATAAAGTTAAAAAGATTGGCGATCAAATTCATGCTGGCGCTCTAGCTTTTATGAAAACAGAGTATAAATATTTATTAGTATTTATTGCGGTTCTTGTAGTTTTAGCTCAAATGTTTCTTGGTACAGAAACTGCTATTGCAGTTGTGGTAGGTGCGGCATGCTCATCATTAGCTGGTTTTATTGGAATGTATGCAGCTACTAAGGCAAATGTTAGAACAGCAACTGCAGCACAAAAAGATGGCGCAGCAGCAGCCCTTTCAGTTTCTTTTTACGGAGGATCTGTGATGGGTCTTTGTGTAGCATCGCTAGGCTTAATTGGTTTAGGTGGTCTATATTATTTTTATGCAGCTGATGGTGGTACTCATGTTCATGCCCTTGAAGGTTTTGGAATGGGAGCATCAGTTGTAGCTTTATTTTCAAGAGTTGGAGGAGGCATCTTTACAAAAAGTGCTGATGTTGGAGCTGATTTAGTTGGAAAAGTTGAAGCTGGTATCCCAGAAGATGATCCAAGAAATCCAGGGGTTATAGCCGATAATGTTGGAGATAATGTGGGTGACGTTGCTGGAATGGGATCTGATATCTTCGAATCCTATTGCGGATCAATGATTGCCTCTATTGCTATTGCGTACACTATGAAAGACTCAGGTTTAATGTTTCTTCCTTTAGGTCTTGCTGCAACTGGTTTAGTTGCTTCAATATTAGGAATTTTTATAGTCAAATTAAGATCTGCTAAAGAGCCAGCTAGCGCTTTAAGATCAGGCACTTTGCTTGCACCAGCAATCTTTATTGTGATGGCATACTTTTTAATGAATAGCATGGGTGATATACCTATGGCTGTATTATGGTGCGTAATCTCAGGAGCTGCTGGTGGAGTTCTTATTGGATTAATAACAGAATACTATACAGGCAGTACTCCTGTTAAAAAGATTGCTGAATCTGGTGAAACGGGTTCTGCAACAGTCATGATTTCTGGACTTTCAGTTGGAATGCAATCCGTAGTAATTCCTATTTTAATTCTAGCCACAATAATTCTTGTTTCCACTTCATTAGCAAATGGCGCTGGGGTTGTGGGTGTTTATGGAGTAGGTATAGCAGCTGTTGGAATGCTTTCTACTGTTGGAATTACTATGGCAATCGATGCATATGGACCAGTGGCAGATAATGCGGGCGGTATTGCAGAAATGTCTGGAATGGGCAAAGAAGTAAGAGATATAACCGATTCATTAGATGAGTTAGGCAATACTACTGCAGCAATCGGTAAAGGATTTGCTATTGGAGCTGCAGCTTTAGCAGCCTTAGCAATTATTTCAGCATACTCTGCTCAAGTCGCACTTGCATATGGCGATGCTTTTGCTCTGTCATTAACTGATCCAATGGTTCTTGTAGGAATGTTTATAGGTATATGTATTCCATTTTTAATATCATCTATAACTATGACGGCTGTAGGAGATGCAGCATTTGAAATGATTAATGAAATCAGAAGACAATTTAAAGAGATTTCAGGTTTGATGGAAGGTACCGCCGATCCTGATTCTGAAAAATGTGTTGAAATTGCTACAAAAGCAGCACTTAAAAAAATGATGTTGCCTGGTATTATAGCGGTAGCTATGCCAGCAGTAGTTGGCTTCGGTTTAGGCGCTATAGCACTTGGTGGTATGTTGGCTGGAGGTTTATTAGGCTGTGTGGCTTTAGCTCTATTTATGGCAAATGCTGGTGGTGCATGGGATAACGCAAAGAAATATGTAGAAAAAGGTAACCTAGGTGGTAAAGGTTCAGATACTCATTCAGCAGTAGTTGTTGGAGATACTGTAGGAGATCCTTTTAAAGATACTTCAGGACCATCAATGAACATTTTAATTAATGTTATGGCTATGGTAAGTCTTGTAATTTCTTCATTGCTTCCACTTAACGGAATATTATTTTAAGCGTCCGCAAATTCAATTGATCCAGAGAGCCATCTCTGGATCAACTTATCAGAATTAGTTTTATCGTCTTTATAAATTTTCTCAGCAATCTCCTTAGTTTCCTCAAGGTATGCGCTATCTCGCATAAGATCAGTATACTTAAATGGAATGACCCCAGTCTGCTGCGATCCCATAATTTCACCAGGACCTCTTATTACTAAATCTTTTTCAGCAATATAAAAACCATCTGTAGAATTTTTTAGTATATCCATCCTCTGATATGCAATATCTCCTATTGAGTCATTGTGAAGCAGGATGCAGTGACTTTGCTTACTACCTCTTCCGATTCTTCCTCTAAGTTGATGAAGTTGTGCTAGACCAAATCTCTCAGCATTTTCAATAATCATAATATCAGCATTAGGAACATCCACTCCTACTTCTATAACAGTTGTTGATACTAGAACTTGCACTTTACCATTCTTAAAATTATTAATGGTTTCAAGTTTTTCTTCTGCTTTCATCTTGCCATGCAGAAAGCTACATTTAATCGATGGAATCTCCTCTATAATCTGCTCATATGTTTGTTCAACTGGATTAGCATTCATTAACTCAGATTCTTCTATAAGCGCACATACCCAATAAACTTGACTTCCTGCAGAACAAGCTTTTTCAATCCTATTAATTAACTGATCTTTCTTCTTAAGACTTAAGGTCGAAGTCTGGATAGGTAGTCTACCGGGAGGCAATTCATCTATAATCGATATATCCATATTTGCATATACACTCATTGCCATTGTTCTAGGTATAGGCGTTGCAGTGAGTGTAAGTTGGTGAGGCAGCAAAGCAGTTTCAATATTTTTAGATCTTAGAGATAGTCTTTGGTTAACCCCAAACCTGTGTTGCTCATCAATAACAATTAAACCTAGAAGTAAAAAACTTACATCATCTTGAAATAAAGCATGCGTCCCAATTACTAATTTGATCGAACCAGATTTAAGACCATTTTTAATTTTTGCTTTTTCTTTAGCTTTGGTTGAACCAGTTAATAATGCTATAGACTCTTTATAATCCGGAAAATAACTTTGTAGATTTATGAAATGCTGCTCGGCTAATAAGGTGGTTGGTGCCATAAAAGCAACTTGAGCATTGTTATCTATAGACTGAGCTGCAGCAATGGCAGCCACAATAGTCTTACCTGAACCAACATCGCCTTGTACCAGTCTCATCATAGGAGCAGTCCTGCTAATATCATTTTTTATCTCCTCCACAACTTTATGCTGAGCATTGGTTAGGCTATAAGGAAAATTATTTAGTACACTTTCATACCAACCTCCTTGGTGATTAAGAGCTGCTGATTTAAGATGAGCTTGCCTATCTTTTAATGAAGCCATTCCAACTTGAAAGGCTATCATTTCCTCTTTGATTAACCTTTCTCTAGCAGGATGCCTTCCTCCAGGCGCAATATCATCGGTTGCGATACTTTGATCAGGAAAATGGATATTGCCAAGAGCATTAATTAAAGAAAGTTTTGAAACAAGGCCATATTTTTTCAAATCAATCTCGTTATTTTGATCGTACTTTTTAATTGCAATCTTAATAAATTTTCTAAGCTGATTTTGACTTAAACCTTTAGTAGTTCTGTAAACCGCAGTTAAAGATTGTTCTGTTGGCAGATTAGGATTATCCACAATCTCATATTCAGGATGTATCATTTCTAATCCATAATTACCTATCCTTAATACGCCATACAATCTTATAATTTTGTTAGCTCTAAATTGTTTTGCTTGACCAGGATTAAAATAAAAAAATCTTATTAAAATAGATCTAGAGGGATCTGCAGCTTTAATAATCATCATTTTCCTTGGTCGATATAAGACTTGGCAACTTGAAACCTTACATTCAATAAATATTTCATCACCAATCTCAGCATTACTTAGCTGAATAACTTTCGTTCTATTTTGATAATTAATAGGTAAGTGAAAACACAGATCATTACTATTAAAAATACCAATACTATTGAGTTTATTTTTTATAGAGGGCCCAATGCCAGGAATATTTTCTAAATCAAAATTAGCCACGATTAGATATTACTTTTAATATAGACATTTGTTAAATTAAATTATGAAAAAGAATATATTAATTATAGGTTTTGGTGATCTAGCGCAAAGGCTAGAAAAGCAGCTTTTAGATAAGGATGTAATTATCTATGGGTTAACCAGGTCACCTAAAAAATATAAAGGTAGTAAATTAAAAGAGTGGGATTGGTTAAACCAGGAACCATTTAAAGCTCCCGAGAAAAAATTTGATTCGGTTATTTTTTTTCCAAAGCCAGCTGATTTTTCTGAAAGTGGTTATAAGTTAGGTTTCATAGAACCTCTTAAAATCATCAATCAATCTTTAAAAGATATTGAATTTAAATCTTTCATAGGTATTTCTTCAACTCGAGTTTATGGTACTCACCAAGAGGGCAAATTGTCAGAGTTAAATGCTCCTGAGCCCTCAGATTATCGCGGATCCATTATCTTGGAATATGAAAAACTTATTCAATCGCTATTTCAATCTAATTCTTTAATTTTAAGGCTTAGCGGACTTTATGATGATAATACTAATTGGCTAAAAGATTTTATTAAAAATTTTAATGGTGTTAAAAGAGATTTACCCAATAAATACTTAAATAGATTACATAGAGATGAATGCGCAAGAATTCTAGCTTTTGTTTTAAAAGAAGAGCTTTATTTAAATAATCATTTATTCAATTGCTCGTCGAGCTCAATAACTTATGAAGAATATTTCAAGTTTGTTACTGGATCTGAAGATTTTAAAAAATATTTTAATAATACAAATGACTCGATAAGAAAGATCTCTAGTGAGAGATTAAGAGAATTAGGTTTCGAATTTTAATAATTAATTTATATAGAACTTCTTTGTTAGAAAAAATACAATGTAGCAATGCTAAATAGTATGACAGGATATGCTTTGTATAAGCACATTGATAAAACGGGCGAGGTTACTTGTGAGATAAAGTCTGTCAATCATAGGTTTATGGAAGTTACTACTAAACCAAATGATCTTAATAGCAAGTTAGATATTTTTATTAGAAACACTCTTCAAAATAAGATTCAAAGAGGCGCTTTAGATGTTAGGTTTGGATTCAATCATTCACCAACATACTCATATTCAATTAATAGGAAATCTATGCAAAATTTACAAAAAGTCTTAAAAGATTTTTCTATTATTAATTCAGATAGCATTTCTTTATCAGACATAAGAAACTTTCCCGGCATCTTTGAAACGCGTCAAGATAATAAGATATCTGATATAACTTTAAAGAAAGTTTTTTTGAATGCATTTAAAGAATTTAAAGAGAACCGCCTTGAAGAAGGTAAGAGAGTCCAAGTAGTTTTTGAAAAAAAGATTCAAAAGATGTTGACCACAAAAAAGAAATTATTAAGTGCAATTCCTGCCATTAATAAAAAAAGGATTTCAGCTTTAAGTACCAAGGTAAAACAACTAGAAGTAAATTTAGATATTGATAAACTTCATCAAGAGGCAGCAATACTTATTCTAAAGCATGATGTTGCAGAGGAATTAGAACGAATTGAATTCCACTTGATTGCTTTGAGCAAAGAGCTTGCTTCAAAGCAAGCCAAAGGAAAAAAAATAGACTTTATCCTTCAAGAGCTATTTAGAGAGACCAGCACTTTATCGGTGAAATTAGACAAACCAATATTAAAAGATTTAGCTTTAGGAATGAAATTAACCGTTGAAGAAATGCGTGAGCAAGCTCAAAATATTGAATAATATGAATAAAGGAGAATTATTTATAATCTCAGCTCCATCGGGCGCAGGAAAGTCATCCTTAATACAAGAAATAATAAGAAGAGGCTTTGCATCGGACTCTTTAATAGAATTATCAGTTTCTGCAACAACCAGATCTCCAAGATCAAATGATATCGAAGGCAAAGACTATTTCTTTATATCACAAGAAAAATTTTTAACATTTGAAGAAGAGGATGCTTTTATTGAATCTGCAACTGTACATGGAAATAAGTATGGAACTCTTAAGGATTATGTAGATTCCAAATCATCAAAGGGGATTAATTTAATTCTTGATATTGATGTTCAAGGTTTCTATCAAATAAAAGAGAAAAATATACCCAATACCTCTATCTTTATAGTACCTCCTAGCATAAAAGATCTTAAAGTAAGATTAGAAAATAGAAATGAAGACGCACCAGAAGTTATAGATCAAAGACTAAAAAATGCAATTGAAGAGCTTAACAGTGCAAGTGATTATGATTTTAGAGTTTTAAACGATAATTTTGATATGGCAGCAGATGAGTTATACAATTTAATCGTAAATAGGAATGTGCAAAATAAAGAGGCTAAGCATATTTCTGAAGTTTTAGAAGATTTATTGTCTAATTAGGTATAAAAGCTTTAGAATACGCCCCCAGGAGAAAATTATGGCAAGAATTACAGTAGAAGGTTGTTTAGAAAAAGTACCAAGTAGATTTGAATTAATCTTACTTGCAGCAGGGCGTGCCAGACAACTTTCAACAACTAGCAGAGAGCCAATGGTGGAGTGGGATAATGATAAACCTACTATCGTTGCACTTAGAGAAATAGAAGAAGGTTTAATTGATAGAGAGACTCTTAATAAAACCTTAGAAGAAGATGTGCTATTAGATGAGTTTGCGGCACCTGAAGAAAAGGACTCAGAAGTAGCTAGGTGATATACAAAGGAGAGCTATTTTGAATGATAGAGTTCTTCCAAATAACTTAATCAATTTTGATAGCCCAGAATCTTTATTAAAGTTCCCAAAAGACTTCTATATAGAGGCTAAATCATATCTAAGTAAAAAAGATATACGATTAATTCGAAAAGCTTATACATTTGCTCATCAGGCTCATGTAGGTCAAAAAAGAAAAGACGGATCAGATTATATTTCTCACCCAACAGCGGTAGCTAAAGTCCTTTTAGAGCTAGGTATGGATGCAGATTCTATATGCGCTGGTTTCATGCATGATGTTTTAGAAGACTGCGATGTTCAAAAAATTAATTTAGAAAAAATATTTAACAAAGATATCGCAAATATTGTAGATGGTGTTAGCAAGCTTGGAAAAATAGAGCTTGAAGATAAAGCTGAAAGGAATGCAAATAACTTCCAAAAGATGGCTTTAGCTATGGCTAATGATGTTCGAGTTATTGTTGTAAAGCTATGTGACAGGCTGCATAACATGAGAACTATTGATCATTTGCCACGATATAAACAAATATATGTATGCAAAGAAACGCTTGAGATTTTTGGTCCATTAGCACTTCGAATAGGAATGCAAGATGTAAGAGCAGAACTTGAAGATAGAGCTTTTAAATGTCTTCATCCATTAAGAGCAAAAATGCTCAAATCTGCTATAAAAAAATCTAGCGGCGGCCGAAAGAAAATTATTTATAAAATTAGGAAGGAGATTAAAGCACATTTAAAAAATAATGGAATTTTAAGTACTGTTCAGGGAAGAGAAAAAAATCTCTACAGCATATATAGAAAGATTAAGGTTAAGCATAAACCATTCTCAGAAATTTTAGATGTATATGCTTTTAGAATAATTGTTAATTCTGCTGATGACTGCTATCGCTGCCTAGGCATAATTCATAATTGCTATAAACCAATTGAGCAAAGATTTAAAGATTATATAGCTATACCTAAATCCAATGGTTATCAGGGACTTCATACAGCATTATTAGCCTTAGACGCCGTTCCAATAGAAGTTCAAGTTCAAACAAAGAGCATGGAGTTAATAGCTGAAAAGGGAATAGCAGCACATTGGACATATAAGACAGATGATATTGAATCTGGAAAAGAATTTAGAGCAAGAAGGTGGATGTCCAGCATCATAGATTTACATAAGAAATCTGAGGGTTCAGAAGAATTTGTTGAGTCTGTTAAAACAGATCTTTTTTCTGATGAGGTATATGTATTCACGCCGAAAGGTAATATTGTTAATTTAAAAACTGGCGCTACGCCAATTGATTTTGCTTATGAGCTTCATACTGATCTTGGTAATACAGTTGTAGGTTGTTTAGTAAATAGAAAAGAAGCGCCATTAAATATAGAGCTTGAAAATGGCTCAACGGTCGAAATTATTACTGGTAAGTCTATAAATGTAGATCCAGCATGGTTAAATTTTGTTGTCAGTGGGAAAGCAAGAAGCGCCATTAGAAATCAGCTTAGACATCAAAAAGTTTCACAAGCAAGAAAAGCTGGAAAAGTAATGCTCGAATCTGAATTAAAAAGAGCCGGACATAGCCTAGAAGAATATAGAGGAGGCACATTAAACAATGTCCTTAAGTTAATTGGAGTAAAGTCACTCAATCAGTTATTGACTGATTTAGGTCTTGGAAAACGTACAGGTAATCTTGTTGCTGAACGATTCTATGAGGGGCTTCAGATTAGGAAGGATGTATCAGAGGAGTTACATCCTGTTACTTTAATAGATAATAAAATAGAAGGAGTTGCAGTTAGGTATGCAAAATGTTGTATGCCTATATATGGCGATCCCATTACAGCTCACTCAGATACCGAGAGGGGAATTGTAATTCATCACTCTAGATGCCAACAAGTTGCTCCATTTAAACAAAATGATTCTAGATATCTTGATGCTAATTGGGGCGAAAATAAAAAAACAAGATCCTATGCAGCTCACCTTCAGGTTATTGCTCAAAATAAGATAGGAACCCTTGCAGATGTTATTTCTACCTTCACCCAAAGAGGTATAAATATAATCGCAGTTAATACTAAGGATCTAGATATTAAATTTACTGAATGTAATATTGAGATAGATATTGAAAATGTAGACGAGTTGCGTAAAATCATGCAAAAACTAAGATCAATGAAATTTGTCGAAAGCTGTAAAAGAATAGTAAATGATGCCAAAACTATTAATACTAAATAGATGTTTTATTTTCTATATAATGCTGCTTATACCAAGCTATCTATTTTCAGGAGATGAAGTAATAATGAGTAAAAAGATCATATTCACAGAAGATGCTCCCAAAGCAATAGGCCCTTACTCTCAAGGTGTTGTTGTTGGCAATACTTTATATATCTCAGGACAGATCCCACTTAATCCTAATACTGATATTTTAATAGAAGGGACAATTAAAGAACAAGCTGAGCAAGTTATTTCAAATATAGAGAACATATGTGAAGCAGCAGATGCTTCTTTAAAAGATATAGTAAAACTTAATATTTATTTAACTGATCTTACAAATTTTGCAGATGTTAATGAAGTAATGAAAGATAAATTCATAGAGCCATATCCAGCACGAGCAACCGTTCAAGTGGCAGCACTTCCTTTAGGCGTAGATATAGAAATGGATGCAATTGTTTTTTTAGATGAATAAGAGTTTATTATCCTTAGCAGAACTCTCGAGAAAAGAGATAGAAGATTTAATTAATTTTGCTGAAAAATTTATTAATACAGATGGGTCTTTTAAAAAAGAATCTTTATTTCTAGATAAGACAATTGCTAATATTTTTTGTGAACCTAGTACACGAACTAAATCTTCATTTGAGATAGCAGCTAAAAATTTAGGTTGTAATGTTATTGATTTTGATACTGATACATCTTCATTACAAAAAGGCGAATCTATATATGAAACGGTTGATGCTCTCTCTTTAATGGGAGTAGATCTTTGCGTATTAAGGCACTCAGAGTCAGTAATTCAACAATTAGTTGAATATGTGCCTGAAATGATTTTCATAAATGGAGGTGAGGGCTCTATCTCTCATCCAACGCAAGGATTGCTGGACTTAATGACGATCATCCAACACAAAGAGACAATTGATAATCAAAATATAGTTATTGTCGGAGATTTAGACCATTCAAGAGTTACGGCATCTTTTATTGAAGGAGTTAGTAATTTTGATTTCAAATCTCTTACCTTCTCTGGGCATCCAGATATGTGTAAATTATTTCATAATCATCCCAAAGGAAAATATGAGCCTGATCTTAATACAGCAATTGAAGGTGCAGATGTAATAGTTGCTTTACGAATTCAGCACGAAAGGCTTGAAGCAGAAGATATTATAGATTTAGATCAATATAAATATGAATATCAAATAAATTCTGAAAGGCTTGCTATGGCTAATGAGGATGCAATTTTAATGCACCCCGGTCCTGTAAATCTCGATATAGAAATATCAACTATGGTCTATGAGTCTGAGCAATGTGTAATTAGGCAACAAGTCGCCAATGGAGTTGCTATAAGAATGGCAGTTTTATCTCAGTATCTTAGCGGCTAAGTATTCTTTCAACTGTGTCAACTATACTTACTGTATTTTGATCTAATTCAATATTTACAAATTGTTTTTTTTCCAAAAGACTTAGATTAGTAACTTTTAAAGTTTCAGGTATTAAATGAATATTAAAATTTGATTTAGATACTTTTCCTACCGTTAGACTACACCCATTAATGCCTATGTAACCCTTCTCTAAAATATATTTACCTATACCCTTTGGAATAGATATTTTCATATCGGTTGAGTTTTCACTTGTATTGACAGAAAGAATTTTTGCAACATTATGTATATGACCTGACATAAGGTGCCCGCCAATCTCAGTATTTGCAGTAATAGATCTCTCTAGATTAACCTTTTGTCCTTTAGTAAGATTTCCCAAAGTGCTTCTTGCAAGAGTCTCTCCAATCACATCGAATTTAATAGTATCTGATTTGCTATTTTTAGCAGTTAAACAAACTCCATCAACAGATACACTAGCTCCTTTTTTAAGGTTTTTTCCAAAATTTTTAGGTGCTGTTATGCTAATCGAAACAATATCATCATTTTCTTTTATAGACTTAATTGATCCTAGGCCTGCAACAATTCCTGAAAACATTTAAGCTCCCCATTCATCCCTATAAGCTTTGAGCTTATCAAGATATTTTTCATGATTAGGGCTTGAGGCTGAATAAGAAATAAGTGTATCGAGATTAATTATAGATACAAATTGCATATTAAAAGCTTCTTCAAGTTCTTGTCTTGCAGAAACATCTGTTTGCCCCTTTTCCTGTCTATCAAGACCTACAAGCATTACTTTAGGCCTAGCTCCAAGTGATTTGATTGTTTCTATCGATTCCTTTGCGGCAGTGCCTGCTGAAATAACATCATCTATTATTAATACATCGCCCTGAGGATCATTTCCGATTATATTTCCACCTTCACCATGGTCCTTTACTTCCTTTCTATTAAATGCCAGTGGATACACTTCATCATGTTGACTAAATATCATAGAGACTATCGAGCCTAAAAAAATTCCTTTATATGCAGGACCATAGATGCAATCAAAAGATATGTTTGCATCTTTTATTGCTTCTCGGTAACAAATCGCTAACTGATATAAATGTCCGCCATTGAGCATTTTTGCAGCGTTAAAAAAATATGGGCTTTGTCTGCCAGACTTAAGAGTAAAGTCTCCAAATTCTAAGACTTTTGCATGCAGTGTTAATTCAAGAAATTGTTTTTGATATTCTTTCAATTATTTTAAACAAGATTTTTGTATTTCAATAATATCATTAATAGCAACTTTGCCAATATCTAACATATTATTGAGCTCATCTTGTGAAAATGGAGCTTCTTCAGCTGTACCTTGAATCTCAATAATATTAAGGTCTTCAGTTACAACAAGATTTAGGTCAGTGTCTGCATTGCTATCTTCCTTATAGTCTAGGTCAAGTAGCACTTCTTGATCAATAATCCCAAGCGACACAGCAGCAACATAAGATTTTATTGCTCTATGATCATCATGATGATTTTGGAGAGCTTGAAATAAAGCAACACAACCACCTGTTATTGAAGCTGTTCTTGTTCCACCATCAGCTTGGAGCACATCACAATCAATATTAATTGTCTTGCCTTGGATATACTTAAGATCAACAGCTTGTCTTAATGATCTTCCAATTAGCCTTTGAATCTCTTGTGTTCTTCCGCTTTGTTTACCTCTAGCTGCCTCTCTATTCATTCGATCATTGGTAGAGCGCGGCAGCATCCCGTATTCAGCAGTTATCCAGCCCTCATTACTTCCACGCATCCATCGAGGAACACTATCCTCAATAGTCGCAGTACACAGAACATGAGTGTTGCCAAATTTAACTAAAGCTGAGCCTTCAGCATGGATATTTACATCAGTCTCAATTGAAACTTCTCTGAGTTGATTTAATTCTCTGTTATTGCTTCTTTGCATACTCAGACCCTCTAGATTTTATAATTATGCTGATTTTCAGATTAATTTAATTGATCTTTGACTATTTTACTAACAAGGCCCATATCAGCAGAGCCAGCTAGGGAAGTCTTTAGAACACCCATTACTTTTCCAATATCTTGCATTGATTCTGCGCCTATTTCATTTATTGTAGCTTGTACTTTTTCTGTAATCTCAGCTTCACTAAGTTGTGCTGGTTTATATGCTGAGAGAATATCTAGTTCAGTCTTTTCTATTTTAGCTAAGTCAGGCCTATTACCTTTTGTGAATTGCTCAATTGAATCATTTCTTTGTTTAACCATCTTATTGATAATTTGCAGAACCTTAGCATCGTCAATTTCAACCTTATTATCAATTGCATATCGCTGTATTTCAGCCAACAACATTCTTAAAGTGTCCCTGGAATCTGTATCTTTAGCAAGCATGGCTTGCTTGAGGTGTGATTTAATATCTGCGAGAAGCGCCAAGATTTATCTGTAAGATCTTTGTCTTGAAAATGAGAACTTTCTATTAGTCTTGTGAGCTCTTTTGACAGCTGCTGCCATTAAGCGTTTTCTTTTGGCAGTTGGCTTTTCATAAAACTCTCTTGCTCTTATTTCTGGCACGATAGCAGCTTTTTCGCAAGCGCGCTTAAACTTTCTAAGACCAATGTCAAAATGTTCTGTATCTTTTATTATAATAGAAGGCATAATTAGTCGCGTAGTTTAGGCTTTTATGAGGAAATTTGCAAAACTTTTTTATGTTAACTTTAGGTATTGAAACATCATGTGACGAAACTGCTGTAGCAATATACGACAGCGGGAAGGGCATTGTTGGCGAATCTGTATTTAGCCAGATCGATATGCATGCTGAATATGGTGGCGTTGTTCCAGAACTGGCCTCTAGAGATCACTGTTTAAAAATAATATCTGTGCTCGAGGAGGCTTTAGGTAAAGGCAAAATTGAAGATATTGACCAAATAGCATATACATCAGGCCCTGGATTGCTTGGAGCTTTGCTTGTAGGTGAAAGCTTTGCACATGGATTAGCTGCAGGACTTGGAGTGCCAACTATTCCAGTTCATCATCTAGAAGCACATCTCATGGCGCCAGCTTTAGATTTTGATGATATTAATTTCCCCTTTATTTCTTTACTGGTATCAGGAGGACATTCATTAATAATAGATGTAAAGGGCCTTGGCGAATATTCTATATTAGGCGAATCACAAGATGATGCAGTTGGCGAAGCATTTGATAAAGTTGGAAAGCTTCTAAAACTTCCATATCCAGGCGGCCCGCATATAGAAAGAATTGCAAAAGAAGGTAATCCAAAAAAATTTAATTATCCAAGACCGATGATTAATAAGAATAATCTAGACTTGAGTTTTAGCGGCTTAAAAACAGCTGTCTTATATTCAATTAGAGACTTGGATAATCTTGATGAGCATATTCCTGACATTGCGGCTTCATTTCAAAGAGCGGCTATCGATGTCTTAGTTTCCAAGATTAAAAAATCTATGCTGCAAACCTCAAGAGATACCCTTATTTTAGCTGGCGGTGTTGCAGCTAATGGATTATTACGAAAAGAAATGAGTAATTTGGAGAATGAAATGGGTATTAAGGTAAGATATCCAGCTATGAAACACTGTACAGATAATGCAGCAATGATAGCCTATTTAGGATCTTTAAAAACACCTGATTTATCTAATCAAGGTCAATCATGTGCTAGGCCAAGATGGCCTTTAAATGAGGTATAAAATGGAAGATGTGATTTATATTAAAGATTTACGCATTAAAACTATCATCGGTATTTTTGATTGGGAAAGAAAAGAAAAACAAGAAGTAAGTATCGATATGGAATTTCCATTTGATTGTAAAAAAGCTGCAGCCACTGATTCAATTGAAGATGCTATTGATTACAAGGCTATCACTAAGGGCGTCATTAAGTTTGTTGAAGAATCATCTTTTCAACTTCAAGAAACTCTTGCTGAAAATATAGCGGCTTTGGTAAAAGAAAAATATGGCGTTAAATCCATAAAATTAAGAGTCTCTAAGCCAGGAGCATTAAGAGGCTCAAAAGATGTAGGTTTGATTATTTACAGATGATGAAATATTACCTTTCTCTAGGGAGCAATATAAATGCTGAGGCTAATCTGATATTAGCGATTGAAAAGTTACAAAAGATCCTTAAAAAAACCGAATTCTCATCAGTACATCAAACAAAAGCAGAAGGTTTCGAAGGCGATGATTTTTTAAATTTAGTCATGAGTGGTGAATCAGAACTAACTTTTGATAATTTAAATATCAAACTTAAAGAGATAGAGGATGAGTCTGGAAGAAGAAGAGATGTTCCAAAGTTTAGTGCTAGAACTCTAGATGTTGATATTGTTCTTCAGTTAGAAGATGATGAAATATTATTTGAAAGTGATGAAGTTGAAAAATATTCATTTGTTTCAAATCCACTTAAAGAAATAATTTAAAGAGGACCTTTTGAAAACTAACAAATTTATTAGAAGCCTTCATAGGTATCTTAGTATCTTTATAGCAATACAATTATTGCTATGGACAGTATCTGGAATCTATTTTGCTTTTAACAAAATAGAGCTCAT
>ERZ802830.274-NODE-274-length-51196-cov-15.9298_pt1 | contig 51196 bp, 47 predicted proteins | sample MGYA00345654_ERZ802830 | MGnify/ENA primary metagenome ERZ802830 (study PRJEB30503, sample SAMEA104212375) | marine metagenome | biome: Westerlies Biome; feature: [SRF] surface water layer (ENVO:00010504) within the epipelagic zone...; material: water...
TGCCGGCGAAGGTGCACCATGTTTTAGCGCCGTTTAATAACCAGCCGTTATCCGTTTGGCTGGCCTTAAGTGATAGCGACGCTACGTCGGAACCATAGTCCGGTTCCGTGATCGAAATTGCTGCTAGCATTTCGCCCGCCGCCAAGCGCGGTAAGAAATAGTGTTTTTGTTGTTCGGTACCGCCGTGCAGAAGTGCTCTGGCGGCGATTTCAGGCCGAGTGATTAAACTTCCAGCAGCGCCCAATGATCCTCGGGATAATTCTTCGGTAACGACGAGCATGCCTAAGCTGTCGTGTTTTTCATCCGGCATGAGCCCACCAAATTGTTCTGGAATGCAGGTGCCAAAACACCCCATTTGAGCGGCAGCTTCGATTAAGGAGTCAGGAATATCGGTATCGAATCGATGAATCGACTCGGCCTGTGGCACGACAACATCGTTGGCAAAGCGAGCGAAGCTTTCGCGCACGAGGTCTTTCTCTTCACCGAGACCCGTGGGGAGGCGTGAGTTACCGCGTTCTAGCAATGCAGAGCCAATCTGCGCAAGCTGGCTGCTGCCGTATTGCGCTAGGAACTCTGCTAGCGGATCGCTGCCGAATAGCTGGAGTAATTGTGCATTGTCTAGGCCAAGTTCTGGGGCATGGTTCAGCAGTCGCTGCCATACGGTACGGATGTTCTCCGCGCAGAATGCTAAAGCGATAGACTGGCAGAGACTCGCCTCTTCTGTTGCCTCGCCCGCGTAGTTGAGCATGGCTGCCGAGGCCTCAAGTTCCGCAACGCAAAAAGCCAGCTCGTAACTGACCGTCTGCTGCTGATCAAGCAGGTCTGTCGAAAGGCGTCCGTCCGTCGAACACAACATCTTCAGGTGTGAAAAGCCAGCATCCACCTGAGTGCGTAAGCGCTCCAAAAATAGGTGGGCTTGGTTGGTCGTGTTAGTGGACATTGTGTTCCTCAGTCGGTGTATAGGTCGCCGAAGAGCCGGCGCAGGCTCATGTTAGCGGTCAGAGTGGGCTGTCACCAGCCGTACCGGTTGGACTTATGCTGATTAGTTATGGTGTGGTTTCGTTTTATCAGTGGGTTTTTCGATCCACTCTTGGAAGGCAGCAAAAAATAGATCTCGGCGCTTGAGGTAAAATTGTCGTCCGCTCGGGCGACGGATCAAAACTGCGCAAAGGAAAACCAAGCTCGGTTATTTGGTTGCTTGGTTGGGTCCTCGGATAGTCGATAGGCAAATCCCACCGTATTTATACCAGCGTGACATCGACTCCGACGGCTCTGAAAGATTGGTCAAAGTTGCTCAGTGCTTCAGCAAAAATTTGATGATCGATAGAGATTAGGTTCTCCATAGCAACAAGATTTGCGCGATAGATCATCTGTTCCCTGCAAAATTCAGCAGCCCATGCTGCCTGATAAGCGCTATTTGTTAATCAAGCACGTATCATGAAGGACGGAAGTCTTGTATTTGAGGGGAAACTGATGAGCGATATTGCAGGGGTCTGCGACCCGAAATTTTCAGAAGCTCGCGACATACTCGCCGCCAGTATTGATTCTGGTAATGATGTTGGCGCTTCGTTCGCCGTGACGATCGGTGGTGAAATGGTCGTGGATATCTGGGGTGGCCATCTGGACGAAACCGCCAGTGCCCCCTGGCAGGAGGATACGATAGTCAACGTATACAGTACGACTAAAACAATGTCGTTTCTCTGTGCTCTGGTGCTCGCTGATCGCGGCCAACTCGATTTCGATCGCAACGTCGCCGACTACTGGCCTGAATTTGCACAGAACGGCAAAGAGCAGGTCAAAGTCTGGCATTTGATGAACCACGCTGCGGGCTTGTCTGGTATGAACGACCTTATGTCTGCCGAAGACATGTACGACTGGGACAAGATTGTGACGCTGTTGGCCGCTCAGGCACCGTGGTGGGAGCCGGGCAGTGCATCGGGTTATCACGCGATTACTCAGGGCTATTTAATCGGTGAAGTGGTACGGCGTATTACGGGTAAAACCTTAGGTACATATTTTCAAGAAGAAATTGCGGGGCCGGTGGGTGCTGATTTCTTTATTGGCGTTCCGCCGAGTGAATTTCATCGTATCAGTCGCCTTATTCCTTTTGGTCAGGGTACTGCCCCCGACGGTGGTGATCCTGAATCGATCGCTGCGCGCACATTCCGCAGTCCATTTGCCGGTGCTGAACATTCGTGGACCGACGGCTGGCGGCGAGCAGAAATACCCGCAGCAAATGGTCATGGCAACGCGCGGTCGGTGGCTAAATTGCAGGCGCCCTTAGCTTGCAAAGGGTCAGCCTTTGGGGTGGATTTAATGTCTGCTGAGACAGCGACCTCGGTAATGACCCCAAGAATTTCTGGCACTGATTTAGTGCTAGGGGTGCCGCTTTCCTTTGGCCTTGGTTTTGGTCTCGTTTCTGAGTTGGTGCCGTTATCACCGAATAAGAACGCGTGTTTTTGGGGCGGTTGGGGCGGCTCGAATATTTTAGTCGATCAAGATGCGCAGATGAGCGTTGCATTTGTAATGAACAAAATGCACGACGGCGTGATGGGCGATCCACGTTCTTTAGCGCTATTACAGGCGGTTTATAAAGCGTTGTAACGCGCTCAACCGGCTGGTAGCTCTGCAAGGGCAGCAGCCAGTGCGGTTTCCATGAGCTCTATTTCTGGCTCGTCGATAATAAATGGCGCGCCAATGCACATGACATCGCGATACTCGCCCGTGCCGCCGGGATAGAAAAACACACCTGCATTCATAGCAGCACTGGTGAGGCGATCGGTTACTCGAGCTCCCTCATCGAAGCGCTCAAGGCTGTCGCGGTCTTTTACGATCTCTATGCCGATAAGCATGCCGGCCCCTCGGATCTCCGCCACGTTGGGGTGTTGACCGAATGTCCCCTGCAGGCGTTCGAGGGTTTTTTGACCAATAACCCCAGCGCGTCTGACTAGGTCTTCGTCGCGTAAGATTTTCAACACTGCGGTCGCAGCAGCACAGGATTGTGGTAACGCGCCAAAGGTGTGGAACATAACGTTGAAACCGCCTTCGCGGATGGCATTGGCAATGTCCGCACGACCAAATACACCGGCTATAGCGGCGTAGCCGCCCGCCAAGCCTTTACCCGCCACCAGTAGATCTGGTTCCACATCATAAAGTTGTGATCCAAAGGCGGTGCCGGTGCGACCAAACCCGGTCATAACCTCATCCATAATGAGCAAAATGCCGTGTCGTTGCAGAATTTCACTAGCCTTCTGCCAGTACCCTTCGGGGGGCGTGATGGCGCCACCCGATGAGCCGTTTATGGGTTCAGCGACCAGCGCCGCAATGTTCGCAGAACCGAGTTTTTGGATGGTGTCCTCGAGATCCTGCAAGTAGTACTGACAGGCATCTGGGTGGTGGGGTCCTAAAGGGCAGCGCAGCGGGTAGGGGGTTTGGATATAGGGATGATCTTCAAGAAGAGGCTCGATCCCGCGCTTTCTTGAAGCATGACCGGATAAACCCGCCATGCTTATGGTCGTGCCGTGATAAGACAAATTGCGGGCCAGAATCAGTTTGCGCTGGGGTTGTCCGATTGCCGCCTGATACTGTACAGCGATTTTTATCGCCGACTCGTTCGCCTCTGAACCGCCGCTGCATAAATGCACGCAGGGTAGGTGTTGTGGCAGCCAATAGTTTCGTAGTTCCTCTAATAGCGCTTCGCGCTCTGGCGTCAGCCATGGCGGAACGACATAGGTCGCGTTTAGCGTAGCGGCGTGAATGGCATCGGCCACCTCGCTGCGCCCATGACCTATGTTGGTGACCACAGCACCGCCTGCGGCATCGAGTATTTTTTTGCCGTCTTTTAAATGCAGGTAAGCCCCTTCGGCATGCGATAGCGAAATGGGCGAGTTCGAGGGTATGAAGGGCCAGATTCCGGTCATGTCGCCGTCCGCAATTTTAAAGCCTAAAAGCTTATCGAAGCTGTGGGTATAGGTCACCCGAAGTTTGTGCGCTCCGCACTCGGAAGAAAAAGGCTGTATCAGCATGGCAGTCTTGGCATTAAAGCCTGTATTCTCAGGAGACTGGGGAGGCGTAGATGGCGCGAAAAAAAATTTTGTTGGTGTCAAAGCGCGTTGGTGCTTTTGGCGCTGGGGCCCATGGTTGCTAATGGGGATAGCCAACACACCGCCGTTGATGTGCGGTTGGCAGAACGTTTTATCGATGCTTTTTACTCGTGGCGCGCCGAGAATTTGCAGCTATTTATGGCGTCAAACGCCTATACTAAGTGGGCATTGTATTATCAGGGCTGGGCGCAAGCGGGGAATTATACGCTGCTGCTGCGGCGGCCCTGCCAGATACTTGAAGATGAGGTTGTCTGTGCCATTACTGTGACTAACGATGTTTGCTCGGTATTGGGTTATCGAGCCACGGATACTTTTTGTATGCAAGTTGCTGATCGGTGTATTACCAAGAATGCATTTGCAGGCAACGATCCACCGGCTTTTAGCGCGATTTTGGAGTGGCTGCAGCAACAGCGCCCTGAAATCCTGACTGGACCGTGTTACAAGATGTTTGCTGGCGGACTAACGCCTGGGCAATGCGCCCGTGCAGTCGTCCAAGGCGCGTGGGACTTTATGCAGGTGTCCTCGGCTCGCGAGAACTAACTTAAGTTAACAAGGATCAAAGAATGACCGCGGTGAATTCAACGCTTCCTTCAAGTCTTATTGGCAGGCTGCTGTTTTACGGCTTACAGCCGGCTTTACTCGTCGGCGTGATCGGTATTTGGCTCAGCGATCCCACCAATGTGAATACCTACTTTTATGTATTACTGCTGGTGCAGATTACTCTAGGCTTGGCGGAACATTTTTTCCCGGCACGTAACGAGTGGTTGTCCTCGGCGCGAATAAAATTGCGTAATATCGCGATCGTGATGCTATTGGGCTTCGTCTCTGGCACGGTAAGTGCGTTATATCATCTTTGGCTTGCCACACCCTTGGCTGAGCTTAGAACAGATCTGAATCTTGATATTTGGCCGCACAGTTGGCCCCTAGTGGTACAGCTATTTGTGATGTTTTTAATGAGCGAATTCCTGTGGTACTGGATTCATCGGGCGGAGCATCGTTGGAATATGGTTTGGCGCGTGTCAGGACACGGCGCGCATCATTCGTTTAAGACCCTTGGCGCGCTGAATTTTGGTTTGAACCATCCTTTGGAACTGTTCTTTCTGCTGCTGCCGTCCATTTTGCTGGAATTGATTTTTGGTATTGGCGCCGTGGCAGCAGGTGCGGCGATGCTATTAGTCACTCAGGCGTCTATCGCGCATGCCAATCTTGCGATGAACACGCGTGGGGTCGGCCTCGTCTTTACCACCAACACCTACCACATTTGTCACCATTCGGTAGACTTGGGCCAAAGCAATACTAACTACGGTTGTGCTGCGATTGTCTGGGATCGGGTATTTGGTACATTTCTTGATGAGGCTATTTTGGACGCAGGCACTGGCCCAACCGAGCCCAGCATGTGGCAGAAATTTTTGATGCCGGTTCGGCAACCAGAGGATACCGAGGTGGCCCCCGGCGGATAAAGTGGTAGCCCTGCCCCAGGAACAACACAACAAAGACAAACCTATAGAGGAATAAGGCTATGGCTTTGACAACTTTGACAGCGCACGCGACGGTTGCAGAAGTGGTGCAGCAGCTGCGCCAAGATGGTGCCCTTATTATTAAAGATCTAATCAGTCCAGAATTGGTGGATCAGCTGACGACAGAAGTTCGACCCTATATCGACACTACACCTGTCGGCCGCGACGAATTCACGGGGAAAGGCACCAAGCGCACGGGAGCCCTGGCCGCGCGCTCCGCTACCTGTCGAGATCTGATTTTAAATCCGTTGATGTTGCAAAGCGCGAATGAATTTCTGAAGCCTTTTACGCGCAGGATTATTTTGCACCTAACCCAGACTATTGAGATTGGCCCAGGCGGCGCGGCTCAACAAATACATCGTGACCGGTATGCATGGGGTAAATATTTGCCGAAGGAGATTGAGCCGCAATTTAATACCATCTGGGCGCTTACCGATTTCACGGCCGAAAATGGTGCGACTCAGTGTGTGCCTGGCAGTCAGACTTGGGATTGGTCGCAAAAACACACTGAGGATCAGATATGTCACGCAGAAATGACCAAGGGTTCGGTATTCATATATAGCGGCAGCGTGTTGCACGGCGGTGGAGCGAACGAGTCGGATGGTACGCGGCTAGGGTTGAATCTCACCTATTGTTTGGGCTGGTTACGTCAAGAAGAGAATCAATACTTATCCTGCCCTCCTATTATTGCTAAGAACTTCGATCCTGATTTGCAGGATCTATTAGGCTATACCCAAGGCGAATACGCGTTGGGTTACTACACAGACCCTATTCAGCACATGGATGGCCGAGATATTGTGCCACCTGAGCGCGCCTTGGACCGCTCGAGCTCGGGTCTTAAATTTGACGGTGCATGATTAGGCGGGAAGCACATCGCGATCGGAAAGCTGTGTCGAACGGGTTGACAACACTGCGAAGCTTCCTAATCTAGAGACTCTATTTTTAATGTTCTAAGGTCACCATGATTAGGTTAACGGTAAACGGCGAAGATCAGGTTCTGGAAGTTGATCCCCAGACCCCTCTCTTATGGGTAATACGCGAGCAATTAGGCTTAACCGGGACAAAATTTGGGTGTGGCATGGCCCAATGTGGTGCGTGTACTGTCCATGTTAACGGTACTGCCCAGCGCTCTTGCGTGATGCCGCTGGCGGCTGTCCAAGATCAGCAAATCACTACCATAGAAGGTCTAGCGCCCCGCGAGGACGAGTTGCATCCGTTACAGCAAGCATGGATTGATGAGCAGGTGCCGCAATGTGGCTACTGTCAGTCTGGCCAACTGATGTCTGCAGCGTCGCTGCTTGCAACCAATGCGAGCCCATCTGATGACGAAATCGACGCAGCAATGCAGGGCAATATATGCCGCTGCGGCATGTACGGTCGGATTAAAGCGGCTATAAAAAAAGCCGCGGGCGTTGGCTATTTCGACCCAGCACAAGGGGAGGTTTAGCATGGGCAAGTGGACAAGAAGAGCCTTCATTACAACAGGTGTTGTAGCCGGTGGTGGATTTGCGCTGGGTGTTGCCCTGCGTCCGGGTCATCGCGCCCCCGAGTTGGCATCATTAGTCAGCAAAGACGACGAGACTTTGGTAAATGTCTGGGTAAAGCTCGATCAAGATAATGTGGCTACGGTCATTGTGCCGCATTCGGAAATGGGCCAAGGCGCGCAAACCGCGCTGGCGCAAATGTTAGCGGACGAGATGGACGCAGATTGGGATCTGGTGCAGTTTGAGGAAGCGCCGCCGGTGTCGGAGTACGCAAACTATTTATTGGGGTACGGTATCGTTGGTGAGGTACCAAAAGTATTAGTGCCTACTTTTGATGGTTTGATGCTTACGGTTGCTCAATCCATGGGTATGCAAATTACTGGCGGTAGCTTGAGCATTCGCTCCACGGGTCAATACGGCATGCGTATCGCCGGTGCGGCAGCGCGAGAAATGTTAATCGAGGCAGCTGCCGAAACATGGCAAGTGCCCGCGGAGGAAATTCAAACCAAGGCCAGTCAGCTCATCCACAGTGCCAGCAACCGGCGCGCGCCTTATGCGGAGTTTGCTGCGGTAGCAGCGCAAATGATGCCGCCTTCGTCACCTAAACTTAAGTCCGCTGACGAGTTCAAAATTATCGGCCACGATGTTCCGCGTCGGGACATTCCGTCGAAAGTCGACGGCAGTGCGCAATTTGCTATGGACGTGCAAGTGCCGGGAATGGTTTATGCCACGGTGCAACGCGCACCCGTATTTGGTGGCGAAATTGCCAAGCTCGATGTCAGCGCAGCCAAAAAGATTACAGGTGTTATTGATGTCGTCACGCTGCCCAGTTCTAAAAAAGAGGGCGGGTTTTCTGGTGCGCAGAATATTGGCGAAACGGTAGCTGTGGTGGCAGAGGGTTATTGGCCGGCAAAGCAAGGCATGGATGCGGTATTGGTCGAGTGGAATAATTTTGGTCAAGACAGCTTTAGCAGTGACGAAATTTTCGCCCAGTTCGACCGCGACATCACGGCGGGTTTGGACCGCGAGAACGACCGGCTGCAAGGGGATGTTGGCGCTGCAATCGAGAATGCCACCAAGGTTGTTGAAGCGGAATATCGCGTTCCCTATTTGGCACACGCCTGCATGGAGCCGATGAACGCTACTGCCCATGTGCACGATGGCGAGTGCGAAATATGGATTGGTTGCCAAAACCCTTTGGGTTTTCGTGAAGCGGTAGCCGCGGCCTTGGGTTTCGAGCCTGAGAAGGTGACGCTACATAACTACTTTATGGGCGGCGGGTTTGGTCGTAGGGCGACCTCAGACTATGCGATACAGGCTGCTCTGGTTGCAGCGAAAGTGCAGCGCCCGGTGCAGTTGATTTGGTCGCGAGAAGAAGACATTCGGCAGGATTACTATCGGCCAGCAGTCCGTAGTCGTTTCCGCGCAGCCATTGATGCCAATGGTGAGGTTGCGTCATGGGAAAACACTTATGTCGATAAGCATGAGCCGGCGGAAGCCCCGTTGATTCCTTATGCGGTTGGGGCTCAGGATATTGGCTATGTGGCCAGTCCTACGAACATTCCGTTTGGGCCATGGCGTAGCGTTGACCATACTCAGCATGGCTTCTTTACCGAGTCGTTTATTGACGAATTAGCCGCGGCCAAGGAAGTGGATCCCTACGAGTTTAGGGCGCAATTACTGCGGGATAAGCCGCGTCACTTAGCGGTATTAAACAAGGTGGCCGAAGAGGCGGGCTGGGGACGATCACTCGCACCGGGGCGGGGCCGCGGCATCGCCTTACAGGAGTCCTTTGGTACCTTGGTGGCGGAGGTTGTTGAGGTGACAGTGACCGATGGCGACGTCAAGGTCGATCGGGTGGTAGCGGCGGTAGACCCGGGTCTGGCTATTTCGCCCGACGGTCTTAAAGCCCAGATTGAATCGGGAATTATTTACGGCCTCAGTGCCGCGATGTTCGGCGAAGTCACCATTAAGAACGGTGCAGTAGCCCAAAGCAACTTCCATGATTACCAAATCTTGCGGATGCCAGACGCGCCGGTCATCGAGACCCATGTGATCAACAGCGGCGGACCTGTCGGTGGTGCTGGCGAGCCGGGTACGCCGGCAATAGCACCCGCGTTAGCCAACGCTGTATTCGACGCGACAGGGTCTAGAGTTAGGCAATTGCCGTTGAAGAACTACGACCTGAAATTCCGCATCGAAGAAAGCGACGAGGTCGCTTAAGGCTGAACGACAGGGCGCCGCGACATAGTGAGTATGTTGCGGTGCCCTCGTATCTAATCAGACGCCGTGCCAGTAAGTAAGATACTCGGCGTAGATAACGTGACCCTCCACACCGTCCGCTTCAATATCGTGTTGGGTTTTTAGCAACATGTCGCCGTTAGCCTTAGGCTGGGCGTCCAGTAGCGAAATGTGTGAGCGCAGCCGCACGCCATCGCCGATAATGATGGGCTGTAAAATCCGCACCTTGTCCAAGCCGTAGTTCAATGGATTGCGACCGTCTTCCGGCCACAGCTGGGAGCTTTTATAAAAGTGCGACAGCAGCGCAATGGCATGAAAGCCGTGCAGTAGGGTACCGCCATAAGGGGTGGTCTTGGCATGTTCCGGGTCGCAATGGCCGGGAGTGCGCCAGCGCGTGACCTCGGCAAATACATTGACCTGAACCTGGTCAATAAAGACCCATGGGCTTATGCCCAGTGGCTGGCCGATTTGTTGCTGGGCGTTGGCGAGGGTGAAAGGTTTACTCATTAAATGTCCTTACCTTAAGTTCACAAAGATATTACGACCGTTTCGGTGAAGTCGGGCGATGGTCAATGTATCAACCATAAAAGTGAGCCAGTCATAAAGCTATGCCCGGCGGCGATGCGTTAGTAAGAGACCAAGGGCAGAAATCCTGCTAAACCGACGCTCAGCCCGACCGTTAATCGCGCTCGTAACCGCAGGTACCAAGCCGGCAGGCGGCTGGCCACAGCGCTGTTTTTCTCATAAGCAAAAAATAAGACTAAACCAAGAATAATGCCGATCACGGTGTACAGGTCTGGGCTGGCCAATGCTACCCAAGCCCATAAACTTGGGATAACACTGACGAAGAAGTGTTTTGTGGAGGCAAAGCCCGCGGTGGCAAAACCCCAATGAATGCCGCCGAGAAAACTCAGAATCAGGGCGCCATAGACGCTGGCCAGATTCAGCGCTTGTTGTTGCCAAGCGGCGTCGCCCCACGCTAAAACCAGTAGTCCCGCGACTGGCAATACGCCTGCGTAACCCAGCAGTTGCGCCCCGTTATCAGTGTCGTGCTCGCTCTGCATTTAGTTATTTTCTGCGGGCAGTTGAGCTAGAAATTTCAGCACATCCGCCGCGCTGCGCTGAGGGTCCTCTTCCATGGGAATGTGCCCAAGATCGTCATAGATAACCACCTGAGTATTTGGCAGACGCTGGGCAAACTGGTCGGCGACGCTCACAGGAATAAGACTGTCCTGTGCGCCCCACATCACCAGCGTAGGTTGTGTTAACGCACTGACATCGTTGTTCGCCTCGTTGCGACTGTAGCTGTTGGAACGATTAAGAATTGCTGCACGGGTGCCGTCGCGCAAGATGAGCTCATAGTAGCGATCGATCAATGCCTGATTCACGACGGGACTGTTGTTGTATGCAGACAGCAGGCCTTGTTCGATTAATGGTGCAGGGTCCAGATAACGGGCAATGGCGCGAAACCAGGGTTGGCGTAACAACGCAAAGCCGATGGGTGCGGAGCGTGCTGCATCGGCATCGTCCTCGGTTGCCGCGGCTGGGGTGGATTCGCGCCAGTCGCCGGGGGGCACCGAATCCACCAAAATCATCGCTCGAACGCGCTCCGGATGCGCTAGGACATAGCGCCATGTTGCGCCTCCACCCATGGAATTGCCGCCGAGGACAAAGCGCTCGACCCCCAATTCGTTGACCACTGCATGAATGGTTTCGGTAAATGCGTCAGCGCCATAGGCGTGTTCCGGCACCTGGCCGGTAAGACCGTGGGCCGGTAGATCTAGCGTGATCACTCGATATTGCTGACCCAGAATCGTGACCCAAGGCTCCCAGGTGTGTAGCGATGCCATGGCGCCGTGGATAAGCACCACGGCCGCGCCGGCGGCGTTGCCCTCGTCGCGATAGTGCACTCGTGCGCCATTCTCCATGGGTAGAAATCGTGATGCGTCGTTACTGTATTTGGCGTCGACCTCGGCCGCGGGCAAGTCGCCGCGAAATAACATTGATGCCAGCACAGATAATAAGCCGACGATTGCAAGGAGTATCCAGCGTGTCCGTGTCATGTTGCGTGTCCTCGGTCAGTCCATGCCAGAGCTTAGCACCACTAGCGGAGGAGCAGTCGCTAGCAATGACAGTATCGCCACGATGCTGTTTAATGGCGTTCATTAAGCAATGGGAGGTTGCCGTGGCAGATTACTACACTCTCTATGGGTCCTATGCGTCTTACTACACGGCCAAGAGCCGTAGCTATCTGCGTAAGAAAGGCATTCCCTTTGTAGAGCGGCTGCCCAGTGATCCCCTGTTTCGCAACAAAGTCCGGCCAGCTTCAGGCAGCCATCGTATTCCACAATTACTCACGCCAGACGGTATCGTGATTCAGGATACTGTGGCTATTCAGGATTACCTAGAAACGCGTTTTCCCGAATTGCCGGCGATTCCGCCCACACCGAAGCAACAGATTTTTGTGCATTTAATGGAATTGCTGGCCAGTGAGGGCTTAGTGCGTTTGGCGTGGCTGCATCGCTGGATGTTTGAAGAAAACTATAGCTTTGTAAAAAGTGATTTTGGGCGTTCGTTTAAACCCCAAGGCAGCGACGAAGAATTGCTTAAGTACGGGAATCTAATCGCCGATCGGATGATGAGTTACGGTTTGCCGCAGTCTACGTCTGAAGCTAGGGCCCAGCTTGATCGCACCTATCAACAACTGCTTGAACTGTTCGAGGCCCATCTGATCCATCATCCGTATTTTTTAGGTGGCCATCCCAGCGCTGCGGACTACGCCATTATGGGGGCTATGCATGCTCACCTTGGCCGCGATCCCGCGGGTTTGCGAATGATGCAGAATCACGCCCCCAGAACCTTCCGTTGGGTCGAAAATATGTTGACGCCAGAGGTGCAGTCGCCAGAGTTTTTTCATGTCCCGGTCGCGTATCTTGAGGATGACGAAGTGCCGGCAACGGCGCTTAACCTGCTCAAATTTTTAGCTGCGCAGTTCGGTCAGCAATTTGTGCTGGGCGCCTTAGCCTATGATCAGGCCATGACTTCACAGTCTCCGATAGCGGGTGCCGTCCTAGACTCAGAGCATGACCAACCGACCTTGCCTGCCCAGTTGGTGCACTATCGTGGCGATGACCATCAACACAAAACCGGTTTGTACGGTGTTTGGGTTGCGCAGCGTGCCCAGCGCGCTTACCAATCGCTGACCTTACAGCAACAGATCGATGTGAGCGCGGTTTTAGCGACGCCTTTATTGGTTGATCTGGTGCAGGCGTCGGTCAGCGTGTGGTTACGAAGAGTCGACAATCGTTTTGTCGCAGACCCTGTTTAGCTTTGTTGCGGGGCCGCTTGCTGTAGTGCGCGGCCGCAAAGCCAGAAGTGCAGGGCTGGCCATACACCAAAGATACTCAGGCTCGCGAGCGCCATGGGCAGGGACTTAGCACCGTATGTTGGCATCAGGGCGTCACTGATCAGGCCAACAAACAGCGGACCCAAGCTCATCCCCACTAGGTTAAGGCAGAACATTTTTATCGCCGCAGCAGTGGCTCGCATGGGCAACGGAGCGAGTGTCTGGATCATTGCCAGCGAGGGTCCTAAGAAAAAATTTGCTGCAAAGGCAGGGACGATAAAAAAACCAATGGTCAGTGCGAGAGAGTCTACGGAGTAGGCGACTAACGCAAAAGGAATGGTCATCACCTGCACAATAGCAATCATGCGCACGCCTAGCCCCGGCCGCTTGAGCGACAGGCGATCAAATAACTTGCCGCCAATTAGCGTGCCGGCAGCGCCGAGGCCGCCGAAGACCAAGGCCATAAGCAGGCCGACCTGACTTTGCGAAAGCGTGTGTACGCGGATAAAAAAGGCCGGAATCCACGTAGACGCGGCATATGCGCCCATACCCGTTAAGGTGGAGGCGATGATCAATTGGCGCATGGCCGGATGACCGACCATGAACTTCACACTGGCAGCAAAGCCCATACTTCTCTCGGACTCAGCATTTGTTGATGGTTTGTCTGAGTTGCCACGAACCGGCTCGCGCAGTAGCAGGAACATGAGCGCTGCCAAAACCAAGCCTGGCAAGCCAACGGCATATAGAGCCGCGCGCCAGCCGTAATATTCACTGACCGTGCCGCCGACCAAAAAGCCCGTGATCATTCCCACTGGGGCGCCCACAGCCAATATTGACATTGCCATGCCGCGCCGCTGTTCTGGATAGTAGTCGGCAATGATGGATTGACTGGCTGGATTAACACCGGCTTCACCGATGCCGACCCCAATGCGGAATAAAAACAGTATCAAGAAACTGGTGGCCAAGCCGCTCATTGCGGTCATAAGTGAAAACAATGCCAGCGAAAATACGATGATTAAACGGCGTTGGTGCCGATCGGCAAGGCGTGCAATGGGTAGGCCCAAGGTCGCGTAGAATAACGCAAAAGATAGGCCGCCGAGCAGACCCATTTGAGTATCTGAAGCGCCAAACTCTAGGCGAATGGGTTCGAATAATACGGACAGAATCATGCGGTCAGTAATTGACAACGCATAGGCACAAAATAATAGCGCTAAAGCATTACGCGCATGTTTGGATGTTTCAACCGCATTCTGCATAGGTACACCTTATATTGTCTTAGGCGCCGCCGGAGATAGTTTGCTCAATTAGGGAACCCCCGCCAAATAATTTCATACATTAATCGCAGCGCGAAAAGTAGAAATCTTGAAAGATGGGTATTTGGTTACAGGCACAAAAAAGCCCGCATGAGCGGGCTTTTTTTCGCCGAAGCAGTGCTTGGTCTAACGAATTGGCTTGTTTACGAGCTTATCGTCAATGGCCGTATAGGCTTGACCGTCGTACTTGCGTACTTCGTTGCGGCCAACAACCATGTGATGCACCTCATCAGGGCCATCAGCAATTCGCAGTGTACGCTGTCCGGTATACATGCGGGCTAGCGGCGTCCATTGCGAGACCCCGGTCGCGCCATGGATCTGTATCGCCTGATCGATGATGTTACAGACTTTCTCAGGCACCATCGCTTTAATGGCGCTAACGTATACGCGCGCTTCTTTGTTGCCCAAGGTATCCATAGCTTTAGCAGCCTGCAGAACCATCAAACGGCAAGCGTCGATTTCGATGCGAGCGCGTGATACCAGTTCGATGTTCTTGCCGAGCTGAATGATCGGCTTACCAAATGCGTGGCGTGTCGTAGAGCGACGAATCATCATTTCCAATGCTCGTTCAGCAACACCGATTGAGCGCATGCAGTGATGTATTCGGCCTGGGCCTAATCGCACCTGAGATATCTCAAATCCGCGACCTTCGCCTAACAGCATGTTCTCTTTCGGAACGCGCACATTGTCGAAATGAATGTGCATGTGGCCGTGTGGTGCATCGTCGTGACCAAACACTTCCATGCCTTCAAGGATGTTCACGCCCTTTGCATCGATTGGTACAAGGATCTGCGACTGCTGCTTGTGAGCCGGTGCATCTGGGCTGGTCTTGACCATAGTAATCATCACTTTGCAGCGAGGGTCACCCGCGCCAGAGATGTAGTACTTTTCGCCGTTTATGACCCACTCGTCGCCTTCCAGCACTGCCTCGGTGCAAATATTTTTTGCGTCCGATGACGGTAATCCCGGCTCGGTCATCGCAAAAGCGGAACGGATTTCGCCGTTTAATAGTGGCTTGAGCCACTTCTCTTTTTGCTCTGGCGTACCCACTCGCTCGAGTACTTCCATATTACCGGTGTCCGGCGCGCTGCAGTTCAGCGTTTCGGAAGCAAGAGGGCTTTTGCCCAGCTCGTTAGCAATAAACGCATAGTCGAGATTGCTTAGGCCTTCGCCGGTATCTGCATCGGGCAAAAAGAAGTTCCAAAGGCCGGAATCTTTCGCTTTCTGCTTGGCGGTCTCCAGCAATTCTAGTTGGCCATCGCCGTAGCCCCAGCGTTCTTTGCGACCCTCGCCCAAGCGATGATATTCTTCAGTGATCGGATCTACGTTTTCTTTGATGTGCTTTTTCACTGCGTCAAGCAGTGGTTGAGCATCGTCGGACATTGTCAGATCGAATAGATCTGGATTTTCAAATACGGCTTCTGCCATGGTGCGCCCCCTTTCTTTACTTTATCGTCGTGAAGATAACGTCAATATTACCTCAACTTTGGTGGCGATCACATGGTCAAAAGTTCACCGCAGATTGTTTTTAGGAATTATCTCGTCTATCTGCTGTCCTACTTTATGCTCGATGGGGTGGTGTTTTCCTGCCCAGAGCATTGCGGACGAGACTGAGCAACCGATCGCGCTGATGTATTAAGTCTTCGATCATCATGTACAAACAAGGCACCAACAGCAGCGTAATTACGGTCGCAAAAAGTACGCCCCACGCCAGAGATATTGCTATCGGCAAAAACGGGCCGGTTGCTGGCGTGGTGGTGGTCATCAGTGGAATTAGGCCTACGAAGGTGGTTACCGAGGTAAGAATGATGGGCCGAAATCGGGTCACAGCGGCAATGCATATCGCGCTAAGGGCATCCATTCCCTCCCGGCGTTGGCGGTTCGCATAATCCACGAGTACCAGTGATGAGTTCACCACTACGCCGGCGAGCGCGACAATGCCTAAGGCCGAGAAGAACATCAGTTGCACCCCGAGCACGTAGTGACCGACGATCGCGCCTACCGCACCGAATGGAATAACACTCATGATTACCGCCGGCTGCAAGTAGCTTTGCAATGGAATAGCCAGCAGGCCATAAATAACGAGGCATGAAAATAACAAGCCAATACCGAGACTAATAAAACTTGAGTTGCGCTCCTCTTGTTCGCCGCCGACATCAAACACCACTGATGGATAATTTTGCCGCAAGCGCTCAATCACGTTGTTCTTGATATCGGCCATTATGTTTTCTGGAGTGGCCATCGTGCGATCGACGTCGGCGCTGACCTCTACCACCCGTTGGCCATCGAGTCGGCGAATTTCCGAGAAGCCTCGACCGACTTCAAACTGTGCGACGCTGTAAAACGGCACCTGGCTGCCTTCAGGGGTGCGAATGTACATATCCTCAAGATCTCCGACGGAAGCACGCTCGCTCTCGGGAAAGCGCACCATAACGCGAACATCGTCTTGGCCGCGCTGGATACGTTGCGCTTCAACCCCGTAGAAGGCGTTACGCACCTGGCTTGCTAGGTCATTTAATGTCAGTCCAAGATTTCGTGCCTCTGGTAATAGATTGAGCTGGATCTCTTGCTTGCCGGATCGAAACGTATCGGCAACATCGAAAATTCCGGGATAGCTGGAGAGTTCGTATTTCAGTTCCTCGGCGGCGCTACGCAACTTCTCTATATCTGTACCCTGCAGACGAAATTCGATCGGCTCTCCAGCACTGAAGGTTGAAGCGTCAAAGGACAATTTCACCGCATCAGGTATCGGTCCTACCAATTCCCTCCAGCGGTTGGCGATTTCTTTCGCTGATAAGTTACCGCGTTCTGCGAACGGTATAATGTCGATGACGATCTCGGCCAAGTTGCTGCGGCCTGGACCAGGAGGTTCACCGGGGCCGTTGCGATCCACTTTTTGCCCGACGCTGGACAAGGTATTGCGCACGAGAGGTTGACTGAGAGCATAGTTTGCGACGATTTCTTCGTTTAGAGCTTGAGCACCACGTTGCATTTGCAATGCTGCTTTGAGCGTTGTTTCTGCGGCCACTCCCTCGGGTAATTCTAAGCTCGCGTAAATGCGGTTGCCCTCTATTGCTGGGAAAAAGCCAAAGTTAACCCGTCCGCTGGCGATTAGAGCGAACGCTAAAATCAATAACCCCAAGCAGGTGGTGGCGGTGGCGTAGCGCCAGCGAATAGAAGATTCTAAAAACGGCCGATAGGTCTTGTTAGCCAGATCCTGCAGGCCCTTGGCTAGCCCGCCTTGAAATTTGTTCCACTGGCCGGCAAACCCCGTTACCGCGATTTTGCGGCTTCGATGCGCTAAGTGCGAAGGGAGGATTAACTGCGACTCAATGATGCTGCAGATGAGCGCGAAAATAACGATCCAGCCGAGCGGCGCGAAAAAGCCGGACATTTGCCCATCAACCATTATTAATGGCAGAAAAGCAGCAATGGTGGTCAGAACGCCAAAAATCACCGGAACCGAGACTTCCCATGTTCCCTCAACCGCCGCCTGCATTGGCTCTTTATTCATCTGTTCATGGGCGTAAACTCTTTCGCCGACGACGATGGCATCGTCCACAACGATACCCAGAACAAGAATGAACCCCAAAACGGTCATCGTCGATATTGTCAGATCGGTAAATGGGACTATCGCTAAAGTGCCCATCATCGCCACAGGAATTCCAATTGCTACCCACATGGCGAGGCGAAATTGCAGAAATAGCGCCAAAATCACTAAAACCAGCAACAGGCCGCCGGCTGCGTTCTTCAGCAGCACGGACATACGCTCCTGAAGCTCTAAAGACGTATCGATCCAGATGTTGGTGCTGATGCCCTCGGGTAGTTCGCGATCAAATTGCCTAACGATTTCTTTGGTATCCGCGGCAATCGCGATCAGGTCTTCGCTGCCTACCTGAGAAACGTTGACCATTACCGCGGACGCGCCGTTGAAGGCCGCTAATAAATCACCCTCCTCGAATGAATCCCTTATGTCGGCTACCTCACCAAGAGTTACCCGGGTGCCGTCCAGCCTCGTCATGACGACGATGTCCGAAAACTCTGCACCAAGGTAGGCTTGGCCCATAGTTCGAATCAAGATCTCGCCATTCTCGGTTTTCAGCGTTCCGCCTGGCATATCCAAAGCGCCGGTGCGGATGGATTGGGCGACTTGCTGAAGCGTTAATCCATAGCGTCTTAAAGTATCCTCAGAAACCTCCACCGAGATTTCGTAAGGGCGGGTATATTCCACTGCAACTTGGGATATGCCTTCGGTGGCAGCAATTTTGTCGCGCAATTCACGCCCCAATTCTTTTAGTTCGCGTTCCGTTGCGTCGCCAAATAGTGCAATCTGCAGCACCCTGCGAGTGAACGCTACTTTCGAGACATTGGGTTTTTCGGTCTCGATAGGCAAGTTATTGATCGCATCCACGCGGCTTTTTATCTCGTTTGATGCAGTGATGTCATCGGCATCGCTGAACAGTTGAGCGGCGACCGAGCAGCCGCCTTCAATGGCTGTTCCGTACACTCTTTCGATCCCTTCTACTCCTTCAATAGCCTCCTCTATACGAATGCATACCGCTTTCTCAGCCTCGATCGGTGCGGCTCCTAAGTAGGGTACGAAGACATTAATGACTTTGATTTCGAAGTTAGGAAATTCTTCTTGATTAGTGGTCAATGCGCCAAAGATGCCCCCGAGCACGAGCACTATCATCAACAGATTGGCGGCAACAGAATTGTTCGCAAACCAACGAATGGCTGTATGCATCAGCCCGCTCCTACGGCCAGTGTGGAATCGTTGCGAACCATGCTTGGATCAACCACCATGCCGTCGATGGCGGTTTGCACCGAGGAAATACAAATACGCTCACCCGGGACGAGCCCACCACTGATTAATACGGTGTCCTCGTACAGACGAAGGGTTTCGATATCTCGAAAGCGCAGCTTGTTTTGGTTATCGACGACCAAAATGCTGTTGTCGTTGCGCAGTGCAGATCGCGGCAACACAAAAATATCCTCGGCGCTACGACCAGAGATCTCGGCGTTGACAAATTGCCCGACCGAGATCGCCACATCAGTGCTCGTGTTATCCACGCGCGCGACCAGTTGCACCATGCGGCTGGATCGATCGATTTCCGCCTCAGTGCGCACGATAGTGCCGGTCCATTGCAGTTGTTGCCCCGCGTAGTTGGCCGTCAGCTTTACCGAAGGCTGTGACTGCACCGGCAGTTCACCGCGCTGAGTAGGTGGGATATTCAGGAACGCCAACTGACGATCTGCAACCGGCAGCCTAACCTCAACAGAACTATTGGCGTAAACGGTTGCGATAGATTGGCCGCGGGCGACAAATTGACCGATATCGACACTCTTTGCCCGCACTAGGCCGGTAAACGGCGCGATAAGGCTTGTGCGTTTGAGATTCTCCTTAGCCTGTTTCAGGTTCGCCGCGGCGTCTAATTGCGCAGCAGTGTTAACGCGATACATGCGCAGCGCGTTTTCTAGATTCGAGCGCGAGGCTAATTTACGTTCTTCGAGGCTGCGCATCCGCATGAGTTCGAATTTAGAGTGCTCCAATTCGGCTTCGGCGCGCAGCAAGGCGGCCTCGGCCCGGCTTAGAGCGGTCTCGTAGTCGAGACTTTCAACGCGGGCTAATTCCTCACCCTCGGTAAAAAAACCTCCGACCACAAGGCTATCAGACATCCATTCAATTTTACCCGATACCTCGGGGATCAATTGGCTTTCAGTGAGCGGTTTTACAGTTCCCTGAGAGGACACGGTGAGGGTTAAGGTTTGCGGTTGGGCGTCGATCACCCGCACGGTTAAAGGAGTGGGCTTCACCGGTTCTGGGGTCAGCGTGGGTGCGGTGGCCATCAGCGTTGCCGCACCGAAGATGAAGGTCGCTAAAATACCAAGAGGAATTAACAAAGTACGGATCATGACGACGCGGTCTCCTGAAGAGGCAGAACTATGGAATTGGCTGGAGCGCTTTGCGCGGCTGAGTAGGCCTTGATCAAGCTCTCTCGGTTCAACGTAGCGAACGCCCTGATAGTTTCTCGCACGGCAGCGACGTCGCGGGTTTGTAGCGCGTAGTCCAGTCGCTTTGCATAGCTTGCGTATGTGGTGTGATCTATTTGCACAAAAGCGGCAAGGGGTTCCATATTGGGTGCAAATTGCTCAAACAAAGATCGTGCAATCAACTGCAGCGGTAGATTCTTACTCGCCTGCATTGCCGTCTGTAGCAAATTGATACGCGCTAAGCTGTGCTCGATATGCCCCAACTGCTGTTGATAAAAGGGGCGGGTTGCGGCGCAAATCGTTTCTAGCTCATCGTTATTCGCGACTTGAATTGCTTGTTCTACTGCGAGGGTGAGGAGGTTATTTATGACCACTAAAATCTGGTCAACAACCTCGCGATCCGGCAGTTCTCCACGGTTCAGAATGTGCCCAATAACGTCGAGGCTCGCTTGGTTGCGCTGCTTTACGCGTGCGCCGCCTGGTTGGATATCCGCCAGTCCGATTTGCTGCAAAGTTTTCATTGCTTCGCGCACGGCGCCACGGTTGGCTTGAAATCGCGAGGCGAGATCACGCTCGGACGGTAGGCGCTCGCCAACGCGATAGTTGCCGTCAAGAATGTCGGTGATCAGATGATTAGCGATCTGATTGTGCTTGGCAGACATAGATTAGGTGCTTCCTCAAATTTGGTCTGGCCAAATTGGTCAGACCAGCTGAAGCACTCTACTTATTTTTATGCAACATGCAAGGGTTTGTTACTTGAGGTAACAAAAAATCGGGTCGTGGTCGGTGCGGGCATACTTTTAGTGTGCCCGGTATAAAAAGACTATTGCTCGACGAATGCGCGTTCGATGACGTAATCGCCAGTGGTGCCCTGACTTGGTGACGCAACAAAGCCGAGGGCGTCGAGTGCCTCGCTCACGTCCTGCAGCATACTTTGACTTCCGCAGAGCATAACCCGGTCGATTGCTGGATCGAGGGGTAACGTTCCATCAGCGATTAGTTCGGTAATGCGTCCTTGGCGCTCAAAGGGTTCGCGGGTCACCGTGGGCAGATAAGTTAACTGCGCTTTGATCAACTCGCCCATGTACTCGTCATTAGGCAGTTGCTCGGTAAAGTAACTGTAATAGGCAAGATCGTTTTTCTGTCGTACACCATGCACTAACACCACCTCGTCGAAGCGCTCGTATACTTCAGGATCTCGAGTGATGCTTAGGAACGGCGCCAGACCGGTGCCGGTGGAGAGCAAAACCAATCGTTTCCCAGGGTTAAGGTCTTCGGTGACAAGAGTACCCACGGGTTTTTTGCTGACCCAGACGGGGTCGTCAATTTTCAAGTGCTGTAAGCGCGACGTCAGCGGCCCGTCTTGTACTTTTATCGAAAAGAATTCCAGATGCTCGTCGTGATTGGCGCTGGCGATGGAGTAAGCGCGCAGTAGCGGCTTGCCATCTACTTCGACACCCAACATAACGAAATGGCCATTGCGAAAACGAAATGCGTCGCTGCGCGTAGTACGGAACGAAAATAAGCGTTCATTCCAATGGGTGATGTCAGTCACATGTTCGGTAACAAGGGCAGCCAATATGAGTCCTAGTGTTGTTGCGTCGTTGTTCGATCTTACGTTTTTGGGCTTGGAATGTGGATTTTGGTTACGAACCCGTCGTGGCGTAGTGTAGCCGAACTGCCTGCTAATTCGGCAACGCCAGTTAAATCTAGGCGTTTTAAAGCCGGAGAAAATTAAGTGAGGTGGATAACTGCGCTGAATCGACACTTGATGCTGGGCGGTAAAGGAGTAACCTGCGGCGCTCGTTAACTTGTGCAAAACAGGAGAAGGTTATGAAACTCGTCACCCGCACAGACGACTACACAATTTATCAGCGCCGGGACTCCCGATACGCGGTGCTGGGGCCGAACAAAGCACCCATCAATGGCGACGAGAAAGTGACGATTTTGCTCAAGCATGAGTTGGTGAAAGCGCCTGCAGTAAAACAGCCTGAGCCAGAAGAGGCAGAGGTGACCGAGGAAGCGGAAGAGGCGACTGAGGCCGAAGCGCCGGCAGAAGAAGCGGGAGAGGAAGCCGCGGAAGAAGCGCCGGCGGAAGAAGCGCCAGTGGAGGAACCGGCGGAAGAAGCGCCCAAGAAGCGGGAGAGGACGCCGCGGAAGAAGCGCCGGCAGAAGAAGCGGGAGAGGACGCCGCGGAAGAAGCGCCGGCGGAAGAAGCGCCAGCGGAAGAACCGGCGGAAGAACCGGCGGACGAAGCGCCCGCTGACGACGAAACGTCGGCGTAGCTACAATTGCTACAAAAGCTGCCCGGTGCTGCTGGCAATTTGGCTCTGCAGCGGTGCCAGTGGTAGCGTAAGCGCTACGGATTTCGGAACAACACAGTGGCGCGGACAAAAGAAGATCGCCCAGCCATAGAGGTGGTCAGCAATTATCAGCCAGCGGGCGATCAGCCCGCGGCCATTCAAGCTCTGGTCCAAGGGATAGACGAGGGGCTCGCGCATCAGACCCTACTCGGCGTCACGGGATCGGGGAAGACATTTGCCATTGCCAACGTCATTTCTGAAGTCCAGCGACCAACCTTGGTGCTCGCGCCGAACAAAACACTGGCGGCGCAGTTGTACGGAGAGTTTCGCGAATATTTCCCACATAACTCAGTGGAATATTTTGTTTCCTACTATGACTATTATCAGCCCGAGGCGTACGTGCCCGCCTCTGACACCTACATAGAGAAAGATTCCTCTATTAATGCGCATATAGAGCAGATGCGCCTCTCCGCGACCAAGGCGCTGTTGCAACGCAAGGACTCAATAATCGTTGCGTCGGTGTCTGCGATATACGGGCTGGGCGACCCTCAATCCTATTTTCAGATGGTGTTACATTTGGATCGGGGCGACCGCTTAGACCAACGAGCTATCCTGCGACGTCTCACCGAACTGCAGTACACGCGCAACGACATGGTATTTCAGCGCGGCACTTACCGTGTCCGTGGCGACATTATTGACGTGTTCCCAGCCGAATCGGAAAAAGACGCGGTGCGCATTTCGCTATTTGATGACGAGATTGAAGATCTCTCCATATTCGATCCGCTCACCGGCGCAATTCTCAATAAGCTGCCGCGCTATACCATCTTTCCTAAAAGCCATTACGTAACGCCGCGTGAGCGCATGATGTCGGTGATTGACGATATAAAAGACGAACTGCAGGATCGCTTGAAACACTTAACTGACAGTAATCAGTTGGTAGAGGCCCAGCGGTTAGAGCAGCGCACGCGGTTTGATTTGGAGATGATTCAGGAGCTTGGCTACTGCTCAGGTATCGAGAATTACTCGCGCTATTTGTCTGGTCGGGGTCCTGGGGAAGCGCCGCCCACGTTATTCGACTATCTGCCCAGTAATGCGCTATTGGTTATCGACGAATCTCATGTCACCGTGCCGCAGATCGGTGGTATGTACAAAGGCGATAGAGCGCGTAAAGAGACGCTTGTGAATTACGGATTTCGCTTGCCCTCGGCATTAGATAACCGGCCCTTACGGTTTGATGAATGGGAATCTTTGGCGCCACAGATGATTTTTGTATCTGCCACCCCGGGGCCATATGAAAAACAACAGGGTGCGGCGGTGGTAGAGCAGGTGGTGCGGCCCACGGGCTTGGTGGACCCAGCGGTGGAAATCCGGCCAGCGTCGACGCAGGTCGATGATTTGTTGGGTGAGATTCGTGAGGTCATCGCCCATGAAGAGCGGGTTTTGGTCACGACGCTGACCAAACGCATGGCCGAAGATCTAACGGATTATCTTGACGACCACGATGTCCGCGTACGGTACCTCCATTCGGATATCGACACCGTGGAGCGGATGGAAATCATTCGCGATCTGCGTTTAGGGCAATTTGATGTTTTGGTCGGCATTAACCTATTGCGCGAGGGTTTGGATATGCCAGAAGTGAGCCTGGTGGCGATCCTCGATGCGGACAAAGAGGGCTTTTTGCGTTCAGAGGGTTCACTCATTCAGACCATGGGTCGGGCGGCGCGAAATGTTCGAGGGCGAGCGATTTTGTATGCGGACAAAATGACGGGATCGATGGAGCGAGCTATTGGTGAAACTGAGCGGCGGCGCAACAAGCAGTTGGAGCACAACCTCGAGCATGGCATCACTCCGAAGTCGGTAACTAAAAAGATCGCCGACATTATGGAAGGTGCGCGTAGCGCCGAGCCCCGGGCGGCGAAAGGCCGTAAAGGAAAGGCTGTACAACCCTTAGAGGTACCGGATAACCCGAAAGCGTTGGGTAAGGTAATGGCCCAATTGGAAAAGAAAATGCTCAAACATGCCCAAGATTTAGAGTTCGAACAAGCCGCTCAGGTGCGCGATCAGTTACAAACGCTGCGTGCGCAGAAATTGCTGAGTTGACGGTCTAAAACATCGGTTAAGGCGTTGCGCGTGACCTGTGAAGTAGGCCCTTAAAACCGCATCCAGCCAAGACGTCAGCGATTGGTTAGGGCGCACACCTGTATCTGAGTTTTGCAGCCAGACAAGAACCTAGCTATAAAAGAGGTTGAACGGGCGCTGCCTGACAAAAAACGAGGATGAGAGCATGAGTGATGTAGTGCTGGTAACGGGTGTGGGGCCCGGCACAGGAAAAGCCATTGTCGAATGCTTTGCAGACAAAGGCTATACGGTTGCGATGCTCGCTCGCTCTGAGCAGCGTCTGGAAGCCATTGCAGAGGCTACACCTAATGCGCAGCCATTCGTCTGCGATGTCACTGACGAGGCTAGGCTCGCTGCAGTGCTCGATGAGATTCGCAGCAAATTTGGAGCACCTAAAATTGTGATCCATAACGCGGTGGGGGCTGAGCGCGGCACCTATTTGGAAGTTGATGCAGACAAGATGCGAGCTGCTTTCGAAATTAACACCATGGCGCTGTTGTCGTTAGCGAAACAATTGGTACCCGACATGCAAGCCGGTGGTGGCGGTGCGCTGATCGCTACGGGTAATACATCGGCCTACCGCGGCAAGGCACGGTTCGCTGGTTTCGCGCCGACTAAGGCGGCGCAGCGCATATTACTAGAGAGTATCGCACGTGAGGCCGGCCCTCAGGGCGTGCATGTGGCTTACGTTGCCATAGATGCAGTTATTGATTTGGCGTGGACACGCGAGGCTTTCCCAAATAAACCCGACGATTTCTTTTGCCAGCCGGCGGACATCGCCAGCGAGGTCTTGCGCATTGCCCAGCAACCTCGCAGTGCATGGTCGTTCGAGTCGGTTATTCGACCATATGGAGAGGTGTGGTAATTATGAGTGATAGTGTACTGAGAATTTTTTCTTATTTGCCTAATCCCCGAGTTTGGAAAGCGTTGATTGCCGCCGAGTACCTAGGGTTAAGCGTTGAAGTGATTGGCGACAAACCGAAGAATCTGGGCAATTGGCTGTGGGATTTTGATGCGCGTGTCTTAAACGACGAGGAAAAAATACCCGATAATCCGAATGCACGAAGCAGTCGGCGCGGCTTCTCCGGCACGTTGTACAAAACCGATGCCTTTATGCGAACCCAGCCCTACGGCACGGTACCTGCCGCGTTTAGCCCGGACGGCAAAATAGGGGTGTTTGAGTCCAATAGTATCCTGCGCGCGGTGGCCAGATCAGGAGCGGTGGAACATGGCTTATACGGGCGCAGCCCAATGGAGGCCTCGCGCATCGATAGTTTTCTCGACGCTACCCTAGTGTTCGGGCGAGAAGCTCAAGTGTACTTGCTCGGTATCAGTGAAATCACTGCTGAACTGCACCAGCGGATGGCTGGGGCGTTTGAGTTTTTCTTAGAAGGTATAGAGCAAGCCCTTGGCCACCATGACTATGTGGCCGGCCACGAGCTGACCATTGCGGACATCGCGTTTGCCTGTGATTTCAGTCAATTTATGCGCGAAAGATTGATGCGTGCGGGGTTGGACGCGGCGTCGCTGCCGTTGGTCAGTGAGGGTGCTGAAAACACCTACCCCAGAGCCTTTGCGCATCTGTATAGACTTATCGAACAGCCAGAATTTGCGCAGCATTTAGACAAATATACAGAGCATTTTTTGTCCGAACGCGCGTAGTAACGGAACATGAATAAATAGAGCGACAAGGCTTGCTAGTCGTTGCTTTCAGAGTTGTCCTCGGCTGTCTCGTCTTTGGGGCTAGGTTCAACGCTCAAGCCAACCCTGCGCGCGCGTCGTTCCCAACTGCGGCGGGCTAAAACTTGCATGTCTACTGTTCGGTCTGACTCATCGACGATTTCGACTCCCAATAGGGTTTCGATAACATCCTCCATGGTGACTATGCCATCCATGCCGCCGAATTCATCTACAACTAACGCGATCTGTTCGCGCGCACTCAAGAAACGATTAAACAGCTCCAGAATAGGGTAGTCGAAAGGTACCGCGATGATTTCGCGTTTGAGCGAAATCAGAGCATCCGTTGCGTGGCCATCGACAATGCTTGCCAGTACTTGATCTTTCAATACATAACCAATGACTTGATCCCGAGACTGGTTTTCGTAGAGAGGAATACGCGAGAAACGCTGCTCGCGATTGCTTTCAAAAAATTCCTCGAAGGTCTCGGTAGCCGGTGCGGAGCGCACTACGGTTCTCGGGGTCATTACGTCCTTTGCCTGTACTGATCTAAATTTCAACAGGTTAGTAATAATTTCCGACTCTTGTTCTTCGAACACCCCATCTTGTGCGCCGATATCAGCCATTGCCACGAAATCGCTGCGGCTGAATGCGCTGGTTACGTCTTTGTTTTTGAGTTTTCGGGTAATCAATTGGCTGAGCCATACCAACGGTCCCAGCAAACGGATAATAAACTCTAAACAATTAGCGGTAACGGGTGCCAAGGATTGCCAGTGATTAGCGCCAAGCGTCTTGGGAATAAGTTCGGACAGCACTAATATAGCTAGGGTCATCGCGGCGGGTACCGCTAGGCCCGTGATCAAGGGGTTGGCATCAGCCCAGATTCGCGCCGCCTGGTCGCCAACGCCGATAGCGCCGACAGTATGCGCAATGGTATTGAGTGTGAGAATAGCGGCCAACGGGCGGTCAATGTCGTCCTTGAATGCCTGAAGGCGATGCCCGAGTCGGCTGCCCTTTTGCAGCTGAATCTGCGCGTACGAGGGCGTAATGCTTAGAAGCACTGCTTCCCATAAAGAACAAAGAAAGGAAGTGACAATGGCTATTGCAAAGAACAGCAGCAAAAGTGAAATCATTAGGATGCCCACTAGGTCATGTGGAAAGTATGTCATTGCTCAACCGCCCTTGACCAGCATTGCTCATTGCTGCGCCAGAGCGCGCTAGATCTTGAAAACCGAGCAAACCAAGCTACACTGCGCGAATCTTAGCAGCGTGCGTTGTCAGTCGATTGCCGAAGCAGGGGTTGCGGCGTAAGGCCTGACATAACAAACACAGCACAGATATAGGACCATAGCTCAGTTGGTTAGAGCGCTACCTTGACATGGTAGAGGTCGGCGGTTCGAATCCGCCTGGTCCTACCAAATCAACGACTTACATAACCGAATATTGGGATAACGCGGAGGAAATGGCACGATTCAACCGTTAACTGAACAAAGCAATGTATTTGGTGATCCGCTGCAATCCTGTTCTATGGATCCGCTCACCGGCTTTTTTCGCACGGGTTGTTGTGACGCGGACTCCGAAGACATTGGTAAACATTTTGTCTGCGCCCGTGTGGATAATGCTTTCCTGCAATATTCGCTCAGTCAGGGTAACGACCTCATCACACCGCGACCAGAATTTGGTTTCGCTGGCTTAAAAGTCGGTGATCAATGGTGCGTCTGCGCTAATCGTTGGTTGGAGGCTCTCAATGCTGGTTCTGCGCCAGCGGTGCTGCTGACTTCGACCAACGCGAAAGTTCTACAGCTGATTGATCTGGCCACACTCAAAGCGCACGCCGTCGATATTAACTAAGCCAGACAATTACTGATGGAGAGCTTTTTTCAGTTTCTCGACTCTGGCTTGATAGAACTGGGGATTTTGGTCGTCACGGCTACCGCGGTGGTCGTTGTCGTTTTTAGACAAAAAGGGCGTGGGACATTCTTCGGACACTTACAAATTCGGTGCAAAAGAGCGCGTCATACTGTCGATGGAGTAAAGCACGTTGCTTCGACATGGCAGAGGCCCCAGGGTTCGAATCGGCCTCAATCGCCGATACCGTTCGACCAAAAGGCAAGCGGGCGACCATTTCGCACCGAGCGTCATAGTCACGAAGTCCGAAGGGTCAAAACAGCCGAAGTCGTTTTGAGTAACCCACCTAGTCCTGCTAACAGGCTAAACTTCGACCGAGAATTTACTCAGTGATGCGAAAAATTAACCGGGATGAATGAGCTGTTTTATACTAAGCGAGTACTGGAATTTGCTGACCAGAATCTGAAGGCCGAATCAGCGCAGGTGCGCGAGAGTTTTTCTGCGCATACATCGACGACATTGTGGGGTCTCTGGCAAGGCGTGTTTGGCTTAGCTGCAAACCAGCTCATCGCGGTCAGCGCTCACGCCGAGCTTGATGATAATTGGCGGCCTCCTGAGGGTTGCGAGGTTGTCGATCAATGGGTCGTTAAACCCACAGCACGACCCCAATCGCCGGCGCCGCTCATGCGAGCAGGTGTTTACGTGTTTCGAGACTTCTGGCTCCCTTATGAGCACTTACAAGAGGCCGTGACGCTTTCCAGCGCGGCATGGCAAACCTTTGAGAGCGACGAAGCGTTTGCCGCGGAGCCCATGGGTTTGTTTGCGCCGGCGCAGGAGTTGCCAGCCGCTCAGGAGTGTCGGCTGCATCTGTTGACGTGGTATCCAGATTTCACTTCCTGGGAAACCTCACGCCAATCTGATCCCGCGGCCATGCAGCGATTTATCTCGCGTCGCGAGCTGACGCGCACAACCCATGCGGTAGCAACGCGCCTATTGCTCCCATCGCAATCCTAGGCCGGGACCTTTAGCCTGCTGAACTAACCAGTCGTCGTTTAGACCCTCGCTTAGGTCGGCTAAGAGTGACGTGGAGCAATAGCGCTCTGTGGTATTCGCCAGCTCAGTAACGATTAAATGTTCCGGCTCTGCCTGTTCGGCAATAAAAAATAGCAGCAATCGGTTTTTACTCGAGGCGCAAGTGGGTAAGAGACGCCGTCGCAGTTTTATTGAGCACAAGCTCTCGCGCAACTCCCACCGTAATACTGGCAAGGAATGCATCCGCGTCTAGGTCATCGGGGATCGGCACAATGGCAGCTAGCGGTACTCGGTGAGGTTTTTCTCGAGCAGCGCAAATAGATCTTCTACCGAGGAACTGCCCCTGATCTCCCCTGTGGCATCGAATTGCCAGAGCATGCCATCGAGGTCGGGGTTGGCGAAGTAGACAATGCCGTGGCGCACCGGATCCGCAGATTTCTGGCTCAGGACTTGGTGTTCTACGGCACCCACGTTGCGGTCAGAGTGCAGAGTAATGAAGCTCAATGCTTCGCCAAAGTGGATTGCTAGATGGCCAGGGAGAACGGGGACATCCTCGAAGGTGTCGTTAACCTTGATCTGCAGCCCCGGGGCGGTGATATCGAGGATCGTTATAAAGCCATAGTCTGTGTGTGGGCGTAGTCCCTGATCTGGGTTGCGGGTGTCATAGTGGACGAAATTCAGAAACGCGGTGCCCGCACCCGCTGAGTACCCGCCTGAGGCACGGTCCCAAACCGTCTCAGGAATGCCCGATTGGCAAAACACTTCGCGCAGAATGGTGATGCCAATTTGGTCAAGTTGGCGCCCAAACTCAGCGATTGCTTTGGGATAGTGCTGGTTCCAGTGATGGCGACGCAGTGCTAGCTTGGTTTGCTGGTTGTTCTCAAGGGCGATGAAACCCTCTAGTTCTCCATACTTAGGAATTTGTCGGTAGGGGCTATCTGGCGCGATTAGTTCGCCGCCGAATCGGCGCGCGCCGTCGAGGTCCAGATTGTCAGGGATCTTGAGATAGAAGATGCCGAGATCCCAAGCGCGATCGAGATCTTTCGTGGAGGGAAAAACCAAGCGGCTCTCGGTCGAAATAGAGGCGATCGGGAATCTCTGTTCCTGTGAAGTTGCCTGGTGACCCCATGTCATCGAATAACACTCCTAAGTAAACACGTCGGCGCGCTTCGGTCGCGACTCAGTTGCTAGCTTACCATCAAGGATTTACAGCGTATGAAAATTGAGCAATTGGATGATTCGAAGTGTGAAGCGTCGAAGCAGCTGCAGCTGTTCTGGGTAATCCACTCTGTCTTAGCAAACAAAAACCCCGCTATACGCGGGGTTTTTAACGATTAAGGTACTGATAGGGCGCGGCGCAGTATTAGTTTTTACCACAGCATTTCTTATATTTGCGGCCATTACCGCATGGGCATGGATCGTTGCGCCCGACCTTGGGTGCCTCTCGAAGATACGTAACCTGCGGGGGGCAACAGGCGGTGTCATTACAGCAAGCATCTTGTTGCGGAACAGCCCTAGGCGTTGGAGCTTTCTCGTTCACGATTACTAACCCTTATGAAGCGAGGACGAAGGATAGCATTAATCGGCTTTTCTCTTGTTTTACTATTTTGCTGATCGTGTGAGCTTAGATCCTACCTTCGACGAATATACTGCTCGCTCAAACTGCGCAAGCGTGGCGATCGTTGCAGCATCATAAAACGGCAGGATTTGTGTGCCGAAAATACCGTATATGCCGGATTCCCTGTCTACCCAGTAGTAGGAGTTAAATAACCCAGCCCATGAGCCGGTGTTCGAGCGTCTGCCATTGAGAATTCCCTGAGGGTGAATTAAAAGGCCTAAGCCAAATGTGGCAGGAGCACCAAAACTCATGTCTGCGGTATTACTGATCGAGGGCATTGCCGTAGTCAGGGCGGCCGGTTGGATATCGCCGACGTGGTTGCGGAACATGGCATCTACCGTCTCTGGTTTGAGTATCGTCGTGCCGTTCAGCGAGCCGCCGTTCAGTAACATCTGCAGCACCCGCCCATAGTCCGATAAGGTTGAGTACAGGCCGCCGCCACCTGAGTAGAAGGCCATGCTGCCTGCCTCCATGGCTTGAGGTTGCAGTATGGGCGCAGGGACCAGGGTATCCCCGGCGCGCGCCATTACCGTAACCGTTCGGTGCAGTTTGCCCTCGGGCAGTTCGTAATGAGAGTCATCCATGCCCAGCGGTTGGAAAATATTTTTTGCAAAGTAGTTGGCAAGACGGGTTGCTGAGCGACGCTCCACTAAAGCCCCCAGCCAATCTGTACTAATGCCATACTCCCAAGTGGTTCCGGGCTGAAAGGCCAATGGACTTGGCAGAAAATTGCCACTACCAAAGGCGCTTTCGGTAACCCCTAAGTTGGCTGCTCTAAGGGCATTGCTGTTCCAGATCTCATAGACGTAACCCGCGGTATGGGTCATCAGCTCACGAGTAGTGGGCGCGCGTGATGCTTGCTCAAATAACGGGCCATCGTTGGCGTCGAAGCCAGTGAGCACCTGCAGGCCAGCTAGCTCGGGCACATAGGCGTCAATGGGGGTGTCGAGTTCAAGCGCGCCTCGCTCGACCAGTTGCAGAGCCGCAATTGTCGTAACTAGTTTAGTCATAGAGGCAATTTGGATAATGTCATTTGAGCTTGCCGCGCGTTTTTTATCAGCATCCTTATGCCCTGAGGCATATGACCAGATTTCGCCGCCTGCGTTACCGACCGCGGCCACTGCAAATGCAAGGTCCCCAGCGTTTACAGCGCTCTCGATAACGGCTTTAGGCTCGATAACCATCGTTGTCCCTGATTCTTGTGCAATCGCGACGCCATTATGTAGCGTTAAACAGCCGCAAAAGATGACTAATATCCAACGCATTCGAGTTCTCCCATGGAATAAAAATCAGTAGATTTGGGCCCGGAATATACATTTTCCGAGCGACGCATAGCCTCTCAAATGTAACGCTATCATCACTGCCTTGCATCATGAATCGACGCATTAGCCCGACCCGCAGATTGCTTTCCTCCTCCTCTGGGGGGTTGCGAGAAATGTCTTGAGGAAAAGACCGGATTTACCGCCGATATCCAAAAGCCTGGCATTTTGCAGAACTTGTGGGCAGCGACTCGTATTCTGACGTGGTCTATTATTGTGCTGACGCGTTCGAGAGCGGCGCTCGATTATAAGGTCCTATCGATATAGACCGATGTAATACAATCTCGGTAGGAGCGGCCATCAATAGCGGTATCAGCCGTTTGCATATTGAGCAGGGGAAAAATGTCAGAAGCAGCAGAATTTCGTGTCGATACGCGGGCTTGGCTGGAAGAAAACTGTCCCGCAGGGGCCCGTGGCGAAGGCGTTGTGCCGTGGGGTAGCCGCAAAGTTGAACTCCCGAAGGACAGTCGCGTTTGGCTGGAAAACATGGCGGCCAAGGGTTGGACGGTACCTACCTGGCCCAAGTCTTATGGTGGAGCCGGCCTTGATCCCACCCAATATTTAATTCTGTTGGAAGAGTTGCGCCGCATTAACGCGCGCTCGCCCTTGGTGGGCCGTGGGGTCAATTACATCGGTCCGACCATTTTAGAATTTGGCACAGATGAGCAAAAAGAACGCTGGCTACCGGGGATGGCACGCGGCGATGGCGGCTGGTGTATGGGTTATTCCGAGCCGGGTGCCGGTTCTGACTTAGCGAGCCTCAGTACAAAAGCGGTGCGTGAAGGCGATCAATACATTATCAACGGCCGCAAAATCTGGACATCTGACGCCGTGCACGGTGACTACATTTTTGCGCTGGTACGCACAGACGATACCGCACCAAAGCATGACGGCATTAGTCTTATTCTTATCGACATGGATCAGCCTGGGGTGCAAGTACGGCCGATTAAACTCATTAGCGGCAACAGTCCCTTTTGCGAAACGTTGTTTGAGCAAGCGACAGCCAGCGTGACGGACATTATTGGGCCATTGAATGAGGGGTGGACTGTGGGCAAACGCCTTTTGCAGTACGAGCGCTCTACCCATGCAGGCATTAATATTTCGGGGACTCAGGGCCGGGTTGATGAAGTCCCACTGCCCGATATCTTTCGCGGCTTGCTGCTTACGGATAATGTTTCCGGTCGCATCTTGGACAATGATCAGCGTGCGGCACTGGTGGACTGGCAGGTGAGGCAACGAGCTTTTGAGCTAACCCAGCGACGTGCAATCGAAGAAGCGCAGGCACGTGCGCCCGGATTCACTTCGTCTGCTGTGAAGTTGGCCGGGACTTTAGCCAAGCAACAGCGCGACGAAATACACTTGTCGGCGCTGGGTTTTAACGGGCTTTATTGGGACAGTGAGGAGGTTCCGAAGGACGCCCTCAAACATACACGCACATGGCTGCACCAGAAATCGTTAACGATCGCTGGGGGCACTGCCGAGGTTCAGCGCAACATTATCGCGAAGCGGGTTCTAGGCTTGCCCGATTAGATCACCCATGAAGTGAGGTGGCTGATTTAATACGCGGGAGAGATCGATAGGTTGATCACGCGCGCGGCCTCGCAAGCCGAGGTGCCGAGTAGGTCGATAAACTGATGTTTCTAATGGAATCAGCGGGTGTTAAACGTCCGATAAAGTAGGGAGGGAGGAGAAAAATGCGGTTATCAGGAAAAGTCGCTGTCGTCACCGGAGGCGCGAGCGGGATGGGTCTGGATACGGTAATGAAGTTCGCAGCTGAGGGCGCGAAGGTCGTCGTCGCCGACTTCAATGCGCAAGCTGGAGACGCCGCTGTGCACGCTGCTAAGCAATTAGGTTTTGATGTTTCCTACATAAAGACCGATGTCGCCATTGAGCGGGATATCGAAGCCATGTGCGAGCATGCGGTGTCGACTTACGGACGCTTAGACGTGCTGTTTAATAACGCCGGTGTCGGCGGTGCAATCGGTCCTCTGACCGAGACAACTGTGGAAGATTGGGACTATACGTTTGATGTTTTGGCAAAGGGGGTGTTTCTCGGCATAAAGCACGGTGCAAAGATCATGCGCCGGCAGGGGCAGGGCGGCTCGATTATCAATACGGCATCCATCGCCGCGCTGAGCGGTGACGCCGGCCCGCTGGTTTATTCAGCGGCTAAGGCTTCGGTACTCAACCTTTCAAAATCTGCGGCCGTAGAGTTGGCACCGGATCACATTCGGGTGAATGCGATTTGCCCTGGTTACATCGCTACACCCCTTACCCACAGCGGCGATTTAGCGGCGATCCAACGAGCGTTTAGCAAAAGCCAACCCTGGCCTGACTTCGGCCGCGGTGAGCATATTGCCGGGGTTGCATTGTTTTTGGCGTCGGATGATTCTGAGTTTGTTACGGGCGAGTCGATCGTCGTTGATGGGGGTGCCACTGCAGAGGGCCCTGGTCGCTCACGCAAGTTTCCAAAAATGGCGGCTAGAAATTCTCGTTACTCCGGTGTCACTAAGGGCTCCACAGGCGCAGCAAATGATCTGCGGAAACTCGAGATCACTGAGCGCGATGACGATGCGTGAGTACGGTTCAAAATGAGACTGGGTAATACGATTGAATGGGTCAAAGTAAGCGGCCTGCTTCGATGGTGCAGCGAGTTTCGTAAAAGTTAAGGGCGAATAAGGAGAATTGCATGGCGGCTAATACGGGCCAGGCTGCCCCTGATAATAGTTGGTTGTCCAGTTTGCAGGAGAACGTTCTAGAGCCCGAGTTACCCATTATCGACCCCCATCATCACCTATGGGTGCGAAATGGCTACACCTACTTAATCCCCGAGCTTGCCGACGATCTAGCCAGTGGCCATAACATAGTGGCCACCGTATATGCCGAGTGTCATTCCATGTACCGAGCTCATGGCGCCGAGGAATACCGATCGCTTGGTGAAACCGAATTCGTCCGTGGCCAGGCGGCCATGAGTGCCAGCGGTGACTTTGGCCGCACCCGAGCGTGTGACGTGATGTTCGGCAATATTGATCTGACGTTAGGCGCTGCAGTTGAGCCGCTATTGGAACAGCATATAGAGGTGTCCGGTGGACGTTTTCGCGGTGTGCGGATTTCCAGTGGCTGGCATGCAGACGAGCGGATCAACAATGTCGCAGAACAAGCGAGTATCTTGTTAGATCCTCGAGTGCACGAAGCCGTTGCGGTAATCAATCGTATGGGTTTGTCGTTAGATTGTTGGCTGTATCACACTCAACTGGATGAATTTGCTCAATTAGTCGATTCGCATCCGGGGTTGGTCAGTATTCTTAATCACGTAGGGTCACCTATTTTGGGTGGCCCTTACCGCGGCAAGACCGATGAAGTCTACGCACAGTGGCAAGCTGGGATTGGGCGGGTTAGCGAACGCGATAATGTTTACGTCAAACTCGGCGCTATGCCTATCCGCATGCCCAGCTACGACGGCGACCGCACTTTACCGCCGGGTTCTGAGGAGGTTGCAGCGGCTTGGCGACAGTGGATGGAACCCTGCATAGACGCCTTTGGCGCAGAGCGATCCATGTACGAATCAAATTTCCCGGTACAAAAGCGCTGGTGCAGCTATCAGGTGTGCTGGAATGCATTTAAGCGGATATCAGCCGGCGCTTCGGCGTCCGAGAAAGCCGATCTGTTTGCGGGTGCTGCAGCCCGAGCCTATCGCATAGAGGGCGCTCTTTAGCGCGCGGGGCGTAATTATCATGACTGCGCTGGCCTAGATCCTTGATTCCACCCTCAGCGCGGCGGCTATTTCCCATACCACTGCCTTGAAGGGGGCATACAACGTGTTTTCGATCGCGGTTGTGCGCGCCTTAAAAACATCTACTTATTGATAAAATAATGATATACATTATTTTTCCGCAATGAACCGACTAACCAACGAAAGAAGACATTATGGAAGTTATCAATAGAGTTGCACCGAATGATGAACAGATGAAAGGATTTATGGAGCCGGGTCATGAAGGGCCGATCTATATGCTGAATTTATTGAAATTTAAGGAAAAGGCTGAATATCCCGATGGCCGCGAAACGGACCTGACGGGCGCTGAAGCCTACGGTATCTACGGGCAAGAGGTGGTCGGACATCTCGCTAAAGTGGGTGGTGCACCCATGTTTTCAGCTGCGGTCGAGCGCCTTATGTTGGGTGAGGTGGAAGAACTTTGGGATATGACCGCGATCGCTATGTATCCCTCGCGCAAAGCCATGCTGGAAATGATCAGCGCGCCAGATTATCAGGCCTCTGCTGTGCATAGAACGGCGGGGCTGGCGGGTCAACTTAATATCGAGCTGGTAGCGCCGACCGGTGCATGGTTTACGCAGCAGGCGTAATGCGCCAGAGCTTGCCCGCTGCCTAGTGGGTGTTGGCAGACAAGACACTCTGAGGGGAGTTAACAATGCAGTGGATAACTAGAATCGGTCTAGTTTTGGTGGTGGTGATTGCCGGGGGCTGGATTTTTCGCGCAGAAATTGCGCTATTTGGCATCAACCGGATGATGGCTGCAGAGAATGAAATCGGTCCCACTCAAGAGGTCGTCTGGTCGAGCGGTGATGATGCCGAAGGCCGCAGTCTTGAGGAACGTCCGCCGAATATCGTGCTGATTTTAGCTGATGATCTGGGTTGGAATGACGTCTCGATGAATGGTCCAAACCCCACTACCCAAACGCCAAATATCGATGCGTTGGCAGCAGAGGGGATAACGTTTACTCAAGGCTATGCCGCTAATGGCACGTGTGCACCGTCCCGTGCCGCTCTAATGAGCGGGCGCTACGGCACCCGATTTGGTTTTGAATTCACACCGACGCCCACGGGCATGATGCCGATCGTAGAGTTGCTTGGTAACGCGGTGGAGCGGCCGCTGCAGCCACCTACAGTGAGTAATACCGAGCAAGCCAGTCTTAGCTACGACGAAATGGGCATGCCGCCTTCAGAAATCACCCTCGCTGAGTTACTCGCTGATCAGGGTTATCACACCGTACATATTGGTAAGTGGCACCTAGGTCGGGTCAACGGCATGGCCGCACATGAACAGGGCTTTGCAGAGAGCTTGTTGATGGCCAGTGGTTTGTATGGTCGTCGCGACGATCAGGACGTGATTCAAGCGCGCCAAAACTTTGATCCGATCGATCGTTTCCTGTGGGCGGCCCTTAACTTTGCGGCGAGCTTTAACGGCGGGCCGCGATTTGAGCCGCCAAAGTACCTGACGGATTACTACACCGATCAGGCAGTTAAAGTCATTGAGGCAAATAAAGACAGGCCGTTTTTTCTCTACTTGGCGCACTGGGCGCCGCATACACCATTGCAGGCGAGCAAAGAGGACTACGAGGCCCTATCTCACATTGAGCTTCATCGCGAGCGTGTCTACGCGGCCATGATCCGATCCCTCGATCGTGGCGTCGGTCGGGTGATGCAGGCGTTGAAGACGAATGGCATAGATGAAAATACTTTGGTGATGTTTACTTCAGACAACGGCGGCGCAGGCTACATTGGCTTGCCTGATGTGAATGAACCCTACCGAGGCTGGAAAATCACCCTCTTCGAAGGAGGTATTCGGGTGCCGTTTCTGGCCCGCTGGCCGGCGCGTTTGCCTGCCGGAGAGACATTTGATGCGCCGGTGCATCACTTCGATATGTATGCCACCGCCGCGGCAGCAGCTGGTGCTGACCTACCCACCGACCGGGTTATGGATGGCGTGGATTTGACGGCATATATCACCGGAATTGATACCTCCCAGGCACCACATGAGTACTTATTCTTTCGCAGTGGTGCCGCTCAAGCGGTTCGCGATGGGCGCTGGAAGCTGATGGTTAGCGCGCCGGAGGGACAGCCTCGCAAAGAATGGTTATTTGACCTTAGTGCTGAAGGTGAATGGCGTGATCTTTTAGCAGAACAACCGGATATCGCCGCGCGTCTGCGCGAGGCATTGGCCGGGCACAATCAAGAACAAGAACCTTCGCGCTGGCCATGGGTGATGACCAATGCTTACAACGTTGACCGGGACCTGTCCGAAGAAGATCAACCTGATGATGAATTCGCTTATTGGAGCAATTAAGCGGACTGAGGTTTCCGCGATGCCGTTTCGTGCGGCGTCAGCGCCGGTGAACCATTGCTTTCACTCAGTGGATCGCCGTGGCTGACCTCTGCCTCGCCTAGGCACCGGTTCCCACCTAAGTTAGTAAAATATAATTAACTTGATGTTAAAAATATCTTACATATAATCGCGCCGAAACGGGCAGATTAAGTAGGTGGTCTCATGCTGGTGCGGAATGACACGTTGCGATGGTTAGGTGGTTCATTGGTATTAGTGAATTTGACGATGTTCCTCGTCTGGGGTTGGGCTGCGGTATTTTTGCTCGGCCTTGGATTCGGCTGCGTACTGTTTGCTGCAGGATGGTGGGCCGATGAAATTGATTTAACCAACGAACTGCCACTGCTGGTTTCGCTGCTCGGTGTGGTCATTATGTTTGGCAGTTACTTCGTCTATGTTTTTGCCAATCTAAAAGATATCACCGGCGGGCTTCAGCGTTTTCTAGGCGCGGTGATAGCGTTGGTAATCGTCGAAATTATCGTGCATTCACTAGCGGCCGCGCAGCGCGCTGAGGGGCGCTACGATGAGCGAGATAAAGCGATCCAACGGGCAGCAAGCCGCTGGGGTTATGGCGTTATGGCTGTTGGGATCTGGCTGGTAATTGGTCAGTTGGCTTTGGGTATGATTTTCCAGCAAGCATGGATAAACAGTTACTTCAGTGGTTATCTTCTTGCTAACGTATTGTTTATGGTATTCATTGTGAGTGAACTGGTAAATATTACGTCTCGATTGCTGTATTACCGCAGGGGACTTAACGTTGCCTAACATTACCAATCACGTGCGGCGCTTGCGTTTTGAAGCCAATGAAATGTCGCAACAAGCGCTGGCAGATGCCGTGGGTGTTACTCGCCAGACTATTATTGCGGTAGAAAAAAACAAGTATTCACCGTCTCTTGAAGTCGCATTCCGAATTGCCGGAGTTTTCGGGTGCTCACTAGAGGACGTTTTTGCCTATCAATAGTCTCGATTTGAGCCCGTACGCATAGTGGGACGGTCTGGTCGAACTATTCCGGCAGCGCATAGGCGATCACGTAGCCACCGCCGTTGCCAACCTCGTCTGACTCATCGCCGCTATCGCTGTGATCCGCTCCAATGCTCACAGTCGCCTCGCCGGGCACCGTTAGCAAGACATACTGCTTACCAGTTTTTGGGCTGACGTAACTCATGGGCGTAGCGCTGGACGGGGCATGGAGCGGGTCGGCGAATAATTCTTCGCCACTAAACAGATCAATGGCACGCATGTAGCCATCCATAACGCCGCCAATAAAGATTAACCCAGAACCGGTGACAATGGATCCAGCGGAGTATGGGCTGCCCATTTCTAGTGGCACGCCAATGCGAGCGCCATTTAACGAAATTGCCGCGGTGCCCAATGGTCGGCGCCATATTATTTCTTGGCTGGTGAGGTCGACGACTGCTATCTCGCCATAGGGCGGCTGGATACAGGGTATGCCCAGAGGCGAGCTGAACATATTTACGCGTGCAGAAAAAGGTGTGCCGCGTTGTTGCCCACCGATACCGTAACCTCGAGTATATCCTTCTCCACCGGTGGCAGGATCTTCCTCTCTTGAAATCATGTGGATAGTAAATGGCAGGTGCATGTTGTTAACCACCATCAACTGACGTCGTTCGTCTACGGCAACACTGCCCCAGTTCATGCCGCCGCCTGGTCCCGGATAGAGTAAAGTGCCGCGTTCCGAGGGCGGCGTCATAGGTCCTTCGTAGCGCAACGCCAAGAGCGCTTTGCGGCAGGCTATTTGGTCAAATGGCGTGACCCCCATCATCTTCGATTCGGTAATCAGCGGATAGGCAAAGGACGGCATGCCAGTGGAAAAAGGCTGGGTGGGCGATGACCACTCGTTGTCCAGATCTGTTTGTGGCACTTCGCGTTCCGTCACGTCGGTAAGCAGTTCACCGGTTTCACGATCCAGTACAAATACTTCGCCTCGCTTGGTCGGGACAATTACCGCTTTGCGGCGTTCGCCGGCAAGCGTGAGATCTACGAGCGTGGGTTGCGATGGCACATCGTAGTCCCAAATGTCGTGGTGGGTGGTTTGAAAATGCCAGCGGGTCAGTCCAGTTTTTGCATCAACCGCAACTACGGAGCTTGCATATTTTTCCATGGCATCGCTGCGATGGGCGCCAAAGTAATCAGGCGTGGCATTGCCCGTGGGCAGATACACCAAACCCAGTTCATCGTCGGCAGACGTAAGGCTCCAAACATTCGGTGTGCCGCGGGTATACGACTCGCCCTCTGGAGGCAGTTCGGTGTTGCCTTCGCGGCCGATATCCCAGGCCCAAGCCAGCTTGCCGGTTTTCGGATCGTAGGCGCGCACAACGCCGGATGGTTCCTCAACTTCTTGGTTGTCCATTACCCAGCCGCCGACCACTAATACGCCGCTGGCCACGGTCGCGGGCGAGGTTACGAAGTAGTAATAGGGTTTTACTTCGCCCATGCCAGCAAGCAATGAAATCTGGCCGTCGTTACCAAAATCATCGCAAGGTAAGCCTGTGTCTTTATCGACGGCAATCAGGCGTGCATCGGTTGTGGCGGTAAAGATACGCTCTTTGCACATCTCACCGTCGGGTATGTCTTCAAGTTCGTAGTAGGTCACGCCGCGGCAATTGCCAAAAAGGCTGTAGGGTGGTGTTTCGTTTTTAGGGTCAAAGCGCCAACGCTCGGTGCCCGTATCCGGATCCAGCGAAATCATTACGTTTTGCGCAGTGCACAGGTACAAGCCATCACCAATTTGCAGTGGCGTGCCCGCAAAGCGACCCGGGACGCCGGTACGGACTTCCCAAGCTCGCTGAAGCTGATCGACATTGTTGGCATCAATTGCTTCAAAGGGCGCGTAACGTGTGCCAGCCTTGTTGCCGCCATAGGCATGCCAGTCCGAGGCGTTTTGGGCCGGACCATATAAAACGGGCTCATAGTCATTGTTAACACTGCCGAACTGGTTGATCAGCATGGCGCCCAAGACCGCTAGGCTGGCTACGGCGGAAATTTTTACGCTGAGTAAGCTCAGTAGTCTTGGCGCGGGTTGCGGCCATAGGCCGCGACGGATCATGGGTAAGCATAACCACAGTGCCATAAGGCCAATAATCCAAATGCGTGAGCCAACGGTCCAGAAGCCGTTGCCTGATTCGTAAACGGCCCAAGCCAAGGTGAATAACAGTAAACCGCTAAAAATGACAAAACCTCGCGGGCGTCCTGCAAATAAATCCCAGGCAGCGACTAACATAGCCAGGCCGGCGAGGAGGTAATAGGGGGAGCCGCCCACCACGAGTAAACCCATGCCTTGCCAGGCTAACGTGAGCGCAAAAATTCCAAAAACCACGGCGGTGATGCGTGGCGGTTTCGCTGACCTGAGCATGGTTGGTTCTGTCATGAGTAATCTCTCTTGATTGTTGGCTCGTCGGTCAGACGGTGTTTTGGTTTGTTGATTTTTCGGTCGTCGTGTAACCGGCAAGCTTGTCGAATTTAGCGGCGGCGTCTTCGCCCTCGGCGGCAACGATATCGCTGCGCAATGTGGTGTAGGTGTAGGGCGATATCAGTGTTCGGCGGGTATGCAAGAAATACACGACAAGGCCCCAAAGGTTTAGGGCAATGCATAGCCACAGGATTTCAGTACGGATTAAATCGCTGTAAAAAATCAGCATAAGTCCTTGTAGCCAGAACTCCGGCTTCAGCAGCAGCACTAGCAATCCCAGGCGGCCAGGTAACAGGGTTGACCAAAGCACCGGCAAAATGACGGCAAAGCTAAGGAAAATAAGTTCCAGTTCGAAACGCGTTACTGTGCCTTCAAGGGCGCCATTGAGAGCTACCATGCCAAGGACAAAGCAAAGGCCTGCGTGCATTTTATGGCCAACTTTGCTGTGCAGCATGAGGAAAGAGTTAGGTCGGCCATCGATAGTCATCCAGGGCTTAGGTTTGACTATGAAGTCGTCGAGTAATTCAAAGGCGCCGATGCCGAGATAAATAACGGCTTCGACCCATAGGATTGCGTTTAGGCCTGGTGTTGTGGCGTAAAACTCGGTAGCTCCGATCACGTCTCTCCCCCGACGGTCATGTGCTAGGAGATGTTAAACCTCATTTATGTGAAATACACCATTAGCGGCGTAATCTGCTAAGCAGTTGGCGCGGGTTCGCGCTATTATTTAGGACAATGCGCATGCTGCGCCGGCTGTAATTTGGAGAAACAAAAGTACGATGAATCCGGTAGATATTGTTTTACTTCCCGGTGACGGCATCGGACCTGAGATTACCGAAGCGGTGACGCGAATATTGGATGCCGCGGATGTCAAAATAAACTGGGTGCCGTGTCTTGCAGGACAAGGCGCACTGGACGCCGGCCAAGAACTGTTGCCTCAGGAAACCATGGATGCCATCAGTCGCTGCAAGGTGGCCCTCAAAGGCCCTTGTACAACCCCAGTGGGTAAGGGTTTTACGTCGGTTAACGTTGGATTGCGCAAGGCGTTTGGGTTGTATGCGGCAGTTCGCCCGGTACGTAGCTTGCCCGGCGTACACACCCGCTATAACAATGTCGATCTCGTAATTATCCGCGAGAATACCGAAGGCCTTTACAGTGGCGTTGAAAACGAAGTAACGCCTGGTGTGGTGATGAGCATGAAGGTTGCCACCCAGAAAGGCTGCGAGCGCATTGGGCGCTGGGCGTTTAGGTTTGCCAACCGGCGTGAGCGACGCAAAATCACGGTCTTGCATAAGGCCAACATTATGAAAATGACCGATGGCCTATTTTTAAACTGCGCTGCGCACGTGCATGAAAATGATTATCCAAATCTACAGTTTGAAACCGCGATAATTGACGCGGGTTGTATGCGGTTGGTGCAAGACCCCTCGCAATTTGATGTGCTGTTGCTCGAAAATCTCTATGGCGACGTGGTCAGCGATCTATGTGCAGGTTTGGTTGGTGGGTTGGGCGTTGTGCCGGGGGCGAACTTCGGTGACGAAGAAGCAATTTTTGAAGCTGTGCACGGTAGTGCTCCAGACATTGCCGGGATGAATATTGCTAATCCATTGGCGTTACTGATGTCGGCTGTAATGATGCTCAACTACCTTGCCGAAATTAAGCATGAAGCACATTTTGCGGATTGTGCTGGGCGTATTCGCGATGCCTATGACGCGGCTTTACAGGCGGGAGCGACAACTAAAGATTTAGGCGGTAGCTTAGGCACAGCAGAGTTTGCTGATGCGTTGATTGAGCGTATGAGTAAGGGCTAATTTAAGGTGAACGGGAGGATGGTGTAGATGCTGAACTATCGATTGCAAGATAAGGTCGCAATAATTGGGCTGGATGATGGCAAAGCGAACGCCGTTGGGCATGGTTTTGTGGATGCCATGACAGAGGGCCTGGATAGAGCCGAGCGCGATGCCGCGGCTGTGGTTATAACGGGTCGCGAGGGCGTATTCAGCGCAGGCTTTGATCTCAAGGAAATCGCGAAGGGCGCTCAGGAGCGCACGGAGTTGGTAAATCGCGGCGCGGCGATGTTGTTGCGGTTGTTCTGCTTTCCCCAGCCGCTGGTTGTCGCCAGTGCCGGTCATGCGATTGCGGCGGGTGCGTTGGTGTTGCTCGCTGCTGATACGCGCTTGGGTGCCGCAGGGGACTTTAAGTACGGGTTAAATGAAACTGCGATCGGGATGTCGTTACCGCCCTTCGGTATGGAAATGGCTAAATGTCGATTGTCCAAGCGCCATCAAACTCAAGCCATTCTTCAGGCGCAACTTTACGATCCTAATACCGCGCAAGAGGTTGGGTATTTGGATCAAGTGGTTGCGGCGCAAGAGCTTGAAACGCAAGCGATAGAGCAGGCCACCGCGTTGGCAGAATTACCCAGCGCTGCCTACGCGGGCACAAAGCTTGATGTTCGTCGCGACTATATCGACCGTATTGCGGCCAGTTTAGCCTGAGGTCGCAGTCAAAAAGGGCATATTTGTCCTGCAGCGAGGCGCCAATACCGCAGCAAACAGCGCTTGAAGGGGCATTGGGCTGGCAGTAGAATACGCGCCGCTTTTGCGATCGCGTGCCGCACGAGCCTGTTTCAAGATGTTGGGAACGGCGGCGGCAAATGCACTCAAAAATTCGAAAAAAACGTTGTTAAACAAAAGGTTGCACGTTCTATTTTTGAATCGAGTGTTTTGGTACTAAAACGGAGATGCCCATTAAAAAACCAGGTAAGCGAGCAGATCGTTCACTCTTGAATGACGACATAACAGCCCTCAACGTTCGATTAGTCGGCGCGGGTGGAGAGCAACGAGGTGTGGTAAGCCGAGCGGAAGCGCTGGCAGAGGCCAAGGCCGCAGGCCTGGATCTGGTGCTGGTGGCAGCAGAGGCAGATCCACCGGTATGTAAGGTCATGGATTATGGGAAGCATCTTTTTGAGCTGAAAAAGACCAAAGCAGCTCAACGGAAGAAGCAAAAGCAGATTCAGGTAAAGGAAATGAAATTCCGACCTGGGACAGAAGAAGGCGACTATCAGGTAAAACTACGCAACCTGAAACGCTTTTTAGAAGAAGGCGACAAGGCCAAGGTGTCATTACGATTTAGGGGCCGCGAAGTGGTTCACCCGGAGATTGGAATGGCGTTGATGACCCGAATCGCTGAGGACTTGGATGATTTGGGGTCGGTGGAAGCCGAACCTAAGTTTGAAGGGCGGCAAGTAATCATGGTTTTGGCGCCGCGTAAGAATAAAAAGGCTCCAAGCGCGAAAGCAGCGTCCTGACAGCAGGCCCTGTTAAGCGATCAAGATCTTGCAACAATAGAAAAAAAAGAAAGCAGACTAATCTGTCATTACGCACCCAGTGACTTGCTGAGTGCAGTAAATAAACGAAAGCGTCCAAGACGTTTTTTCAATGAATCGCGTGGAGTTCAGGCTAATGCCTAAGTTAAAAACACATCGTGGTGCTGCGAAACGATTTCGTCGCACCGCAACCGGGTTTAAGCGCAAGCAGACCAATAAAAATCATATTCTGACCAAAAAAGCCCCTAAGCGTAAGCGTCAGTTGCGCGGCATGGAGGACGTAGCGGCGGCGGATGTGCCGGCATTGCGTACCATGTTGCCCACCAAGGCTCGATAGGAGGAACCATGCCTAGAATCAAAAGAAGCGTGGCCTCAAGAGCACGTCGTAAAAAGATACTAAAAGCAGCAAAAGGCTATTACGGCGCACGTAGCCGTACTTTTAAGGTAGCCAAGCAGGCGGTGATCAAAGCGGGCCAATACGCTTATCGTGACCGTCGCCAACGTAAGCGCCAATTCCGTCGTTTGTGGATTGTGCGTATTAACGCAGCTGCGCGGGAGCACGGCCTGTCCTACAGCCGCTTTATTGCGGGTCTCAAGGAAGCAGGCATCGAAGTGGATCGTAAAGTGCTGGCAGATATCGCCATGCATGAAAAGGACACTTTCGCTGCGTTAGCTAAGCGTGTGCAGCCGGCAGAAGCTAAAGCTGCATAACGGCGCCGCTGTCCAAAGGCAGTAACGTCAGCTACTTTCGGGAGACCCACAACGGATAGAGAGCCGTTTGGTTCGCTAGGTCTCCCTGCGGTCAATGCGTAAAAAAAGGGAAGACAGAGTGCTTCCCTTTTTTTGTGGGTGAAAAGTTGAGGTAATCAGTGGAAATAGAGCATGGACATTGAAGACATCTTGCAGCGCGGTCAGCAGCAAGTTGCGAACGCTGAAGATTTGCGCCAGTTAGATGATGTGCGAGTCGGCTTCTTGGGTAAGAAGGGCGAACTTACTGCGTTGTTAAAACAACTTGGAACACTAGACGCCGCAGAACGCCCCAAGGTTGGGGCCCTGATCAATCAAGCTAAGGTCACATTGCAGCAGGACATCGAAGGGCGTAAAGCCCAGCTGCAGCAACAGGAGTTGGCGCAAACCCTCGCAGCGGATACTGTGGACGTGACATTACCGGGTCGCCAACCTGCGCTCGGTGGCCTGCATCCCGTAACTCAGGCCATGTTTCGTATACAAGATATCTTCACCGGGGCAGGCTATCGGGTTGTTGCCGGTCGCGAAATTGAAAACGACTACTACAATTTTGCGGCACTCAATATTCCAAGCCACCACCCAGCCCGGGCCATGCACGACACATTTTACTTTGGCGACGGCACCCTGTTACGGACTCATACGTCGCCTAGTCAAGTGCATACCATGGAGCGCCAGGCTCCACCCATTCGGGTGATTTGTCCTGGCCGGGTATACCGCCGTGATTCAGATCTTACCCACAGTCCGATGTTTCATCAGGTTGAAGGATTGGTGGTCGATGAAAACGTTAGCTTTGCGGATCTTAAAGGTACCGTGACTGATTTCTTGCAGCGGTTTTTTGAAAAAGAATTGCAGGTCCGGTTCCGTCCCTCTTACTTTCCGTTTACCGAACCGTCTGCCGAGGTCGACGTGCAGTGCGTCCACTGCCTGGGTAAGGGTTGTAGGGTATGCAGTCATACCGGCTGGCTTGAGGTCATGGGTTGTGGGTTGGTGCATCCCAACGTACTGAATATGTCCGGAATCGATACAGAAGTATATTCGGGCTTTGCTTTCGGGTTCGGTGTCGATCGATTAGCTATGTTGTTATTTGAGGTAGATGACCTGCGGTTGTTTTTTGACAACGATATGCGGTTTTTGCGGCAATTTGCTTGATCGCTGAGCCTCCTTTTTACAGTGCCCAAATTTATTGAGAACAGAACATGAAATTTAGCGAAGCATGGCTCAGACAGTGGGTTAATCCAGAGCTAGAAAGAGACGCACTGCTGCAACAATTGACCATGGCCGGTTTGGAGGTAGACGGCGTAGAAGCCGCCGCCAAACAGTTTAGCGGTGTGGTAGTCGGGCGTATCGAAACAGCAGAACAGCATCCAGATGCGGATAAATTGCGCGTCTGTCAGGTGAGCGACGGAAGCGAGACTTTTCAGGTGGTGTGTGGTGCGCCCAATGCGCGCGAGGGTTTGTTGACGGCCTTTGCAAAGGTCGGGGCGGTACTGCCAGACAACTTCAAAATTAAGAAAGCCAAACTGCGAGGCGTCGAATCCTTCGGCATGCTATGCAGTGCTAACGAGCTAGGCATAGGGGATGACCACAGTGGCATTATGGAGTTAGGCGCAAGCTTAACCGTGGGCGGCGATCTGGCTGCGGTCTTTAGTGCCGAATTGCCGTTGGATGACATAACTGTTGATTTAGATCTAACCCCCAACCGCGGTGATTGTCTGTCCATTAAAGGCTTAGCACGGGAAGTTGGGGTATTGAATAACGCGGCGGTGAGCTATCCGGTCATTGAGCCCGTGGCTGACCAAAGCGAGCGGGTATTTCCCATAGCTGTTGATGCAAAGGCGCAGTGCCCGCGCTATTTGGGGCGCGTTATTGAAGGTGTCGATCTGTCGCGGCCAACACCGCTGTGGATGAGCGAACGGTTACGCCGTTGTGGCTTACGCAGTATCGACCCGGTTGTTGATGTCACCAATTACGTACTGATTGAGCAGGGCCAGCCAATGCATGCTTTTGATCTCAACCGGTTAGACCAGCGTATCCACGTGCGCATGGCAAAGGCAGACGACAAACTAACCTTGTTAGACGGTCAAGATGTGGCTTTGGACGCAGAAACGTTGGTGATCGCTGATGATTCTGGGCCGGTGGCAATCGCCGGGGTTATGGGCGGTAAGCATTCGGGTGTGCAAACCGACACCCAGGACCTGCTGCTGGAATGCGCCTTCTTTGCACCATTGGCGATCGCTGGTACCGCGCGCCGTTATGGTCTGCATACGGACGCATCGCATCGTTATGAACGGGGTGTGGATGCCGAGTTGCAGGCCGCAGCACTGCAGCGTGCGACCCAATTGCTATTGGATATTGTTGGTGGTGTGCCCGGTCCAATTGTGGAAGCGGTTAGCAAAGAAGATCTGCCGGCTGCCACCCAGGTGACCTTGCGTCAAAGTCGATTACAACGTGCGCTAGGGGTAGAGATTGACGCGGAGGCTGTAGATCAGGCAATGGCACGACTAGATTTTGTAGTGCACGCGCGCGATGAAACAGCAGCCGGTGTTGAGTGGCAGGTGCTGCCGCCATCGCATCGGTTTGATATAGCGTTGGAAGCGGATCTGATCGAGGAAGTGTGCCGGATATACGGTTACAACAATATCCCAAGCACTGTACCGATGGCTCGTCCCAGCCTGGCCGAGGTGCCGTTGGCAGAGCATTCCGAAGTACAACTAAGACAACAATTGGTGCGCCTTGGCTTCAACGAAGTAATAACCTATTCGTTTATTGATCCAGAGTGGCAACAGGCTTTTGCGCCCAGCCATAAGGCGCTGGAGCTAATTAATCCGATGTCGTCCGAGCAATCGGTAATGCGCACGACCATGCTGCCGGGATTAGTTCAGGTAGCGAAAAACAACAGCCTTCGGCAGCAAACCAGTGGCCGCGCTTTTGAGGTTGGTTTGGTATTTGTGCCAGAGCAGGACGAACTCGTTCAGCGGTTAATGATTGCTGGTGTGCTGTGGGGCGACCGCGAAGCAGACGGGTGGTATCAGACGAATAGCCCGATCGATTTTTTCGACGCGAAAGGAGTGGTGGAAGCTCTGTGCGAATGGACGGGACAACCCGCAAGCTTTCGGCCATTGGACGATACGGCTTTTCACCCGGGGCAGAGTGCAGAGGTCGTAATCAACGATCAGATCGTAGGGCGGCTAGGGCTGCTGCATCCGTTATTACAAAAACAATTTGATGCCCCAGCAGCGTTTGTATTTGAACTCATTAGCGACGCCATGTTGGCCAAAGCGCCACGGCGCCACCAGAGCTTATCGAAGTTTCCCCAAGTACGGCGGGATCTTGCGGTAGTTGTGCAACACGACGTGCCAGCCGCGGCCGTATTGGAATCGGTGCGTAATGCTGTAGCCGAAAACCTTGTAGATGTGAGGTTATTTGACCTGTATGTAGGCGAAGGCATTGATTCTAATGAAAAAAGTCTCGCAATAAGCTTGACGTTACAGAGCCAAACGACCACATTATCCGAAGAAGAAATCAACGCGCTGGCAGATTCCGCTTTGCAGGCAATGCGTACGGACCACGCAGCGAGGCAACGCTGAGAACCACCAGAGTTTTATAGAAAGACGCTTAATGTAAATAGGCAAAAAGAAAAAACAAAAAACAGCAGCGCAAAAAAACACAAGCGACTAACGCAGAAAGCAAACACCAAAAAGAAAGAAAACAGTAAGAAAAAAATAGAAAGAGAAAAATAGAAAGAAAAAACAACAGGTCAATTTTTTCATTCACTGAGCGATTTATATCGACAACTGCATGACAACCAACGGAGTTGAGGGAACAACCCAATTGACCAAAACAAACGACGAAAACCTTGGGGAAGGCAAACGTGTCGGCACTGACTAAAGCAAAAATGGCAGACCAATTATTCGATGAATTGGGTTTAAACAAACGCGAGGCTAAAGAGATCGTGGAATTGTTTTTCGCCGAAGTTTCAAAATCATTAGAGCAGAATATCCAGGTTAAGTTGTCCGGGTTTGGTAATTTTGATCTGCGTGAAAAAGGTGAAAGACCAGGGCGCAATCCTAAGACCGGAGAAGAAATACCCATCACAGCGCGGCGCGTGGTGACCTTTCGGCCGGGTCAGAAGTTGAAAGCGCGGGTAGAGGTGTACACTGGCGATGCTCAAGCTTCAGAGGCAGAGCATTAGGTATGCTTGAACCGGGAAGCAACGGCGACCTGCCGCCCATCCCAGGAAAACGGTACTTTACGATCGGCGAGGTCAGCACGCTGTGTGACGTAAAACCTCATGTCCTGCGATACTGGGAACAGGAATTCCCCCAGTTAAAGCCGACCAAGCGTCGAGGTAATCGTCGCTATTACCAGCGCCAAGATATCATTATGATCCGCCAGATCCGCGCATTGTTGTATGAACAAGGTTTTACCATTGGTGGCGCGCGGCTGCAGTTGGGCAGCGACACCGCGAAAGATGATGTCACCCAGTTTAATATGCTGGTTAAACAAACCCTGGGCGAGTTGGAAGAGATACTTCGCGCTCTCAAAGCGTAAACCCCACGCCTGCAGCCAAAAGTCTTGTTGATAAAAATGCCAAGACACACCGACCTAGCGGTGATCGTGATGCTGCTTTTTTCTGCAGTAGCGCACAGTGAATCAATAACGTCAGAGCAGACCTATCGATATGAAGCGCGTATGGCCGTGTTGAATGCAGGCATACTGACCCTCGATTTTAGGCGCCGCCCTGAGGGCTACGAGTTTCTTGGTGGCTTTGAAACCTCTCGCGCAATGAACAAATACTATACGTGGAATGGTCTGTTCGCCTCTAAAGGTGCATGGCAAGACGGCAAGCCACAAACCGAGGCCTATCTGACACTTAGCAAGAGCTCAGATGATGGCTATAAAGTCACCGTATATGGACCGAGAGAAACCCGGCGGATGCGCAAGGCCAGTGACCCGTTCGAGACCATTCCTTCGCCACAGGGCGTGGATCTAATAGTTGCGCTATTCCTCAGTCCAGACTGCTTTGACGGCCCAAAAGTGCACGATGGCGAGGACGACTATGAGATAAGATTGCTGAAACGCCGAACAATAAACGTTGGCGCAATCCAGCGCTATTACAGTGGCCCCGGCATTCAGTGTGACTATCAAGTAAGAGACAACAAAGGTCGGAAACGTCGGATACAGATCATCCTGGCGGAAATAAACGGCAACACCGTGGCGGTCGTGGCGAGCATCAAAATATTCCTGTTGCCAGATCCGTTCTTTCGGTTATTGATGGCCGACGCGAGGCCGTCAGAAAGTGCAGAGAAATCTATCGCCACAGCAGCGGCCGGGCTATAGTAGTCAGCGCTCGGGGCGTGGCGCATGTCTTGGCATACTTCGCGAAGCGCAGTATGAGCGCACATTGACTGGGCACCCAGTCAAGTAAAATCCAAGAGCAAATTGTTCTGGTAGAGTTTCCATATTCGGGGCGTGGCGCATGTCTTGGCATACTTCGCGAAGCGCAGTATGAGCGCACATTGACTGGGCACCCAGTCAAGTAAAACCCAAGAGCAAATTGTTCTGGTAGAGTTTCCATATTCGGGGCGTGGCGCAGTCTGGTAGCGCACTTGACTGGGGGTCAAGTGGTCGCAGGTTCAAATCCTGCCGTCCCGACCA
>ERZ802830.275-NODE-275-length-50998-cov-22.9433_pt1 | contig 50998 bp, 57 predicted proteins | sample MGYA00345654_ERZ802830 | MGnify/ENA primary metagenome ERZ802830 (study PRJEB30503, sample SAMEA104212375) | marine metagenome | biome: Westerlies Biome; feature: [SRF] surface water layer (ENVO:00010504) within the epipelagic zone...; material: water...
AGTGGTGCCCAGAGGTGGAATCGAACCACCGACACAAGGATTTTCAGTCCTTTGCTCTACCGACTGAGCTATCTGGGCATTTAAGGTGTTGCGATTGTATACAATTAATTGACTCTAAAAAAGTAGGTTTTACTCAACTGGCTTGAAACCTGTTGGTTTTGCATAATCTTTTCCAGATAGAAAAAGATCCATTTGCTCATTTAACCATTTTCGGGAGTCCCTATCTGCAAGGTTTATTTGACCTTCATTAATGAGCATTTTTTGATGTTCTAACCATTCCTCCCAAGCTTTTTTTGATACATTATCAAATATATCTTCACCTTTTTGTCCTGGATAGGGAGGCTTATCTAAGCCTTCTAACTCTTCACCGTATTTCCTACAAAAAACTTTGTGCATCTTTGATATGATCTTTTAAAATTTTGGTCACAGGCATTGGCAATCCAATCTCTGATAATTCTTTGTTATTAAACCATACTTTATTATTATCTAGATTTTGGAAATCTTCATTTAATCTTACTAACGTAGTATCTATATCCAATTTATAGTGTGTAAAGGTGTGTTTGAGCTTTAAATCCTGTTCTATAAATTCATAACCTTTTGGGAGTCTTTTAATAAATTCTTTTCTTGATTCTATCTCTTCAAAACTTAAAAAGGTCCATAAACCTTTCCATACACCTTTTGAGGTTCTATTTTCTAAGAGAACTTCACCTTCTTTATTTTGCAAAAGAAGCCAATAGAGCTGTTTGCTTGGTTTGTTCTTTGAAGGAGATTTAAGAGGTAGTAAATCTTGAATACCTTCTTTGAATGAGAGGCATGTTTTATTTAATGGACAATTTTCACAGTCAGGACTCTTTCTTTTACATATCAAGGAGCCCACATCCATAATTGCCTGAGTGTAAATATCGCATTCTTTAAGAGGCAAATTCTCAGAGGCTATTTCCCATAAATTCTTTATTGTCTTATAAGAATCAATAGGTTCCTCCACTTTAAAATACCGGACTAATAGTCGCTTTGCATTTCCATCTAGAATAGGAGCTTTTAGTTTAAAGCCCAATGAGAGAATGGCCCCAGCAGTCGATTTTCCAATTCCAGGCAATGATTCTAATTTTTCAGAACATTGAGGCATTATGGAATTAAAATCATCTTGAAGAATCTTTGCAGTCTTAAGTAAATTTCTTCCCCTTGAATAGTAACCTAATCCAGACCAGTAACTTAAAACCTCGTTTTCATTGGATTTGGACAGTGAATGAATATCAGGGAATCTGTCTATAAATCTCAGATAGTAAGGAATCACAGTTTGTACCTGAGTTTGTTGAAGCATAACTTCAGATATCCAGACTTTATAAGGATCAGTTTCAACCTGCCAAGGCAAATCTTTACGACCTGATTTCTTGTGCCATTTGATCAGTTTTTTACTTAGTTCAGACATAAAAATATTATGCTAATTGTACTAGTAATGAAGAACTTGAACATATTAGATATAATGCGCGCCCTTATTGGAATTTATTATGAGAAAGGTAGTTATAAATAGAGATACTTCAGAGACTCAGATTGAAATAGAGCTGAATCTAGACGGTACTGGTAAAACAGAGTTTGATACTGGATTACCTTTTCTTGAACATATGCTTGATCAGATAGGTAGACATGGAATGATTGATCTTAGTATAAAAGCTAAAGGAGATCTGCACATTGATGATCACCATACAATCGAAGATATAGGTATTTCATTAGGAGAAGCCTTTAATAAAGCAATAGGAGATAAAAAAGGTATAAGAAGATATGGTCAGTCCTATATCCCACTAGATGAAGCTCTTTCAAGAGTTGTATTAGATTTTTCGGGAAGACCTGGATTGTTCATGAAAGTTGATTTTGTTAAAGAAGAGGTCGGGGGTATTGATGTCAATATGTTTGAACACTTCTTTCAATCACTCAGTAATCACGCTTTTATGACTCTTCACATTGAAAACTTCTATGGTGAAAATACTCACCATCAAATTGAAACCATTTTTAAAGCTTTTGGAAGAGCATTAAGAATGGCTCTAGAAATAGATTCAAAACAGGCCGATATTATCCCTTCAACAAAAGGAGCTTTGTAGGACTTTAATAGATGACACAAATTGCTGTTATCGATTATGGGATGGGTAATCTTCACTCAGTGAGCAAAGCCCTAGAAGCAGTATCACAAAAAGAGAATATAGTTATAACTTCTGACCAATCAGTTATCAAAACTTCTGATAAATTGGTTTTTCCAGGAGTGGGTGCCATTAAGGATTGTATGGAGGCCTTTTCTAATGATTTAAAAGAGACTGTACTTGAAGAGGTTAAAAAGAAGCCAACTCTCGCTATCTGTGTAGGAATGCAAATGCTTTTAGAATCAAGTGAAGAGAATGGTGGAGTCGAAGGATTGGGCTTGTTGAATGGGAAAGTATGTAAGATTCAGCCTAATAAAGATATCAAAGTCCCTCATATGGGATGGAATCAGGTTAATTATTTAAAAGAACACTTTCTACTAGAGAATATTACGGACTCTAGTTATTTTTATTTTGTTCATAGTTATTGCTGCCTTTCATCTAAAGATGCTCTTACCGAAACAATTCATGGTGAAAAGTTTGTGTCATCTTTTGCCAAGGATAATATTTTTGCTGTCCAGTTTCACCCTGAAAAGAGCCAGAGTGCAGGATTACAGTTATATAAAAACTTCTTAAACTGGAGCGTTTAGATGATAGTAATCCCAGCAATAGATTTAAAAAATGGGAAATGCGTTAGGTTACGAGAAGGGAAAATGGAAGAGGAAACCATATTCTCTGAAGATCCAATCTCAACAGCAGGTTCTTGGTTTTCACAAGGGGCAGAAATTCTACATATAGTTGATTTAGATGGTGCTGTTGAAGGTAAACCTATGAATCAAGAAATTATATTTTCTATCGTTGCGGAGTTTCCGGAAAAAAGAATACAAATAGGAGGAGGTATTAGAAGTTTTGAGTCGGCATCTGAGTATTTAAATGAAGGGATAGAGAGAGTTATTATGGGTACTTCTGCTGTTGAAGAACCCGATATGTTAAAAGACTTTTGTACTAAGTTTCCAAATCGTTTAGTTCTAGGTATTGATGCCCTTGATGGTGTTGTAAAAACTCAAGGCTGGCTTAAGGGATCTGGGATCTCTCCTTCCGAGCTGGTCAAAAAATTTGAGGACGATCCTATCGCAGCTATTATCTTCACCGATATATCAAAGGATGGAATGATGAAAGGACCCAATATTGAGGCTACTTCAGACTTAGCAAACCAAACAAAAATTCCTGTAATTGCTTCCGGAGGTGTCTCCACTCTAGATCATATTATCCAACTTGCAGATCACAAGAATATCTCAGGTGTGATATGTGGAAGAGCACTTTATGAGAAAGCCTTTACTTACACAGAGGTACTTGAGGTACTAGGAAAGTAATCATGTCTGTTGCAAAGCGCATTATTCCTTGTCTTGATGTAGATAAGGGTAGAGTAGTGAAGGGAGTAAATTTCTTAAATATCCGTGATGCTGGTGATCCAGTCGAAATTGCAAAACGATATGATACCGAAGGAGCTGACGAAATCACCATGTTAGATATTACTGCCAGTCATGAGACAAGAGACACGACGTATAAGACTGTTGAAAGTATAGCAAGTCAGGTTTTTATCCCTCTTACCGTTGGAGGTGGAGTAAGGAAGATAGAAGATATTAAGAAACTTTTAAGATCTGGTGCAGATAAGGTAAGCATAAATACTTCAGCAGTAGAGAATCCTAGCTTCGTGAAGGAAGCGGCTGATAAATTTGGATCGCAATGTATTGTTGTTGCTGTTGATGCTAAAGCCAAGACTGATAAAGAAAATACCTGGGAAGTTGTTACCTATGGAGGCAGGAATAGAACTGGTATAGATGTTTTAGAGTGGACCGAACAAGTTGCTGCATATGGAGCAGGTGAAATTCTACTTACCAGTATGGACAGAGATGGAACAAAAGAAGGTTTTGATAATAACTTAGTTTCTAAAGTCTCTTCTGGAATATCTATTCCTGTTATAGCCTCTGGTGGAGTGGGAAATCTTGATCATTTAATAGACGGAGTAAAAATTGGAGGAGCTGAAGCAGTTTTAGCAGCAAGTATCTTTCATTTTTCAGAGTTCTCTATCAAAGAAGCCAAAGAGGCCATGAAGGCTTCCGGTATTACTGTTAGGTTTTAATCAATCCTAACAAATTCTCCGTTCGAATATTCATAAGTCAAAGGATCGCCAGTAGCTATTTCTAATTTCACTATCTCTTCTGAACTAATCTTTTCTAATTCCATCACCAAAGCTCTTAAGGAATTTCCGTGAGCTGCAACTAAGATATTTAATCCTTCCTTTACCTTTGGCATGATTTCAAGTTCAAAGTAAGGAAGCACTCTTTCAGCAGTATTTTTTAGACTCTCTCCACCTGGCGGGGGAACATCGAAAGATCGTCTCCAAATATGTACTTGTTCTTCTCCCCACTTCTCTCTCGCTTCATCTTTATTAAGTCCTGCTAAGTCTCCATAATTTCTTTCATTAAGAGACTGGTCTTTTATGACTTGTATATCGGCATGATTCATCTGCTCTAAGATCAAGCGACCAGTCTCTTGAGCTCTAAATAAATCTGAAGTGAACATAAGATCAAACTTCAGATTTCTAGTTTCTAATAAATCTCCAGCTTTTATTGCTTCCTGAATTCCTAGATCAGTTAATTTAGGGTCCTTCCAACCCGTAAACAGATTTTTTGCATTCCATTCACTTTGACCATGTCTGACCAGAACAAGTTTTGATTTCATAATTTTATTAAAAGTTTTTTATATTTTAACTTAGTAATCTATATAATCCTGTCCGGATATGAATAAATTCCTCGTGTTTATAAGTGATAATTTTTTGGCAGTTTTAGTCCTATTAACACTTATTGCGGCTTTGATCATCTATGAAAGAAGAAAAGGCGGTACAAAGGTTGATAACTCAGAGATGACGAGACTGATCAATAAAGAGAACCCTTTCATCTATGATCTAAGAAGCTCTGCTGAATATGGAGCTGGTACAGTTGCAGGTGCTATGAATCTTCAGCCTAGTAATCTCTTAAAAGAAGATGCACTCTTTAAGGCGGGTGAAGAAGATTGCATCATTCTGATTTGTAAAAATGGTACTGTTTCGTCCAAAGCCTCAGGAGAGTTAAAAAAGCAGGGCTATATAAACGTAAATGTTCTTTCTGGTGGGATGATGAACTGGACACAGAGTGGCATGCCCCTTGTAAAAGCAAAGTAATTAGTTATCTAAACCAAGCTCTTTAATTTTTCTAGTTAAAGTATTCCTTCCCCAACCGAGCAATTCCGCAGCTTCTTTTTTTCTTCCCATAGTTTTATTGAGCGCAACTTTAATGATGGTTCTTTCAAAGTCTGGTATGGCTTCTTCAAGTAAATTGTTATTACCTTTAGCTAAATAATTTTCTGACCAAGTTTGTAAGACCTTAGTCCAGTCATTCATATTTTCAATATTTTCTACTTTAAGATCATCTGGTAGATCTTCCAGTTTTACTTCTCTAGTTGGAGACATGACTGTGAGCCATCTACAAGTATTTTCTAGTTGTCTAACATTACCGGGCCAAGATAGAGTCATAAAATAGTCTTCCACTTCTGCAGAAAGGTATTTTTTCTCTTCAACAAGTTCATCAGAAGATCTTTGGAAGAAATGTTTTACTAAAGTTGGAATATCTTCTTTTCTTTCATTTAACTTCGGTAGAGATAGTTTAATCACATTAAGCCTATGGAAAAGGTCCTCTCTAAAATTTCCAGCTTTAACTAAATCTTCAATATTTTGGTGTGTCGCCGTAATGATCCTGACATCAACTTTTATAGGCTCTCTGCCACCAACTCTATAAAATTCTCCATTAGAAAGAACTCTCAAAAGTCTAGTTTGGGTTTCGAGTTGCATATCTCCAATTTCGTCTAGAAATAAAGTTCCTCCGTCTGCCTGTTCAAATCTTCCGATTCTTCTTTCATCTGCACCAGTAAAAGCACCTTTCTCATGCCCAAAGAGTTCTGCTTCCAAAAGTTCTTTGGGAATATCTGCCATATTTAAGGCAATGAAGGTTTTATCTTTTCTAGGACTATGCTGGTAAAGGGCTCTCGCAACCAGCTCTTTTCCAGTACCAGATTCGCCATTTAGCAAAACAGTAGAATTTGAATTTGATAATTTACCTATTGCTCTAAAGACTTCTTGCATTGCTGGGGCTTCACCAATGACTTCAGCCTGGGTTTCTGTTGGTTCTTCCTTATTAATCTCATCAGCAGATGTAGCCCTTTTAACCATTGATAGAGCTTCCTCAATATCAAATGGTTTAGGTAAATATTCCCACGCACCATGCTCATAAGATTCAACAGCACTATCTAAATCTGAATGAGCAGTCATTATAATTACCGGGATGTCGGGTCGAAGTTCTTTTACTTTATCGAGCAGGTCTATTCCACTAGGGCCAGGCATTCTAATGTCTGTAAGTATGAGATGAGGGTTTTCTGTTTCAAGTTTTTTAATAACTTTATTAGCTGAATCAAAAGTTTGCACATCCATTCCTCCATCAGATAGACCTTTTTCAAGAACCCATCTGATCGATTCATCATCATCGACTACCCAAACACTTTTATCCATTGCTAGTCTTTAAGTCTATATCCTTTTGAGTATTTACTGGAATATTAATAAAAAATTCTGTTCTGTTTGGCTCACTCGTAAAGTGTATATTGCCCTTATGTTGAGAAATGATCCCTTGTGTAATAGAAAGTCCTAGTCCAGTCCCTTTATCTTTACCTGTGATCATTGGAAAGAATATAGAGTCTTTAATTTCTTCGTGAATACCTGGTCCATTATCGATTATCGATATCTTACAAACCATCGCATTTTTTTCGCCGTCAATCATTTCTCCATGAGAGATCCTTGTAATGATATTTATTTCAGGATTGGAGGTATTTGAATCAATGAGCGAATCTCGGGCATTCTTTGTTAGATTGAGTATGCTATTTTCAATCAGATAACTATCAATAAATAGATCTGGAATGCTTGGATCAAAATCTTTAATTATCTTGATATCTTCGTATCCAGACTCGTTGTCTATAAGGTTAAGAACATTCTCTATAGGATAGTGAATATTTTGAAACTGAAAATCGGGTTTTTTATTCGGTCCCAAAATATTATCTACAAGGGAAGTCAGTCTATCCGTCTGTTTTATTATTATATCTGTGTATTCTTGTAAATCTTGATTATCCAGTTTATTACTGAGAAGTTGCGCTGAACCTCTAATACCGCTCAAAGGATTTTTTATTTCATGTGCTAGGCCTCTTACAAAATCTTGAGATATCTGTTGATTTGTTTTCATTCTATATCTTTCGATTAATTCAGAAGAACTTTCTTTATCTATTATTTCAAGCATAAGGCCTTTTTCATTATTATTTTCTATTGAATGAACTAAATAAGTACAAAAAACCTTTTTTCCTTTCTTCAGATTTAGGACAGTGTCTGTTTTGGTAAAATTTCTATTGAGCTCTAAAGCACCGACAAAATCATTAATGCTTTCCGGTTCTTCATAAAAAATCTGGTCAATGGTGTTTCCCACCGAGTTCTTCTCTGTTGTATCGAGAATTGATAGGGCAGAGGAGTTGATAAAAATTATCTCTAGACTATCGTCAAGTATGACAATACCAGTACTAAGCTCTGAGAGAAAAGATATATTCAATTTAAAAAAATATCCGGAGAACTGGTCTCCGGATATTAAATTTACGAGCTTAAGAAGTTAATGTTCCGACTATGTGCTCTACAATTTTGTAAGGATCTGCATTAGAAGCAGGTCTTCTATCTTCTAAGTATCCATTCCAATCATGCTCAACAGTATAGATAGGAATCCTAATACTAGCTCCTCTATCACTAACTCCGTAAGAGAATTGATCTATGCTTTGAGTTTCATGTAATCCTGTTAGACGCATGTCATTATCAGAACCGTATAAAGCTATGCCCTCTTTGTGCACCTCGCCCAACTTATCACACATAGAATTGAAGAGATCCTCACTACCTGAAGTTCTCATCTCTTCGTTAGAAAAATTAGAGTGCATTCCTGAACCATTCCAATCACCAGTTTTTGGTTTAGGATGAATATTTACTGATACACCGAACTCTTCAGCTACTTTATAAAGTATATATCTGCTCATCCATAGATCGTCAGCAGCCTTTATCCCTTTACCAAAGCATTGATATTCCCACTGACCTAAAGCAACCTCGGCATTTGTTCCAGTAAGTTCAATACCAGCATCTAGACAAGCATCTAAATGTGCATCACTTATTTCTCTTCCTTTTACATTAGCTGCTCCAACAGCACAGTAGTATTCTCCTTGAGGTCTAGTAGGGGTTCCATCTTCCCAACCAAGAATTGTTCCATCTGGATTCGTTAAGAAATACTCTTGTTCAAATCCAAACCACCATTCATCTGTAACCACAGAAGCAGCAGCTGCTCTGAAATTTGATGGATGAGTTTCATGTTCACCAGTTTCTACTTCGCATAAGACTAATGAACCCTCATTTGTAGGATTCTCATACTGTTGAATAGGTAAAAGTATACAGTCGGAACTTCCCCCTTCTGCTTGCAAAGTAGAAGAACCATCAAAAGACCACGCAGGTGGCTCTCCATCTGTTACTTTAACTTTACTTCTTAAGTTTGCTTCAGGCTCATAACCATCGAGCCATATATATTCATATTTTGTCATTAATTTCTCCATTCATAATTAAAAGCCGACGAATAGTAGCATGTCAAAAAGCATAAAAGAACAATTTTTGTGCAAAAAATTGATTAAATTCTATTGAAAAGTTCCTAAAACGTGCAGAAGCACTTTTATAGTGCGTCTTTTAAAATGCTTAATCCGTGAGTTTTTGTATGAGTTAAGAACTCTTCCAAGAAGAAATTCCATTGGAATTTTTCATCTTTACTAAGCATATTCTTATTAGGATATTTATTTCTTAACCAAAACTGCTTCTTACCATTGAATTTTCTAACCTCAGCCATTCTCGCATCATGATAGATATATATTTCAATTTCTGTATTTTCTAATAAAGATAGAGACTTCGATTTATAGATCTCAATCACTGATGTATGACTAGATAACTTTTTACAGGAAATTCTTATTTCTTTATTCAATAATCCTTCAGGCATCAAATAGACAATACTGCTCTCATGATCTCCAATAGGAAAGAAGTGAATAAGTTTTAAGTAATTCCTCTCATACAAACGTAGAAGTTGATTTAAACCTCTATTGCTACGTTTATATTGATATATCTTATTCTTTATCATAAGTGGACCATAATATTAACGCAGCTAGACTTCTGAAGGGAGACCAAGGTTCAGAGATTTTTTCCATTGTCAAATAATCAGGCCTTTCTTTGAGCCCCTTCATTCTTTGTGCAGCAACAATTAGTCCTAAATCAGAATAAGGCCAAGCATCGAGCCTTTTTAAGCATGCCATTAAATAGCATTGTGCAGTCCATTCTCCAATTCCTCTAATTTCAATTAGCTCCTTAATTACCTGTGAATCTTCCTTTTTTTTGAGAGCCTTAAGATCCAATTCATTATCTACAATTTTTTTAGCGATACCGGAACAATAATCTATCTTTTGTTTGCTCAATCCTGCCTCTTTAAATTTCTTGGGATTTACAGATAGAAAATTCTCTGGTTCAAAGGGCTTTACTAAAATTTTCATTCTGCCAAAGATAGCTTGCGCGGAAGCGACTGAGAGTTGCTGTTCGACAATCAAACTTATCAGTCCTTCAAAACCATCTTTCTTACTGAAAGGGTTTATCTCATAATTTTTTTCTTCAAGCACTTTCTTAAAACCCGGCTCTATTTTTGCTAGAAAATCAAAACCTTCTTTTAAAGTTTCTTTATTGAGCAATTTAAATTTTGTCATATAAGTCGATAGTTACTTCTTTTTTAAAGGGCAACAGAGCTCTTCGGTCTTGGTTGTATTCTAAAATATGTTCTCTTTCTCTATCTAAAAAATCATCGATGGCTTCCTTAAATCTTAAATCCTTTATCCAATGAAGAGAGAAAGTCTCAATAGGGCAGAATCCTCTTTTAATCTTGTGTTCACCTTGAACACCTGGATCAAAAGATTTAAGTTTTTCTTCAATGCAAAACTCAATACCTTGGTAATAGCATGTTTCAAAATGAAGAGAATCATATTCTTCTAGACATCCCCAGTAACGGCCATAAAGCTTTTCATCATCAAAAAAGTTTAAAGCACCTGCTACATATTCTCCTGAATTATTTTTGGCAAGCACCAACATAATAGTCTCGGGAATCGAATCTACAATTTTTTTAAAGAATTCAAAGTTTAAATATCCACGCATGCCTCTTTTTAAGTAGGTAACTTGATAGAACTGATAAAAAGTCTCAAGCATTTCTAGAGTGATTTCACTGCCACATATTCTCGATACCGTAACGCCTTGATCATTAATCTTCTTTCTTTCTTTCTTAATATTTTTTCTTTGCCGTGAAGTCATATCCTGTAGAAAATTTTCAAAACTAAGATAGTGATTATTGAACCAATGAAAAGAGTAACTTGTCCTTAAACTGAAATCTTCTTGAGAAAAATCTTTAATTTCGTCTTTATTGGCCAAAAGGATGTGTACACTTGAGAAATCACTCTCTTCAGTGATTTGCTTAAGAGCTCTTGATATTTCTTCGATAATTTCCTTGCTTCGTGTTTCATCGGTAATAAGTATTCTGGGACCACTTGCAGGAGTGAAAGGTATCGAACTTACTAGTTTTGGATAGTAGTTGAGTCCATTTCTGTAATAGGCATCTGCCCATGACCAGTCAAAAATAAATTCTCCCTGCGAATCTGTTTTTATATATAGAGGCATAATGGCCATAATTCTTGTATTTTCTGAAGCTACCAAATGCAACGGAGTCCATCCTTGCTCTGGAGACACACAGTTTGTTACTTCTAGGGCTTTTAAGAATTCATATTTTAAAAAAGGATATTTACTACTTAAAACAGCATCCCAGTCTTCTTTCTTAATTTTTTCTATTGAATCCAAGAAATCTATCTTCATAGAGAAACACCCAAAATTGAACCCAGAAAGATAGAAAGCCCTAACCAATTATTATTTTTGAAAGCTTTAAGGCACTGACTACTTATTTGATCTTTAATCAGATAGGTTTGGTAAATAGCTAGTAAGAAACTGATTAGTACGAAAGGGTAAAAACTAATATGTAAATTAAGAAGAACCGCTGCATAAACTAATATCAAAATAGAAGTTAGATGAAACAAAAAGAAGAGAGGAACTACGATACTTCCAAAAGTAATTGCTGAAGAATTTATCCCTAAATTTAAATCATCTTTCTTATCGCACAGCGCATAAGCAGTGTCATAAGCGATAATCCAAAAAAAACATGAAAAAAATAATAAGAGACTAATGTTGTTTATGTTATTTGTTTCAGCTGCAGACACCATAATTATCCCCCAGGAAAAAGCGAGTCCTAAAAAAACCTGAGGCATAGAAAAGAATCTTTTACTTAAGGGATAAATAGTCGCTAGAGCTAGACCAACCATAGCCATATAAGTGGTTAATAGATTCATGAAGAATAGTAGAGATGCAGAAAGTAATATCAGCAAAGTAAAAAGACTCAAGGCTTCACTGGGTGTAATTTCACCGGTAATCATAGGTCTATTTTTTGTTCTTTCTACTTTTCCATCAAAATCTCTATCAAAATAATCATTTATCACGCAGCCTGCTGATCTCATTAAAAATGTCCCAAGCATAAATAAGAATATTAAGACTAAGTTTGGATCGCCATTTGTCAGAATAAAAAAAGCACTAAGAGTAGGCCATAATAGAAGTGCAGTACCAATTGGTTTATCTGCTCTCATTAATTTAATAAAGCTTAAAATTTTCTTTGTTTTGTACATCGGCAAACAATACTTGTCGAGAAGATTGATACTTTAGTCTAAGTTGCTAATAAAGTTGAGTTAGAATATCTTTTTTTGAAAAGGAGTAAGCTTTGAAAAAGTGGGAATGCATTGTTTGTGGTCTGATTTATGATGAAGAAGAAGGCTGGCCGGATGATGGTATTGAGCCTGGAACAAAATGGGAAGATGTACCCGAAGATTGGATTTGTCCCGATTGCGGAGTAGGCAAAGAAGATTTTGAGATGGTTGAAATAGGTTAATTAATGACTCTAACTTCTAGAATTATTCTTTCCATGGTATTGGCCATGGCCGGTGGTATCTTGCTCAAATTCGTAAACGACGCAGGTTTATTAGGGAATATAGGCCAATTAATTTTGATAGATTTCTTCACCGAAGGTTTATTGGATGTTGTGGGACAAATTTTCATTGCTTCTTTAAGATTAGTAATTGTTCCCCTTGTATTTTTCTCTCTCGTTTGTGGCGTTGTTTCAATTTCTTCTACTTCAAGAATAGGCACTATAAGTGTCAAAACTTTATCCCTATATTTATTAACAACTGCAATAGCTATAACAATAGCGCTTTCCTTCGCTCTATTATTTCAACCTGGTATAGGAATTGATCTGGCTTTACCAACAACTTTCGCTTCAACTGAAGCACCATCCATAAAAGAAGTTTTAATCAATATTTTTCCGACAAATCCCATTGCTGCCATGGCAGAAGGAAATATGCTTCAAATTATTGTTTTCTCTCTTTTATTTGGAATTGCTTTGAAGAGTCTTGGATCTGCAGGTGAACCATTGAAGAATGCTTTTGAGTTAATAAATGACGTCATTTTGAGTTTAGTAAGGATGCTCATCGAACTTGCGCCTTATGGAATCTTTGCGTTACTTTTCTCACTATTTGCCGTTCAAGGATTCGGTATGATTGGAGATTTAGCAAAGTACTTCTTTTTACTTGTGTTCGTTCTAATTTTTCATGCATTCATTACCTACGGCAGTCTATTGACGCTTTTAGCACGATTAAATCCTATAAAGTTTTTCATGAAGGTAAGATCGCTTGCAGTTTTTGCTTTTAGTACCTCTTCAAGCAGCGCAACAATGCCTATAACATTGGATACAGTAAAAAATAAGATAGGTGTTAACTCTTCAATTGGATCTTTTACGGTGCCACTTGGAGCAACAATCAATATGGATGGAACAGCCATCATGCAAGGTATAGCTACAGTCTTTATTTCTCAAGCTTACAACATTGAACTTTCTATGGTCGATTACTTGATGGTTATTCTTACCGCAACTCTGGCATCTATAGGAACTGCTGGCGTACCCGGAGTTGGTTTAATTATGCTTGCAATGGTTCTTGAACAGGTTGGTTTACCAGTAGAAGGTATTGCTTTAATAATAGGGGTAGATAGGTTATTGGACATGACTAGAACTGCTGTCAATGTTACTGGAGATGCCATGGTTTCTTGTGTAGTTGCAGTTTCTGAAGATGAATTTGATTTAGAAACTTTTCATTCAGAAAAATAATATTTTAATTAAACCTCTATACCGTTAGACTACGCGCTTGGATTAGGAATTCCAATATTTTTGAGGAGAAATAATGTTAGAAAGTTATCTTGCTATACCACCTATACTTGGTGTTTTGGGCTTGTTAGTTGCTTTGGGGATATATGTAGTTGTTACTAGGTTTCCCGAAGGAGATGAGAGTGTAAAGAAAATCGGTGACCAAATACATCTAGGCGCAATGACCTTTATGAAGACCGAATATACTTACTTAAGCATTTTCGCTTTAATAGTTATAGTTTTAGTATGGTTCTCCTTGGGTGAAGGTACAGCTATAGCTGTTTTCGCAGGAGCCCTCTCTTCTTCTGTAGCTGGTTGGATAGGTATGTATTCGGCTACTAAAGCAAATGTAAGAACAGCAACAGCCGCAGCAGATTCTGGTGCTGAAACAGCTTTATCCGTAGCTTTCTATGGCGGTTCGATTATGGGTCTTTGTGTAGCTTCGCTCGGTTTGATTGGTCTAGGAACACTTTTTTACGTATTAAGCGGTGATGCACATTCAATTGAAGGTTTTGCAATGGGTGCATCTATAGTGGCTCTATTCTCAAGAGTTGGTGGAGGAATTTATACAAAAAGTGCTGATGTTGGTGCAGATCTAGTTGGTAAAGTAGAAGCGGGCATTCCAGAAGATGATCCAAGAAATCCAGGAGTTATAGCTGACAATGTTGGGGATAATGTTGGAGATATAGCCGGAATGGGATCAGACATATTTGAATCTTATTGTGGGTCCATGGTGGCTTGTATAGCTATTGCATCGACTTACCTTATAACTTCAGAATTTTCCCAAGCAGACAAAGATGGAATGATGTTCTTACCTTTGGCCTTAGCCTCAATCGGTTTAATAGCATCTATTCTAGGAATCGTTATAGTTAGATTGTTCTCTAAGTCCTCACCTGCCAATGCAATGAGATGGGGCACTATGGGAGCACCATTGATCTTTATAATCGCCGCTTACTTTTTAACCAATACTTTAGTTGGGACTAATGGTGTCGATGTGTGGCTAGCTGTTGTTTGTGGTTCAGTCGGTGGAATAGCTATTGGATTGATTACAGAATACTACACTGGATCAAGCCCAGTAATAAAGATTGCCGAAGCCGGTCAAACTGGTTCTGCAACTGTAATGATTACGGGACTTTCAGTAGGTATGCAATCCGTGGTCCTTCCTATAGCTTGTATTATTCTTATTATTTATATTTCAACTGAATTAACCGGGCTTTATGGCGTTGGTATTGCTGCAGTTGGTATGTTATCGACTGTAGGTATAACTATGGCTATAGACGCTTATGGACCTGTTGCAGATAATGCTGGAGGAATTGCAGAAATGGCAGGTATGCCTGCTGAGACTAGAGTAATTACAGACGAATTAGATGAGCAAGGTAACACTACTGCTGCTATTGGTAAGGGTTTCGCCATAGGAGCTGCTGCTCTGGCTGCACTTGCAATTATCTCAGCTTTTGTTGAAACAGTTTCTGCTAATAGGTCTGAGCCACTTCAACTTATTTTATCTGACCCTACAGTACTAATAGGTGTGTTTATTGGAGGAGCAATACCCTTCTTAATAGCTTCTATAACAATGACAGCTGTTGGAGATGCTGCGTTTGAAATGATTAATGAAATAAGAAGACAATTTAAAGAAATCCCAGGACTTTTGGAAGGTAATGCAGAGCCTGATACTGCAAAATGTGTAGATATTGCAACAGCAGCAGCACTTAAGAAAATGCTTCTTCCAGGAGTCATTGCTGTTTCGGCACCACCTTTAGTTGGATTAGGAATTGGAGCTGAGGCTTTGGGTGGAATGCTTGCGGGAGGTCTTCTAGTTTGCGTGCTTATGGCATTATTCATGGCAAATGCTGGGGGTGCTTGGGATAACGCTAAGAAGTACATTGAGAAAGGAAACCTTGGTGGAAAAGGGACTGATACTCATTCGGCAGCAGTTGTTGGTGATACTGTAGGGGACCCCTTCAAGGATACATCAGGACCTTCAATGAACATTTTAATTAACGTAATGGCAATTGTAAGTTTAGTGATTGCACCTTTACTTTAATTAGAGAACACTTTTTCTCATAGTTTTATGAGGTATGCCTGTATCAGAATGGTACGGACATACCTCTTCGTAACCAAGGCTTGAATAAAAACTTATCGCCTCTTCTCTGGCATTCAAAACCATGATTTCTGCTCCTTTGGATGTTGCATATCTTTCCAATTTATCAACAATCTCTGAACCTATGCCCCTTCTTTTAAACCGATCATCTACGGCCATATATCTTATTTGAGCTTCATTTTCAGAATTGAAATGTACTCTACCAGAGGCGATTACATTTTTTTCAGCATCTATTCCCATCAAATGAAAACTTTTGTCTTCTATGGAATCTGATAAAGACTCTTTTGTCATACCTAGGGGTTTTCTCAGTACTTCCCATCTAAACAAGAGATAGCTCTCCCATTCTTCAGTACTTTCAGGGGATTTTATAGAGTAATTAGGCATATTAAGGCGTTAGATTCTACAATAGCTCTTATGGGAAAGCAGGATAATATTTATGAAAAAGGCAATTTAAGTGGTTTGCCCTTTTCCTTCAATGAAGAGGTAGCAGAAGTTTTTGAAGACATGATAGAAAGATCTGTTCCTGGCTATAAAACTAGCCAAAGTATCATTACTCTTTATGCTAAAAACTTTTATAGAGAGGATACAAATTGTTATGACATTGGTTGCTCTCTAGGAGCATCAAGCTTTTCAATTCTTCAAGGAGCAAACAGAGCTAAAATAATCGCGATTGATAAATCAGCGGCCATGATAGATGAGTGTGAGCGTATATTTAAAAACTATGAAAATCCTAATTCATTAATATTCTTGAATGAAGATATTATGGAAAGTGATTTGCAAAATGCTTCTGTAGTAGTTGTAAACTATTTAATTCAATTTTTGGGCTTGGATGAACGAGATATTTTATTTAAAAAAATATTTAATGCCTTAATCCCGAATGGAATTTTAATCTTGTCAGAGAAAGTTCATTATGAAAACAAATTTGAGAATCAAAGAATCATCAATACACATCATTTATTTAAATCTGCGAATGGTTATTCTGATTTAGAAATTTCCGGAAAACGAGATTCTTTAGAGGGGATTCTAAAGACGGAATATGAAGAAGATCATATTTTAAGAGCAAGAAAAGTTGGCTTTACAAAGGTTGAGAAAATTTTATCTAATTTAAATTTCAGGACCTTTGTTTTCTCAAAGTGAGCATGTTTATTTCTAAAGAAGTAGAGGCATTGTATTACCAATATAAAGATAACCCATTTGGTAATAAGAAAGACAGTAGAATTGAAAGTTGGTTGGAAATATTAAATCGATTACCTTCTATCCTGAATGCAGAAGTGGAATTAGTTAATGAGGTGAGTGTAGATTTTGATTTCAAAGACAGCGACAAAATTGAACGCTTACTTTTGCATTTAATACCATGGCGGAAGGGACCTTTTAGAATAAATGACATATTTATTGATAGTGAATGGGACTCTGAGAAAAAATGGAAAAGGTTTCAAAAACTTAATTTTGACTTGGATGGTAAGTCTATTCTTGATGTAGGATCTGGCAACGGATACTATGCTTTTCGAATGTTGGGCATGGGCGCAGACAAAGTTCTTTGTTTAGAACCAAACCTGATACATGTTTCACAATTCTCAGCCATTAATCATTTTGTTAACTCTGAAAAGATAAGAATGATACCAGAGCGCTTAGAGGAATCCGGATTAGAAAATTCTAAATTCGATACAATCTTTAGCATGGGTCTCTTGTATCACCAAAGAAATCCTGTTGAGCACCTTACTAACTTAAAAAATTTACTAGCAGATGATGGAAAGATAGTTCTTGAAACAATTATTTCGCCAAAAGAATGCGGTTTAGTCCTGGAACCTTCTAATGGGAAATATGCCTCAATGCCAAATGTTCATTTTGTCCATACTGATAATGGGTGCAAGTCGATTTTTAGAGAACTTAGTCTGCAGGTTCAAGCTGAGAGCGATTTAGCAGTAACAAATGACAAAGAGCAAAGAAGTACAAAATGGATGCCATTTAAATCATTCGAATCTGCACTGAATCTCCAAAATAAATCTATTACCATAGAGGGATACCCTGCACCCAAAAGGAAATTTTATGTATTAGGAAAATTTTCTTAAGAATCAGAATAATCGACTCTATTGCCTATCCATCTATCAACAAGTGTCTTAGCGAATTTCTGTTCATTTCTACTTAATTTGATAGCTTCTTCTTGAGCAACTACTAATAGATTTGAGTCTCTAATTGGGTTTGCAATCTTCAGATCCATCAGACCAGACTGTCTGATACCATAAATATCCCCAGCCCCTCTTAATTCCAAATCTTTCTCTGCTATTTTGAAACCATCATTGGTCTCTTCCATGGTCTTTATTCTTTCTTCAGCAAGACCAGAAAGAGGTTCTTTATAAAGAAGCAGGCAATGAGAATCGGTATTAGCTTTTCTTCCCACTCGACCTCTTAATTGGTGTAACTGAGATAATCCTAATCTCTCTGGATTTTCTATAATCATTAGAGTAGCCTCTGGTACATCTACACCTACTTCAATAACTGTAGTGCAAACTAAAAGTTGAATGTCTCCATTCCTAAATTTTTCTATGACTGAATCCTTTTGATTTTTTTTCAGCCTACCATGAACAAGCCCAACCTTAACTTTTGGCAATGAATTTGAAATCTCTTTAAATAGCTCTTCTGCTGATTGGGCTTCTAACTCTTCAGAATCTTCGATTAAAGTACAAACCCAATAAGCCCTTTTCCCGGTTAAACAAACTTCTTCTACTCTTGTGATGACTTTTTCTCTAAGTGAATCAGGCCTCGATGATGTCTGAACTGGATTTCTACCCGGTGGGAGCTCATCTATTATGGATGTTTCTAGAGAGCCATAAACTGTCATTGCAAGAGTTCTAGGAATTGGGGTGGCAGTCATAATTAATTGATGTGGACTCTGATTTGTCTCTCCTCCCTTCTCTAACATCGAAAATCTCTGATGTACTCCAAACCTGTGCTGCTCATCTATAACTGTTAAGCCAAGATTTTTAAATTCAATTCCTAGTTGGAATATAGCATGAGTTCCGATAAGGATATCTATATTACCTTCAGCCAGTTCTCTAATTAATAGCACTTTATCTTTCGCTTTTGTAGATCCTGTCAACAAACTAACTTTTACGCCTAGAGGCTCGAACCAATCCGAAAAAGAGGTGAAGTGTTGTTCAGCTAATATTTCAGTAGGGCACAAAATTGCGGTTTGCCAATCATTAGATTTAGCATGAAGGGCAGCTAATGCCCCTACGATTGTCTTACCTGATCCTACATCACCTTGTAATAATCTTCTCATTGGGACCATAGCCAACATATCATCCTTGATCTCACCCCAAACTTTGGTTTGCGAATTTGTTAAATTGAAAGGCAGGGAGTCAAAAAAATCTTTTTCATAGATTGAATTTTTTACCATTGACGGTCCTTTTCTTCCTTCAAGTTCATTCTTTAAAATACCTGCACATAACATATGTGCAATTAGCTCCTCTTTTATTAGTTTTTGTTGAGCTGGATGCTTACCTTCAATTAATTCGTAAAGATTAGTCTCTACAGGTGGCTTATGAAGAAACTTTAAAGTTTCTAGGAGATTACCAAATTCAGAGTAATCCTTATTTTCCGATTCTTCCTTCAGTAGATTGTTTTCATCACAGTAAATCAGTGAGCTCTCAATTATCTTTTTGAGTTTATTTTGTTGCATCCCGGAAGTTGTTGGATATATCGGCGTAAGATTCTTTTCAACTTCTATTGAATCTTCCTTCCCGAATACTTGATATTGAGGATGAATCATTTGTTTGCCATTAGGCCCTGGAGTAATAGTTCCAAAACATCTAATCATCTTTCCTTTTTCTAAGGCTTTGTGTTGAGCCATTGCAAAATTGAACATTCTCATAGTCAGTTTTCCGGTACCATCATAAATCTCCGAAAAGAGCATTCTTCTCCCTCTAAAGACTACTGTGGATTTCATAATCTCACCTTCTATCAAAACTGGTGTTTGATAGTTCGCTGAACTTATTGGAGTTATAAAACTCCTATCTTCGTAACGAAAGGGAAGATGAAACGCAGCATCTGGAATGTTAAATATTCCCAAATTATTCAGAGATGTTGCACTTTTTGGACCTACGCCCTTGAGTTCCTGGATTGAATGAAGATCTTTAGATTCTTCAGTCATTTATTTATATGGTCTTGGCTAGAATGGCTTCTACCTCAATAGATGAGTCCAAAGGTAATCTTGCTACCTGAAGCGCGGCTCTTGCAGGATAGGGCTCTGTAAATAATTCTTCCATAATTTCATTTACCAAACCGAAGAGTGACAGATCTTGAAGAGAGACATTGAGTTTAACTATATGATTCATATTTAAACCAGCTTCAGTGCATAGAGCATCGATATTTTTAAAAACTTGTCGAATCTGATTTTCCTCTCCTTCAACTAATTGCATGGTCTCCGGATCTAAGGGTATTTGCCCTGATAGAAATATCAAATGCTCAGTCTCTATTCCTTGAGAATATGGTCCAATTGCTGCTGGTGCTTTTTTAGAGCTAATTTTTTTTTTCATATTAGTGTAACGCTGCTGCTTGCCTCATCTCCCAATCATGTATTCTGGTTACAGAAACGACATTGTTTACTGTTCTTATTTTTCTTAATATCTTGGAGAGATGTGTTCTATCTGACACTTCAAGATCAAGAATAAATTCATGCATCTCAGTATTTGTATCCATTGTTTGAATAGAAGCTATATTGGTCTCAAGGCCTGTAATTACAGCAGCTAAATTTGCAAGGAGGCCTGGCTCATCTCTTGCGATTACCTTTATTTGAACTAGGAAAGACCTTCCAGAGGGTTTACCCCAATTTACAGGGAAGCACTGTTGCGGATCTTCTCTAACAGAAAGGATATTTTTACACCTCTCTTGGTGTATGACGAGACCTCTTTCAGCAGTGAAATGACCTATAACTGAATCCCCAGGGATAGGTTTACAACAGATCGCATAATTTACAATCAGACCCTCCGATCCAGTTATCTCAAGAGGCACAACTTCCTTGTGCTCAATATCATCATCTTTTAAGAACCCTGTAATTTGTTGAGCCACGATATTGCCTACTCTCTGACCTAATCCTATTTCTTCTAGTAGTTTGTTAAGACTTCTTACTCCAATATTTTTTAATACTTTACGGAGTTCATTCTTTTCTATTTCTCGTAACTTAATACCCATATTCGTAAGAGATTGATCAAGTAGCTTCTTACCAAATTTTCTTGCTTCGGAGGTCTTTAAGTTGCTTAGATAGTGACGAATACCATTTCTTGCTCTTGGGGTTACTGCAAAATTTAACCAGGCAGGAGAAGTTTGAGGAACCTTCTCAGTAAGAATTTCAATTGTTTGGCCACTTTCTAGAGGGACACTTAGAGGGGCGAGTCTTTTATTTATTCTGCATGCTCTACAATGATGGCCAATGTCTGTATGGACTGCATAAGCAAAATCTATAGCAGTTGAGCCACCTGACATTTCAATAATTTTACCTTGTGGAGTAAACACATATATTTCATCAGGAAATATATCTGTTTTTATTGAATCAATGAACTCTTCGGTAGAATCATAATTCTCTCTCATCTCAAGTAGACCAGCTACCCATCTTCTTGCTCTTATCTGAGGATTAAAGTCTGACTTATCACCTGATTTATATAGCCAGTGAGAAGCTATCCCATTTTCTGCCATATCATTCATTTCTTGTGTTTTTATTTGAACTTCCACTGGAAATCCTTTCAATCCGACTACACCCGTATGAAGAGACTGATAGCCATTCGATTTTGGAATAGCTATGTAGTCTTTAAAACGACCTTCCACAGGTTTGTATAAGTTATGAATATGACCAATAGTGCGATAGCAGTTTTCTGGGGTATCTACAATAATTTTTATGGCATATACATCCATAATCTCTTCAAAGGATCTGTGCCTTTCTTTCATTTTTCTATAAATACTGTAGGTATGTTTTTCTCTTCCTTCAACTAAAGCTGGGATACCTTGATCTAGAAGCCTCTTACTGAGTTCTTTTTGTATTTTATTTAATACTTTTTTTTGACCGCCTCTATTCTTTTTAACTGCGGAGGTAAGCCTTTCATGACGCTTTGGATAAATAACTTTGAATGCCAAATCTTCAAGTTCACGATATAAATTATTCATGCCAATTCTATGGGCAATTGGGGCATAAATTTCTAGTGTTTCTTTTGCTATCTTTATTTGTTTCTCTCTGTTGAGATACATCAAAGTTCTCATATTGTGAAGTCTATCCGCAAGTTTTACGACGATCACCCTGATGTCTTTGGACATTGCTAGGACCATTTTTTGGAGATTTTCTGCTTCAGCCTCAGTCCTATTAGAAATTGAAAGTTTATCTAGTTTGCTGACTCCATCTACAAGGTTAGCAACATCCCTATTAAATTTTTTTTCTATAATGGCTTTTGGGATACCTGTATCTTCAATAACATCATGAAGCATAGCAGCAGACAGACTATCTTCATCCATTCTGAAGGAGCTCAATATCGAAGCAACAGCTATTGGATGCGTAACATATGGGTCTCCACTAGATCTAAACTGACCGGAATGAGCTTCACAAGCAAAGTTATATGCTTTATTAACTTGCCTAACTTTTTTTGGATCTAAATAGTCCGACAGTTTCTTTGATAAGGCTCCAATTGATTCCATAATAATATTAAAACAGAGATTTAGTATCCCTGTTTTTAGAGCTTATTGCGAATATTTTTGGGTTTTTTAAGATTGAGGTAGATCTTCAGCAGAGAGCTCATCAGAGAACTCTTGTTCTAAATCAGCAATATCAACTTTTAGCTCATTAATATTATCTGTTGTGACAGTTCCAGCTTCAATTTCTCTTAACGCCATTACTGTAGGTTTATCGTCCTCCCACTCAAGAGTAGGGCGTCTTCCGCCAGTAGCAAGTTGTCTAGCTCTCTTAGCAGCAAGTATTATTAACTCATATCTTGTACTGACCTTTTCTAAAGCCTCTTCTACTGTAATTCTAGCCATATTCTTAGTATTTTATTGTGCGGATGCGCATTCTAATGCAAACTTCAGCTTCAATCCAGTAATAGATCAAGAGAAATTTTGATAATTTCACTTCTTTGGCTGTTTATTCCCCCCGATCTGAACATAAATTGTTTCAAATCTTCTAAAGCGTCATCAAAATTATCATTTACTATTACCTGATCAAAATCTTTACCAATGTCGACTTCATTTCTAGCTTCTTTAAGTCTTTTAGATATCTCGATTTTTGAATCTTGATCTCTAAATTCAAGTCTTTTAGTCAAATCTTCATAAGATGGAGGAATAATGAAGACTGTCTTTGCTTCAGGAAAAGCCTCTTTAACTTGTAATGCACCTTGAATATCAAGTTCAAGCAGCACATTTTCTTTTTTAGAAAGCACTGAGAGTACCCAGTCTTTAGGAGTGCCATAAAAGTTACCAAACACTTCGGCATATTCTAGGAAATCATTATTTTTTACTTTTTCCATGAAACTCATTTGTGATATGAAAAAATACGAAACACCATCCTCTTCTTTCGGTCTTGCCTTCCTGGTAGTACAAGAAATACCTAGATAGGTATTAGAGGCAACTGGATCTTCTAGAATAGCCTGTATAAGAGAAGTCTTGCCGGTTCCAGACGGTGCAGATATAACAAATAATTTGCCCATGATTAAAAAAAGTTTATTGTAGGTGAAATACATTTAAAATATTTAAGTTTTTAGAATTTATGTTAAAAAATGAAACACTTTTCTTTGAACTGGCTCTAAAGTCAGATGCATTGTTATTAGGTGATTTCGTTTTAAAATCTGGAAAAAAAAGTCCATATTTCTTTAATGTTGGATCTTTTTTTAATAAAGGTTTCATAGCTGAGTTATCAAATCTATACGCAGAAGAAATCATTTCTAGCAAATTAGAGTTCGACCTAATTTTTGGTCCTGCATATAAAGGCATCCCTCTAGCTGCAGCCATATCAGCGTCTTTAAGTACTAAGATTTCAAAACCAATTCCCTTTGCTTTCAACAGAAAAGAAGTAAAAGCTCACGGAGAAGGCGGCAGTATAGTGGGGGAGTTAAAGGATAAGAAAGTTTTAGTGGTTGATGATGTGCTTACAGCGGGTACTGCCCTTAAACAGTCACTAGAAATAATTTCTCAAGAAGGCGGAATTGCAATAGGTTGTTTAGTTGCATTAGATAGAGAAGAAATCATAGATGATTTATTGGCACGAGATAAAATATTTCAAGATTTTAATATCTCTGTGACTTCTATAGCTAAAATTTCACAACTTATAGAATTTTTAGAAAACTGTGAACGTCAAGATGAAGCTAAAATTATAAAAAACTATCTTTTAGGTACTTAAATGTTTACAGGAATTGTTCAAGAAATCGGTATTATTTCTAATAAAGAAGAAACTGAATCAGGCATAAGGCTTGAAATTAAAGTTTCAAAGAATTTTCTTAATAATTTAGAGAAGGGAGCTAGTATTGCAGTTAATGGAGTTTGTCTAACCGTAATTGAATTTAAAAATGATATTGTCTCTTTCGATGTAATACCTGAAACCTTGCGGGTTACAAACATAGAATTTCTATCTATTGACTCAAAAGTTAATCTTGAAAGGTCTCTAAAGTTTGGAGATGAAGTGGGAGGTCATATCTTATCTGGGCATATTTCATGTAGAGCACCTTCAAAGCTAATTAGTTCGGATGATGAAATTGAGCTCAGAATTCATTGTCCCAAAGAGTGGATTCATTACATTTTTCACAAGGGTTATGTTGCTATAAATGGTGCAAGCTTAACTGTTGCTAATAAAACAGAAAATTCTTTTTCAGTTTATTTAATTCCAGAAACATTAGACGCAACCAACCTTTCTGATATCAAAGATGGTGATCCACTTAATATTGAAGTAGATCAAACGACTTATGCTGCCGTGAAAGCTGCTGAGGCAAGATTTGAAGAAAACTAGCCTTGTAGATTCTCTTTAACTAGTTTGCTGACAACTCCCATATCAGCATTTCCTTGAATTTTAGTTTTTAAAAAGCCCATCACTTTTCCTATGTCCTGAGCTTCTTTGGCATCAGTTTCATTAATCGCCTCAATGACTAGTTTATTGATGTCATCCACGCTCATTTGCTCTGGGAGAAAGTCTTGCAATATAACAATTTCCGACTCTTCTTTTTCCGCAAGATCATTTCTTTGCGCATTTAAAAATTGAGACATTGATTCCTTTCTTTGCTTTATCATTCTTTGAAGAATCTTAATTGAGTCCTCATTAGATAATTCAATTTTGTTATCTATTTCTTCTTTTTTTAACTCAGACAGGGCCATCCTTAATGTAGATGTTCTATCTTTGTTTCTTTCTCTCATTGAGGATTTGACTGCCTCTTCTATGAGATGTCTGATTGAGTCTGCCATAAGGCTATTGATTAAAATCTAGGAGGTCTTCCTAATCTATTTTTTCTTTGATTTTTTTGTTCTCTTTTAACAGCAGCAGCTTTCTTCCTCTTTAAAACGGACGTCGGCTTTTCGTAGAATTCTCTTTTCCTTACTTCTGGGATAATACCTGCTTTTTCACAGGCTCTCTTGAACTTCCTGAGCCCTACATCAAAAGATTCATTTGGTCTTATTTTTATTGATGGCATAAATAATCTCTTAAGAGGGCGCAATTCTATAGAACCATTTTTAATTTGGAAAGTGTTTCTTTTTTTTTATTTTCAACGAAAATAGCTATCCTTAAACTTATGAAAATACTTGGAATAGAAACTTCTTGTGATGAAACAGGTGTAGCCATATTTGATACTGATACAAACAGTATTATTTCTGAGCAACTATATAGTCAAGCTTCTAAGCATGCTGAGTATGGAGGTGTAGTTCCTGAGCTGGCTTCAAGAGATCACCTTAAGAAACTAGTTCCTTTAATAGACCTTACGATTGATAAATCTGGTCATGATCTTCAATCTATTGATGCAATTGCTTATACCGCTGGACCTGGTTTGAGAGGACCTCTTTTGATTGGTGCTTCTATGGCTAAAGCAATTTCCATGTCTATAAATAAGCCTTCTATAGGCATACATCATATGGAAGCGCATCTATTAATTAATTTATTAGAAAATCCCGCTCCCTCTTTCCCCTTTTTAACGCTCTTAATTTCTGGCGGGCACTGTTTATTGATTAATGCAAAGGCTTTAGGAGATTATGAGATTTTAGGACAAACTTTAGATGATGCTGTGGGAGAGGCTTTTGATAAAGTTGCTAAAATTTTAGACCTAGGTTATCCGGGTGGACCTAAGATAGAGTCTTTAGCAAAAGAAGGAAATCCCGAAACATTTAATTTTCCAAGACCGATGATAAATAAGAAAAACTTTGACTTTAGCTTCAGCGGCTTAAAAACAGCTGTTTATTATGAATTTAAAAAAATAAAAGAAATAGACGATTCCAAAAAAGCAGACTTAGCGGCCTCCTTTCAAGCCGCTGTAGCGGATACTCTATTAATAAAAACTAAAGAAGCAATGGATTCAACTGGCTTAGAAGAATTGGTTATTGGTGGAGGTGTTGCATCTAATAAATATATACGTTCTAAGTTGATAGAAGGGATGAAGGATAAAAAGATTTATTTTCCACCTATTAACAGATGTACAGATAATGGAGCCATGATAGCTTACGCTGGCAGTTTTTATATGCAGGATATTCAAAAGGACCTTGATTTGAATATTAGACCTAGATGGCCTTTATCGGAGTTAGCAAATGGATAAAGTCTTTATAAAAGGTTTAGAAGTCGAAGGAATCATTGGTATTTTTCAGTGGGAGAGGGAAGTAAAACAAGTTATATCTGTCGATATAGAAATGGAATTTGATAACAAAAAAGCCGCTAAGTCAGATTCAATAGAAGATGCATTAAATTATAAAAAAGTAGGAAAGAGAGTTACCGCTTTCATACAAAAATCAAAATTTCAACTTGTCGAATCACTTGCCGAGAATATCGCCAAAATAATTCTTAAAGAATTCCCTGTAGAAAAAGTCAAAGTAACTTTAAGCAAACCAGGAGCTCTGAGAGGTTCAGACTCTGTGGGTATAATTATTGAACGACCTTGACTGAAAAAGTATTTCTAAGCATAGGTTCAAACCTTGATCCTGAAAAGAATATTGATCAGGTTAAGATCTATCTTGATAGGGCTTTTAAAGTGAGCTATTCAAGTATCTATAAAACTCCGGCAGAAGGTTTCTCTGGAGAAGATTTTTTGAATTTAGTTTGTTCATTTGAGACAAGTATGGATCCCCTTGAATTAAGAGGATTTTTAAAAGAAATTGAAGAGAAAATGGGCCGTACAATAGATCAAAAGGGCATGTCGAGTAGAGTTATAGATTTAGATCTAATTCTTTATGGAAACCTGATAGCTAAAACAGAGCAATTGGATATACCTAGCGAAGATATTGAAAAGTACAACTTCGTTCTTGAACCTCTATGCGAATTAGCAGCTGATGCTATTCATCCAGTACTCAAAATCTCTTACAGAGAAATAAACAATAACTTATCTTAAGTTACTTTGTCTCTTTAAATGACCTCTCCTAAGGCTCTAGCTCGTTCGGTAACAGATTCTTCATCTTTCTTTAAGTTCTTTGCGGCTAAGAATAGAGCTATGCTTGGTATTATTAATATGACTAGTATCAATGCCATGGATGTTTGCATCGCGTCACCAGCTGCATAACCTTGACTCTCAAACGCATCACTAATCCTTCCTAAAGTATAAGGTCCAAGTGCTAGACCTATCATGCTTAATGTAAGAATGAAGAAAGCTCCAGCCATTGCCCTCATTCTAGGCAATACTAAATTTGTAACAGTAGTTGCAGCACAACCAACATAGACCGAACTACCAACGTGATATATGAAATTAAAAATGAGAGAAATATTTTTTGATTCAGAGTAAATCATTCCAAAACAGCCCACAAGAGTAATGAGCACACCACCTGTAAAAATTACATATAGTCTCCCACCTACATATTTATCGCGTAGCTTATCTCCAAAATATCCGCCTCCTATGACACCAATAAAAGATCCAATCGCTGTTATAAGACCAATTAATGTCCCTATTTCAAGAGCAGACATGCCATGATTATTGATATAAAAAGATGGGGTAAAAGCTGAATAGGCATAACCTACAAAAGGTATGCAAGGGAATGCGATGAAAGAATATATAGCCGCTTTGCTTTTAAACATCAGCGTAAAGGCGACGATATCTCTTTTGCTTAAACTTTGAATCCAGGTTGAGACTAAGTAGGTCCCAATGCCCCAAGCTGTCCACTGAAGAAAGTCCCCTGTGAGACTATATAGAGCAAAGCATAAACTAAAGATTACCAAAGCAATCAGGGCATTTATACCTATAGACTTTAATGACTCTTTTTCACTAAGGAGGGAAATGGGGGTTAATCCAATGAATTCTTTGAACGTATCTTTAAAGGGTTCTTTACTTGGCTCAGTAACAATTCCTTCACTGAGTCCTCTCACTGGCTCTTTTATAAAGAAAAAGGTGATTATCGATAATAAGATTCCTGGAAGCCCAACTCCCATAAAAGCTGCTTGCCATCCTTTTAGACCAAAGGGAGCCTGCGTATAATCAGGATAAGCAGAATTCCATGTATCAAGAATTGCGCCGCCAAGAAACAGACCTATTCCTGCACCTATATAAAGTCCACTTGAATAGATGGACAACACTGTGGCTCTCACTTTTGGAGAGAAATAATCTGAGAGTAATGAGTAAGCTGAGGGAGATGCACTAGATTCGCCAATACCTACCCCAAATCTATAGATCGATAGACTTAAAAAAGATTTTGCTGTCCCGGAGAGGAATGTCATCAGGCTCCAAAAAGCTAGACCGATACTTATTAGATTTTTTCTATTCCAAGAATCGGCTAATTTACCCATAGGTATTCCTACTACGGAGTAAAAGACACCAAATGCTGTTCCAAATAAGAAACCTATATCACTATTAGATATCCCTAAATCAGCTTTTATGTCTTCAGCTAATATAGAAAGAATTTGCCTATCAATGAAATTAAAAATGTATACCAATACCAGGAGGCTTAGAGCAATTTTTGCGTGATAGCCTCCAACCTCAGAATTTTTTTCTTCTGACAAAGTTTTTCCTTTTTTTAAATTAGATGATTAAGCTTCTATGGTTGCAGTGGCATTACCAGTTATCACAGCAATATCATTTTGATTTGTTGTTTCAATCATAAGATCAATTACCTTAGATCCATCCTCTTCACGTATTTCAATGATAGTAGCTTTTCCAGTAAGCGTATCTCCCGGCCAAACCTGATTCGTGAATCTAACTCCGTATTTCTTCAATGCCCCATCACCAACGTAGTCTGTAAGCATTGTTCCGGTAAGCCCCATTGATAACATCCCATGTGCAAACACACTTGGATATCCTGCCACCTGTGTCGTAAATATTTCATCGGTATGAAGAGGGTTATAGTCCCCAGAGGCCCCCGCATATTGAACTATTTGAGTTCTTTTCAGATCTTCAACTAATACAGCTGTATGAGTATCTCCAACTTTGATTTCATTTTCTTTAAGCATTTTTATCTCCTAGCTATCTACAGCTCTTTCAGTTTGAACACCTACACCTGTTGCAGTAATAACTAATTCACCATCTTGATTTCTGTATTCAGTTACACTTTCACTAAATTTTAATTTACCTGCTCTTTTGCTCTCTTTTTCCCATGAATTTCCTGGCTTTGTTGTAGCTGTTAGAACATCCCCAGCTTTTACTGGTATGTGATATTCAAAGTGTTGCTCAGCGTGAAGCCCCATAGCTGCACCACCTCCGCTGCCACCTGAATCTTTGGATGGTTTTGCACCTGATGCTTCTTTTCCTGAACCAAACCATCCTTCGCCTCCTATTTTAGGCCTTAGAAAATAATCAGGATCAAATTGAGCACTTGACTGTGCAAATGTAGGTGGAGCTATTATTCCCCCTAAGTCTGTTTCTTTGGCATAGTCTTCATCATGATAGATTGGATTTGCATCTCCAACTGATCTTGCAAACATCATGATATGACTGGCTTCTACTAAAAATTTATTGATCGCCATATTTCTCTCCTATAAAAAATTCTTTTCTACTAAATCCCAAGCAGTATCGGATAAGTTCCTAACTCCGCTAGCTCTTTCCGCAGCATTCTCATGAGCAGCAGTACCATCTCTAACTCTGCCCAGGATACCTTGCAGAATACCAGCTAACTTAAATAGATTATAAGCTGAGTACAAATCCCATTCTTCAGTTAAATCTATATTGATTTTTTCGGAATACATTTTTACGTAATCATCAATGACCGGAATGCCTTGATTTTTACAATAGGCTTTATCTGCTAGTTTTGGGTTCATTGTGTATTGAAGGCAGTGATAATTAAAATCTGCGCACGGATCACCTAATGTAGAGAGCTCCCAATCCAGTATCGCAATGACATTAGGATCATTCTTTCCAATCATCACATTAGTTAAACTGTAATCTCCATGGACAATACCTGTCCTTTTTTCTGATGGTAAGTTTTTGGGTAGCCAATCTATTAAATTATTCATTGAATCAATAGTCTCTGTTTCAGAATCAATATATTGCTTTGACCATCTTGAAACTTGTCGACCAACATAATTTCCTGGTTTCCCAAAATCTTCCAGACCTATTTCATTTGGATTAACTAGATGTAACTTAGCCATAGAGTCATTCATTGATTCATAAACACCTAAAGCCTCATCCTTGTCACTAGATTCCATTGCTGCATCCCATAAGACCCTTCCATCTTTAAATTCCATTAGATAGAAAGCCGTACCAATCACGTCATCATCTTCACAAAGCGCATAACTTTTCGGTACAGGAACATTAGTTTTATTAAGACCAGTAATAACTTTATATTCTCTATCTACTGCATGAGCGGATTTTAGTAACTTACCAGGAGGTTTGCGTCTTAGAACATAGGATTGGTTCGGCGTTATAACTTTGTAGGTTGGATTTGATTGACCGCCTTTAAATTCTTCTAATTTAATATCTCCTTCAAAACCATCTACATTTTCATGCATGAAATCTTGAAGTTTAGAGACATCAAATTGATGTCTCTCCAGAACTTCCATAGTTCCAGTATTTTCGTCAGTCTCGTGTAATTCATTCCCCATAACTCAATAATAAGATAGATGTAAAAATGATAAAAGAAAAAAATTATCTAGTTTATGGATCGACCACCATCTACTTTGATTACCTGACCTGTTATATATTCTGCCTCGGATAAAAAGACTGCCAAAGATGAAATATCCTCTGGACAACCAATCCTCCCTAAGGGGACTTTTGTTAATCTTTGCTTTTGTTGATCTTCACTTAAGTCTTCATCCTCAGGCCATAGTATCGCTCCGGGAGAGATTGCATTTACCCTGATATCTGGGGCTAACTCCTTTGCTAAAGATTTAGTAATACCTTCCAAAGCAGATTTGGCACCTGAGTACAGACTGAAATTTTTTATACCACTTGGTGCTAGTGTGTCTGAAATATTTATTATGCATCCCTTACCTTTTTTTAAGAAGGGCAGAAGGGCCTGGGTTAAGAATAAAGGAGTTGTTGCGTTAGTGGCCATCAAGTTATTCCATTCATCCATAGATGCACCATCTATTGGAGTAGGGTAAAAACTAGACGCGTTATTTATTAAAACTGACAGCTCATCAGTAATTTCAGACAAGCCTTGAGTCAATTTTTTTATTGAAGATTTATCATCAAAATTTGCTTGTATAGTAAAACAAGAGTCTTTTCTAATTTCGTTTAAAGTTTTCTTTATCTCATTCGCTTCTGATTCAGAAGAATTGTAATGAAATATGATATTGAAACCTTCATTATGGAAATGTTGACAAGTGGTCTTTCCAATTCTTTTTGCACCACCAGTAAGAAAGATAAATTTTTGTGTCATAATTTTTCGAGATAATTTTTTAAGGCAGCTAATCTATCTATATTTAATTTTTTTGCAATTAACTTACCTTCTCTTAATGTTTTATCAGCACTGACATCACTAAGTAGATCATAAATCTCTATCCACTTTTCGGGCCTCAATGATGATTCAATCAAATATGAAGAAGCTTTTGAAGCTTTATAAAATCTTTCAGGCTTTCTTAACAAATCACATTTATTTATAAGATCCATCAAAGACTCAGGGGATATCTTTTTACTAGAAAATAAATTTATCTGGCTACAGATTTCAGATATCTCGCTGAACTCTTTGGGTGCATTAAAAGAGTTATTTATTTCCTCGATATTCTCATTTTCTGCAATCAAAACAGACCACTTGATAGCATAATCTTGATTGTCTGAAGATATTTTTTCTAGAGCATTAAGATTGAGATTTATAGATTGGCAAATTTTTTCTAGGGCACCTACCTTCAGGAGAATAGAAAAATATTCCTCAGGATTTCTAGTAGAAAGAGCTTTGTATGTTTCCATCCAGACTCTCTCTTTGCTCAAAGTCTCAATTTCACCTGAAGAGCTAATTTTTTTCATAAGCTCTAATGTTTTCTTTTCTATTTTAAAATCTAAGAATTTGAGCTTAGATGCAAATCTAGCAACTCTTAGGACTCGCAGAGGATCTTCATCAAAAGAAGCAGAGACACTTTTGAGTAATTTATTTTTAATATCCTCCATCCCGCCATATGGATCAATTAAATTGCCGCCTTCATCTTCTGCTATCGCATTGATTGTTAGGTCTCGTCTAAGCAAATCTTCTTCAAGCGTGACAGAAGAATCAAATTTAAATTCAAAACCTTTATGTCCCAGGGCCGTCTTTCGTTCTTGCCTTGCAAGAGCATATTCTTCCTTAGTTTCGGGATGTAAGAAAACAGGAAAATCTTTACCAATTTTTTTATATCCTTTATCTATTAGCTCATTTTCAGATGCACCTACAACAACCCAGTCTCTTTCTTGAACCTCTATATTCAATAAGGCATCTCTAACTGCACCACCAACTAAAAAAATATTCATATATCTAATTTAGCTTATCACAGCTAAAGGTTGAGTTATCTTCTAGCCTTATTGCAGTTAACTTATTGCCCCATGCACAACCTGTATCTAGAGCCGTAATGTTATCTTTTCCAGTAACACCATTTAATGCCGCCCAATGCCCAAAGAGTAAATGTGTATTTTCTTCTAAAATTTTGAGCTTATATTCAAACCAAGGTTTTAAATTATTTGGAGCTGTTTCAACCTTACCTTTGTAATCCAATTCAAGAGACCCGTCGGGGTTGTAAAATCTCATTCTCGTTAAAAAATTGATATTTAATCTTAATACTTCTTCGTCTTTTTTACATTTATCTGGATGATCAGGTTTATTTCCAAATATTTTTTTAAGAAAATTACGGTAGTCATTACTTATGAGGTTCGAACTAAGCTTATTTGAATGACCAATCAGCTCCTTTTTTGTCCAATGAGGTGGGATACCAGCATGTGTCATTACAAATTCTTTTTCACCTTCTTTTGTATCAATTGTCTTAATGAAATGAAAGGGTAGTGATCTTAACCAATCAATTAAGAAATCATCTTTTGAGCTATGTAAAATATCTTGGAATGTATCATTTTTGCTCATATCTCTGATTGAGCTTTGAACGGCAATTAAGTGGAGATCGTGATTTCCTAAGACAATATGGCAATTTTCCCTTATAGAATATAGAAAATGTAGACAGTCTAGAGATTCAGAACCTCTGTTTACCAGATCACCACAAAACCATAATCTATCTTCAGTTTTATCAAATGAGATTTTTTTTAGCAAGCACTGCAACTCGCTATAACAACCTTGCAAGTCTCCGATAGCATAATTTGACATCAGAGGAGTGCTCCAGAAATTTTTATATAATCTTCAACTGATATATTTTCTGGTCTACATTTTCTATCTATTCCTAAGTCAGCTAATTCTTCAGAAGATATAATTTTTTCAAGAGATTTCCCAACCATCTTCCTCTTATGCATAAAAGCAATTCGTGTCACTTCTTGTAATTTTATTGAAATTGGATCATCTATACTTCTTCCCACTATAGGATTAAATTTTATAAAGACACTCTCCACTTTCGGTTTTGGTGAAAAACTTTCAGGCAAGATTAAAAAACAATACTCTGGCTTTGTTAGATATTGTGTAATAACTGTGATTCTACCAAAGTCTTTATTATCATTTTTAGCAATAAGCCTATCTCCAAATTCCTTTTGTAACATAAAGTGCATATCGCAAAAATTAGCTAAATATTTAAAACTCCAAAACATAATAGGCGTAGATAGGTTGTATGGTAAGTTTCCAATGACTCTAACTTTATTTGTAAAAATTTCTCTAGGATCAAAATCTAATATGCTTTTATTATGAAGATAGAAATTTTTTTCATCTTCTAATCTCTTTAGTTTTTTAGATAATTCCCTATCTATTTCAACTGCATGAGTAGTATCTGCTCTATTCGCAAGCTGTTTAGTTATTGCTCCTTTGCCTGGTCCTATTTCTAAAAAAATATCTTTAGAATCTGGATTGATAAACTGAAGTATTTGGTTTGTAACAGCTGGATCAATTAGAAAATTCTGCCCTAAACTTTTTTTAGCTTTTGGCATTTTCAGATCTTTTGCTCATTGAGCATGCCATTTCTGTTGCAGCAAGAAGACTTGATTCATCAGCCTGACCAGTTCCAGTCTTATCATATGCAGTTCCATGATCCACAGAAGTGCGTATGAATGGCAGTCCTAAAGTGATATTAACAGTCTCACCGAAACCCATAGTTTTAATTACTGGAAGCCCTTGATCATGGAACATTGCAAGAAAAGCATCTGCCTTTTGAGTTTTATCTAACTCAACGAAGGCTGTATCTGCAGAAACTGGACCTATTATTTCTAGACCTTGCTCTCTTAATTTGTCCAAAGTAGGGCCAATAATGTCTTTTTCTTCCCTACCCAAATAACCTCCATCTCCAGCATGAGGATTCAAACCGAGCACTTTGATAATTGGATTTTCCAATTTCCAGTGATTTTTCAGAGACTGATTAATTATAGATATCGTGTTAATAAGAAGATCTTCATTTATATGAGATGGAACTTCACTGAGAGGTAGATGAGTTGTAGCTAATGCTATCTTGATTTTCTCATTAGCTAACATCATTACAACATCCTTGGTATTACCAAGACTTGCTAGTTCTTCAGTATGGCCAGTAAATGATATGCCTCCCTCATTCATTAATTCTTTATTTATTGGACATGTTACGACCGCATTGAATTCCTTTGATATGGTTTTTTTAACTGACTCTTCGAAAATAGACATTATGTATTTAGCAGTGCCTGGTTCAGGACTACCTGATTTTACTTCCGAGCTAATAGGTCTATCTACTACCCATAAGGATTCATCAGTTAGAGAGTTTGAATCTTCACCTCTGTATTCCTTTATATCAACTTGAACCTTGATTTCGTCAGCTCTTTCTTTCAAGAGATCTATATTTCCAAAAATTACTGGTTTATAAGCTAGTGATTTCTTTTGACCAAAAGCTTTAATGCAGATATCGGGACCTATACCAGCTGGATCTCCAGAAGAGACAGCAATTTTGGTCATGAGGTTAGTTTTATATCTACATAAGCCTCTGCTCTTAGCTCTATCAGAGTACTTTGTAGTTCTTGATCAAATTTTCTTTTAAAAATTATTTGATAGGCTCTATTTTTTTGTTCCTCTTGACTTACGTCCTCATTTCTTCGATCCATGACCTCAATGATATGCCATCCAAAAGAAGACTTAACAGGTTCGGATAGCTGACCTATTTCAGTTGCATTTAAAGTCATTTCAAATGCAGGATCGTAATCTCCAGGATTGCTCCAACCCAACTCACCACCATCCATTTTTGACCCAGGATCCTCAGAGAATTGTCGGGCAAGTTGTTTAAAATCTTCTCCTTCTTTTAATCTTTTGAAGATATCGTTGATAAGTATTTCAGCTTGATTCTCTGTTCTTATTTCAGAGGGTTGGACAAGAATATGCCTTGCTAGAGTTTGATCTAGGAATTTAACAGTATTTCCTCTTTTTTCAGTTAATTTAAGTATGTGGAACCCAGCTCCACTCCTTACTGGTTGCGCTACTTCTCCAACTGTTAAACCTGTTACTACTTCAGCAAAAAGACTTGGTAGTTCTGCGGAAGTTCTCCAGCCGAGGAAACCACCCTCCAGAGCCTTTTGTCCTGCAGAGTAAGATGCGGCAAGCTTTTCAAAACTTTCTCCATTTTCAAGTCTTTCTAATAATGAAACTGCTTCGTTTTCAATTGCTTCTATTTCTATTTCCGATAAACCACTTTTAACAGATAGGAGGATATGTTGAACATTGTATTGCTCGGCTAGCTGAGTTCTGCCTTCTTCGGAATTAATAAAATTTTCGAGTTCCTGTTCAGAGATATCTATCTTTGCTCCAACCTTACCTCTTTGCACTCTTTGGATTATTAGTTCTTTCTTTATAGTATCCCTGAAGGATTTGTAAGAAGTTCCTTCTGCCTCTAGCTTCAGTCTGAATTCTTCCAAACTGAGATTATTTTGTGATGAAACCCTGGAAAGAGTTTGATTGAGCTCTGAATCACTAATTTTTATGCCGGCCCTGTCCGCTAGCTGAAGCTGAATTTCTTCAATGATTAATCTATCTAAAACTTGCTCTTCCAAGAGGTTTAAAGGAGGCAGTTCGGCTTTATCATTTTTTAATCTTATAAGTATTTCTTCAACTCTAGAATTTAGTTGAGATTCCATAATTACGCCTGAATCTACAACAGCTACGACTCTATCGATCAACTCAATTTTCGTATAAGTATTTGTAGATATCAGAAAACCTAGCAGGATAAAGACTATCCTTTTCTTCATTGAAATCTTGATTAAAAGTATTTTTGTTAGATCCATATTTACTATTGTCTTCTTTTTTCCAGTTGTTGCAATTACTGAAATCGTCTAGAACTCAAAACTTCTGATATCCTCTTTCCAAATCTACCTAATTCAGTTAGTTCAAAAAATAAATAAATATTATCCCTTTCTCTTTCGGTAAAAGGACTATTTTCAATTAAATTAATATCTTCTTTATTCATTCCAAAAAAAGGATAGTAATTTTGATCGAGCCATTTTCTTTTCATTAAGCCTAATTTTAAGCAACAATTGGCATACTCTATGCCATAGGATAGATCTCTTGAATAATTTTTTTCATAATCTCTGGAGACTTTTCCAAAGGCTAAAAATTTACTTGAAAGTTCCCACTGAGAAATTAGTTCAATTTGATTTATAGGCAATCCGTCATCAGACCAACCAGTTATTAAATTAAGATATTTTGGGTCTCTCTTATATATAGATCTTAATTGTATGTTTTTTCTTTCTTCTCTTTCATAAACGATTCCTAAACTTCCTCTAGATATTTTTTCCAAGTCAGAATCAAACTCTAATGAACTATTGATTTTCAGATGACTTGATATGTCGGCTTTGAACTCAGTAACAATAGAAGATTTTTTTGAACCCTTATTATTAAGACTATTTTCATTATCACGAAAGAATGCTCTTCCTAAAGAGAAATATCTTTCATTACCATTACTGGCATTATAAAAATTATGTTCAAAACCAAGAATTAATCTATTCTGCTCTAAAAAAAAGTCTGAACCAGAGTACCAGTTCCTTTTAAATAAAGTATCAAAGTTTAAATTTTGAAGTTTTGAATCTATCCTTTTCTCGTAATTATTTTCTCCATCAATGTAAACATACTTAAATATCGGAGTTAGACTATGGAATTGATTTTTCGATTTCTTTTCCATATAAATTCTATAACTAAGTTCAGCCCAGTTGTATGAGTTATCAATAGGATTCAATTTAGTTTGGTACTCTGTTTCTCTTCTTCCGGCTTTGAATGAAGTTAGCGAAGATACATTGCCTTTTTCAAATGATAATGAGGGTTCGATGTATATTCTCTTTACGTCTGCCTCTTTATTTAATGGATTAAATTTTTCATCAAATGAAAATTTCGCATAGTCGGTTACTAACCTTGCGGACATACCGAAGACATTTCCTTGATACTCAATATTCAAGCGAGGTTGAGTTTTATATTCATTGGAAGAAAAAGGATTTAAATTATGAAATTGCTTCAATCTACCAATTATTTTCAAATTTTTTGTATTGAGGCCGACGTTGAGATTTCTCTTCAAGAAATCCTTTTGTTGAGTACCTAAGATATCATCATTTAAGTCTTCAAAGTATAGATTATCGCTTACGTGTTCAGTACTAATGCTGAGGTATAGGTTAGAGCCTAAATTTGTTTGACTGTGTACTTTTGTTGCCCATCTTTTTTTATTTTCCCTAGTTTGATCTAGAAACTTTCTATCATTAATAAAATATGAGAATGCTATAAGGCCCTCAGAATCTTGAGAAAGAAACCTTCCTTCGGAACTGATCCCGGATCCTCTTTTTTCTATATATCGTGGTGAGATTGTTAGATCGTAATTTGGAGCTAAACTAAAAAAGTAAGGCACTGATAGATCTAGCCCATCTTTGCCTTGCTTAATAGATGGTGCCAAAAACCCAGAGAATTTTTCTTTTCCTATTGCTGTCCTCGCATAAGGCAAATAAAAGATTGGTATCTCATTAACTTCAATTGTCACATCTTTAATAACAGCATTCTTTCTATCTTCAAGAATTGTTATTCTCTCGGAATTTAAATTCCAAGATAGGTCTTCCTTTTTACAACTTGTAATTGAAATATTTAGTAAGTCTATATTGCCATTAAACTTAAGATTTATAAATTGAGCTTCGCCAAATCCTCTTTCCATAAAGTTAAAACTAGAGCTTGAGAGGTAGAACTCATTATCAATAAAATCAGCTTCCATATTTTGAGCTTCAATAGAAAGGTTTTTAGATAAGGCCTTGATATTTCCTTCAAGCTGTATGGTTTGGTTTTCACGGTCGTAAATTGCTCTATCTGACCATAATTGAACAATATCAGTTTTAATAACAACATTGCCCGTTAAACTAAGAATTTCCTGATCTAAGGATTCTATAACTTCTGCGTCAATAGAATTTATCTTAAGAGTTTTGTCTTCATTTCCCTTCAAGAGGTTTGAAAAAATAATCATAGATGAAACGATTATTAATAAAATAAAGGAGTACTTTTTAGACATAGTACAAATTAGAGTATTTTTGGTAGTGATTGTTCCATAAACTTGTTGAGATCATAAAGGAAGACCTCTTCAGATTACTATAATATTATGACAGAGATGAAAGATGACTTGTTAAATTGGGCCTTATTGCAAGGATCAAGTTTAGGATTTAAAGATATTGAAAGTTTGCAGCCTCTAAGAGAGCAAGCAAGTCTGAGGCATTATTTCAGGATTCAGACCAATACAGGAACAAAAATAGGCGTGATATCTGAGCCCAATTCTAAACAAAATGAATTATTTGAGATTCATTCAAATTTTCTGAGAAAAAATGGTATTAAAGTACCCAAAGTAGAAGCTTCTGATCATCTTAAAGGTTTTATGATTTTAGAGGATTTCGGTGACAAAGTCGTTCAACTGGAAATAAATGAAGAAAATAAAGAGTTCCTTTTTAAAAAATCATTACAAAAAATCCATCAACTTCAAGAAATTAAACCACCTGCTGATCTCCTCAAGCTTACGCCGAAGATATTGAAACAGCAAATGTGTCTTTTTGAAGAGTGGTTTTTTAAGGGTTTTTTAGAATTAGACTATTCTACTAATGATAAAAAAACGCTAGATGATAGTTGGGAGCTAATAGCTAGAGAGTGTTCACAACAATCCCATGTAATATGTCATTTTGATTTCGAATTCCGAAACCTTATGCTTTTAGAAAAAAATGAAATTGGAATATTAGATTTCCAAGATTTATGCTTAGGACCTTATGCCATAGACCTTGTGTCTATTTTAAAAGATATAGAAAACCCCTTGAGTCATGAAGATTTACTAAATTATCTTAAATTCTATATGGAAGGTATCAAGGGCAACAAATTAGAAGAGTTAAAACTCTCAGACCTTGAAAAGGATTTAGATTTTGCTGGTTTCCAACGCCAGTTTAGGATTTTAGGAACACTATCAAGATTACACATTAGAGATAAAAAATCTTTTAGACTTAAGGATTTAAAACAGACTCTAAGATTTCTTCAAGTAGACCTAGAAAAATATGCTTCACTGAAAGAATTGGCTAACTTTTTAACAGAAAAAGTTGAACCGAAACTCATTAAAACTTTAAGAAATATTCAATGAAAGCATTTTTACTTGCAGCAGGGAAGGGCAAAAGACTTCTTCCATTTACAGAGGATAATCCTAAGCCATTGGTAAAAGTTGGCGGCGTTTCCTTGATTGAAAGGATAATTAAAACCTTAAAAAATACCAATATTGAAGAAATTGTTATAAATCTTCACCATCAAGGTGAAAAGATAGTGAACTTACTTGGAGATGGTTCAGATTATGGGCTCAAGATTTCCTATTCCCTGGAAAAAGAACTATTGGGCACGGGGGGCGGAATACAAAATGCTATACATCACTTCGAGGAACCTTTTTTTGTTCTTAGTTCAGATATATGGACAGATTTTAATTTTAATAATTTGGAGCTTAAGGATGATTTCTTGGCGCATATGATTCTTATTCCTAATCCTGAGAGCAATCCAAAAGGAGATGTTTCACTTATTGATGGTTATGTTAGGTCTGACCTAGAAGAAAATAAATATACTTTCTCCGGAATAATGATTATTTCACCAGATTTGTTTAGTTTGTCTGAGATAGGACCTCTGGAACTTTGGAATGATATTCTAAAACCAGCTTCTTCAAATAATCTTGTTTCAGGTGAGATATTTAAAGGAAGATACGAGAATCTCAATACCCTAGAAGATGTTGAAAGATTAGACGGTTTACTGAGCGAGGAGTAAACTTGCATCCTAATGACAACTAAAGAATACATAATTGCGCCTTCTATCTTGTCAGCAGACTTTGCTCGCCTGGGTGAAGAATCTAAGAGTGTCTTAAATTCTGGTGCTGACTGGATTCATTTTGATGTTATGGATAATCATTATGTGCCCAATCTAACTATAGGGCCTATGGTATGTAAGGCATTGCGAGATTATGGAATCAAAGCACCTATAGACACTCATTTGATGGTCAAACCAGTGGATAGTTTAATAGAGAGTTTTGCAAAAGCAGGATCAACTTATATTACTTTTCACCCTGAAGCTACTGATCATATAGATAGGTCAATAGAACTTATCAAAAGCCATGATTGTAAAGCTGGCTTAGTCCTCAATCCTGCAACTCCGCTGAGTTTAATTGAGGAGTCAATCGATAAATTAGATATGATTCTGCTAATGTCCGTTAACCCTGGTTTTGGAGGACAAAAATTTATTGATTCTGTACTTACGAAAGTCACAAAAGTAAGAGATACGATTGATAAGAAAAATCTAGATATAAGACTTGAGGTCGATGGTGGAATTAACTTAGAAAATATTGCTACAGTAGCTGAAGCAGGTGCCGATACTTTTGTTGCTGGATCAGCTATTTTTAATCAAGAAGACTATTCTAAGATAATTAAACAAATGAGATCCTCTTTAGAAGCTCTCTAAAATAGTGGATATACAAAAAAAAATTCCAATTTCTCGCGAAATCTTAGCCGATATGGAGACTCCTCTTAGTGTCTACAGAAAATTAGCCAATTGTTCCTATAGTTACTTATTTGAGTCTGTTGAAGGTGGAGATAAGTGGGCTAGATACTCTCTTATCGGCTTAAAAGCCAGGCGATTAATAAAGGTTATAAAAAATGAAGTTGTAATTCTTCAGGATGGTAAACAAATTGAGACTATAACTGCAGATGATCCCTTAGATTATTTAGATCAGCTACAGAAAAGCTACACTCTTGAAGAAGATAGAAATTTACCAAAGTTTAATGGTGGTCTTGTAGGTTATTTTTCATATGATTGTGTCAGATACATTGAAAAGAAATTGATCGAATCTGTTCCTCCGGATTCTTTAGGGACACCAGATGCCTTATTTATGGTCTCTGAAGAAGTTGCTGTATTCGATAATCTAAAGAATAAACTTCATTTAATTATATTAATTGATAGTGAAGATGATCGAGATATTGCAGAGAGACGATTAGATGAGTTAGAAGAAAAACTTAAAGAGCCTCTTAAATTTCAAGATTTCAAGAAACCTGAAAAAACTATAAATGAATCTGATTTCATATCTGGATTTGGCGAAGATGAATTTAAAAATTCAGTAGAGAAAGCAAAAAAATACATCGAAGAGGGAGATATCATGCAAGTTGTTTGTTCGCAACGTATGTCGCTTCCTTTTACTGCCGATCCGGTAGCTTTGTATAGATCTATTAGGCAATTAAATCCATCGCCTTATATGTATTACTTAAACTTACATGATTTTCATATAGTGGGATCATCTCCAGAAATCTTAGCAAGACTTGAAGACAACAAAGTTACGGTTAGACCAATAGCTGGTACCAGAAGAAGAGGTAAAGATGATTCAGATGATATAGCTATGGAAAAAGATATGATTAACGATCCTAAAGAAATTGCGGAGCATCTCATGTTAATTGATTTAGGAAGGAACGATGTAGGACGAATTGCCAAACCTGGTACTGTAAATGTTACTGAACAATTTGGGATAGAAAGATATAGTCACGTTATGCATATGGTTTCTAATGTTGAAGCTGAATTGGAAGATGGCTTGTCTGCCATTGATTTATTTAAGGCTACTTTTCCTGCAGGAACTGTTTCAGGTGCTCCTAAAATAAGAGCTATGGAGATCATTGATGAATTTGAGCCTGTGAAAAGAGGTATTTATGGTGGAGCAATAGGATACCTTTCTTGGCAGGGTAATATGGATATGGCAATTGCAATCAGGACAGCAGTTATTAAAGACGAAGTACTCTATATTCAGGCAGGAGGAGGCTGGGTTGCAGACTCAGTTCCGGATCTAGAATGGAAAGAATCACTAAATAAAGGTCGAGCTATTTTCAAAGCTGCAGAAATGGTGCAGGAAAAACTAGAAGGTTGAGATATGTTACTAATGATAGATAACTATGATTCTTTTACATACAACCTTGTTCAATACTTTTACGAAATGTCACAGGAAGTAGAGGTGCATAGGAATGATGAAATAAGCATTCAGGAAATTAAAAAGAAATCTCCAAATTATATTGTTATATCTCCTGGCCCTTGTACCCCAAGAGAAGCCGGAATATCCGTTGATGTGATCAAAGAATTTTCAGGCAAAGTACCCATATTAGGTGTTTGCCTAGGCCATCAATCCATTGGTTCTGCTTATGGTGCAAATATAATAAAAGCTAATGAGATTATGCACGGCAAACTTTCGAAAATTAATCATAATGGAGAAGGTATATTCTCTTCAGTAGAAAACGAATTTCTCGCCACAAGATACCATTCTCTTGTTATTGAAGAGTCATCACTTTCAAAAGAATTTGATATCACGGCTAGATCTGAAGATGGGACAATAATGGCTATTCAACATAATTCAGAACCAGTCACCGGAATACAGTTTCATCCGGAATCCATCGCTACTGAACACGGCAAATCCCTTCTTATAAACTTTTTGGATATTTACTCGTAATGAACATACAGGAAGGAATAAGCAAAGTAGTCTCAAATCAAGATCTTCAAAAACAAGAAATATCTTCTGTTATGTTTGAGATATTGGAAGGTAAAGCCACTGATGCTCAAATCGGTGCTTTTTTAATAGCTTTATCTATGAAAGGCGAAACGGTTGAAGAAGTAATTGGCGCAGTTGAAGTAATGAGAGAACTTTCTGCAAAAGTCAAAACTGATTTAACTCACCTGGTAGATACTTGCGGTACAGGAGGATCAGGAATTGGTATTTTTAATGTATCAACAGCTTCTGCATTTGTTGCAAGTCAATGTGGAGCAAAAGTCGCAAAACATGGCAATAGGTCAGCAACAAGGAGCAGCGGTAGTGCCGATCTTCTTGAACAAGCAGGTGTTCCTCTTACACTTAAACCCACTGAAGTGGCAGATTGTATAAAAAATATCGGCTTAGGATTCATGTTTGCTCCAGCTCACCATAGTGCTATGAAGCATGTTGTTGGTCCTAGAAAAGAAATTGCTCAAAAGAGTATTTTCAATGTCCTTGGACCATTGACTAATCCCGCATCTGCTAAAAGACAAGTCATGGGTGTTTATGATAAGAAATGGATGAGGCCTATTACTAATGTATTAAAGGAATTGGGGAGTGAACATACTATGATTATTCACTCTGAAGATGGTCTGGATGAGATAAGTATAGCCTCTCCAACGTTTGTAATAGAGATGAAAGATGGAGATATCTCTGAATATACTATTAACCCCGAAGATTTTAATTTCAAAACTTCTACGCTTAATGGATTACGAGTGAATTCTCCAGAAGAAAGTCTAAACCTCGTTAAATTGGCACTAGTTGATAAACATCAAGAAGCTTCTTCTATGATCTCGATGGCAGCTGGCGCTGCACTGTATGTTTCTGAAGTATCAAGCTCATTAGAGGCAGGTATTTTATTAGCAAATGAATGTGTAAAAGATGGCGGTGGGATTGAAAAACTTAATCAATTAGTTGAATACACCTCTAAATTCTAATGGCAAGCTACCTTGACGAAATTATAAAAGATAAATACTCAGTAGTAACTGAGGAAAAGAGAAGAGAAAGCCTAGAAGACATCAAATCTAAGATTTTAGACTTGCCTCCAAGACGAGGATTTATTCAATCTATCCAGCAAAGAAATAATGAAGGACTTGTATCTGTAATTGCAGAGATAAAAAAGGCTTCTCCTAGCAAAGGTGTGATTAGAGAAAACTTTTCACCTGAAACTATCGCTAAACAATACGAGGAAAATAATGCTACTTGTCTGAGCATATTGACTGACGAAAAATTCTTTCATGGCTCTCTAGAATATCTCAAGAATATAAGGTCTAAAGTAAAGATTCCTCTTTTAAGAAAAGATTTTATTATTAATGAGTATCAGATTTATCAGAGCAAATTATATGGTGCAGATTGCATTTTATTAATCGTATCTGCTTTATCAGATAGTCAACTTAAGGAGTTTAAGACTATTGCTGAAAGCCTAGACCTAGATGTTTTGGTGGAGATTCATAACCAAGATGAACTGGAACGTATTCAACCAATAGATTTTCCATTTATTGGTATTAATAATAGGAATTTGAGTACCTTTGAAGTAGACCTTAAAACTACCAAAGAATTATCTCTAAACTTAAAAGACAAACTAGTTGTCTCTGAAAGCGGAATAAAGACAAGAGAAGATATAGATCAAATACTCAATTACGATGTTTTAAACTTTTTGGTTGGGGAGTCTTTTATGCGAGCAGAAAATCCAGGAACTGAACTAAGAAAGCTTTTTTTCTCCCCAGAATAAATAAGAAATTCATAGCAAAGAAAAGCCTAGAAAATATCTGGGCTTTTAACTTTGTTTCTGAATTTTAGAAGAAAAGATTAATTCTTCTAGTGAGAACTAGTCTCTAGGTTTGGCTTCGTTTACTCTTAAATCTCTGCCACCGAAATCAGTTCCATCGAGCGCTTCAATAGCTGCTTGACCCGCTTCTTTTGATTCCATCTCTACAAAACCGAAACCTTTGGATCTACCTGAGTGACCTTCTGTGATTATCCTAACTGCCTTGACGTCACCATATTGAGCGAAATGAGCTTCTAAATCTTCCTCAGATGTGCTCCAAGCAATGTTTCCAACGTATATATTCATATTATCCTTTTCTAAAAAACCGTAACATTATTGCTACGCGCGCACTATACCTGTGTAGATTTAATTAGCAATGGGTAATTTAAAAATAATTTTTTACTAAACATAATAACTAGATTTAGTCATTATTTTGGCAATGCCAGCCATCAGTTTTTTTACATTTTCAGGCAATTCAACAGCACCAGATTGTAGAGCTTCTTCGCTATGATGTGCTTCGTCTATGGCCATTTGTTCAAGAATAGACGCAGTTTTTGCGTCGCTGGCTGGAATCTTATCCATATGACTTTTTAGGTGCTTAACAACTTGCTCCTCCGTTTCATGGACAAAACCTAAACTCCATTTATCTCCAGCCATCCCAGCTATTGCTCCCATAGTGAAAGATAATCCATACCAGATCGGATTAAAAATACTTGGTTTTTCATCAAGTTCTTCAAGTCTTTTATTGCACCAAGCTAAATGATCAAGTTCTTCTTCGGCCGCTTCATCCATTTTTTCTCTTGTGCCATCAAGTCTAGCTGTAAGGGCCTGCCCTCTATATAAGCCTTGGGCAGAAACTTCTCCAGCGTGATTTATTCTCATCAGGCTTGCAGAAATACTTCTATCAAGTTCGTTCAAAGAGTCTTCTTCAATATTTTGTGCAGGATATTGTCTCGATTCTTTCTGATAGTTTTGCGTAGAAAACTTCAAACCTTTATCTATTTCAGTGATAAATTTATCTATTAAGCTCATTTTTCTTCTTCTCTAGCTATTGCTCTGTAACCTATATCTTTTCTGTAAAAAGCATCTTCGTAAGCAATTTCGGATATCGCATTATAAACTTTTTTTTGAGCAGATTGAATCGTAGAGCCCAATGCAGTGACGCACATTACCCTTCCTCCATTTGAAGTTAAGCTATCTTCTTGGAATCTAGTACCGGCATGGAAAACCTTAAGATCATTTTTTTCTGAAGGGATGTTTTTAATCTTTTTATTTATTTCATACTTAGAAGGATATCCTTCTGCAGCAATCACCACCCCTATAGATTTTTTTTCATCCCACTCAAGTGTTTGATTACTAAGATTACTTTCACATGCTTTAAAACAGAGTTCAGCTAGATCGGATTCGAGTCTCATCATTATGGGTTGTGTCTCAGGATCACCAAAACGGCAATTAAATTCGAGTACTTTTAGATTTTTATCTTGATCTATCATCATCCCAGCGTACAAAAAACCAACGTACTTAAAACTCTCTTCTTGCAAGCCTTTTAGGGTAGGATAAATTACATCTTGCATGATTTTCTTATGGACAATGCTATCAACTACTGGCGCTGGAGAATATGCACCCATACCACCAGTATTTGGTCCTCTGTCCATTTCATCTCTTGCTTTGTGATCTTGTGAAGTTGGAAAAGGGATAGCATTTATACCATCGGTCATTACGATAAAACTTGCTTCTTCTCCATACAGGAATTCTTCTATTACAATTTTTCTACCGGCTTCTCCAAAAATTCCAGATTCAAGCGCCTTATCTATTGCCTCTTTGGCCTCATCAATATTATTTGCAATTGTTACACCTTTTCCGGCAGCTAGACCATCAGCCTTGATTACAATAGGGCATCCTTTTTCTCTTACATAGTCGATCGCTTTAATGGGGTCGGTGAACGCGGAATATTCCGCCGTAGGGATATTATATTTTTTAAGGAAATCCTTCATGAACTCTTTAGACCCTTCAAGTTGTGCAGCTCCTTTTGATGGCCCAAAACACCTTAATCCTGATTCTTCGAATTTATCAGTTATGCCATTGACCAAAGGATTTTCTGGTCCAATGATAGTTAAGTCGATTTTTTCATTGATGGCGAACTGTGCCAATCCCTCAATATCATCAGCTTGTATATCAATATTGATGATTGAATTTTCCAATTCTGTTCCCCCATTTCCTGGAGCAACAAAAATTTCTTTTACTAAAGGGCTTTTAGATATTTTCCACGAGAGGGCGTGCTCTCTTCCGCCTGACCCAACTATTAAGACCTTCATTTATCAATGTCTAAAGTGTCTCACGCCAGTGAATAACATGGCCATACCCGCTTCATCAGCAGCATCAATTACTTCTTGATCGCGCATCGAGCCTCCCGGTTGGATGACAGAAGTGATCCCTATCTTAGCTGCAGCATCAATTCCGTCCCTGAAAGGAAAGAAAGCATCAGACGCCATAGAGCATCCTTGTGTTTCAAAGCCTCTTTCTACCGCTTTAGAGGCTGCTATCTGTGCACTATCAATCCTACTCATTTGTCCGGCACCTATACCAATTGTTTGATTATCTTTTGTATACACAATGGCATTTGACTTAACAAACTTACATACTTTCCAGGCGAAAAGACAGTTCTCTATTTCATCTTTACTTGGTTTACGTTCAGATACCACTTTTAGATCTTCACTTGTGATAACCGCTAAGTCATTATCTTGGATTAATAATCCACCATTAACACTCAATATTTTTGGTTCTTTTGCAGGTTCGCCTAGTTCCTTAGTATCTAAAAGTCTCACATTTTCTTTTTTAGATAGTATTTCAAGTGCTTGATCATCTACTCCTGGAGCGATTATTACCTCCACAAACTGATTTTCAATAATTTTATCAGTTGTAGATTGATCGAGTGATCGATTAAAAGCTATTATTCCGCCAAATGCTGATGTTTCATCTGAAGCAAAAGCTTTTTCATATGCTTCTTTAATATTAGACCCAAGTGCTATTCCACAAGGATTGGCATGTTTTACTATTACGCAAGCTGGTTCAGAAAAAACTTTCACACACTCGTAGGCAGCGTCTGTGTCCGCAATATTATTATAGGAAAGCTCTTTGCCTTGTATCTGTTCGGCAGATGAGACATTATTTTCCTCGGACTGACTCGTATTGACATAGAAGGCTGCCGATTGGTGCGGATTCTCACCATATCTCAGTTCTTGTTTAAGCTGATATCTGCCAAACAAATACTCAGGTTTCGTTGTTTGTTTACGGTTGAGGTAATCCGAGATTGCCGAATCATAATTTGCTGTATGGCTAAATGCTTTAGCCGCCAAATTTCTTCTAGTATCTAAAGTAAGTGAGCCGTCGTTAGCTTTAATCTCTTGAAGGATCTTTTCATAATCATTTGGCTCCACTACCACACCCACATATAAATTATTTTTTGCGGCTGACCTAACCATACTAGGTCCACCGATATCAATATTTTCGATTGCAGTCTCAAGCGTAGTATTTTCTTTTGCAATGGTTTCAATAAATGGATAAAGATTCACAATTACTAAGTCTATTTCTTTTATCTCATTTTCTAACATGACCTGCTGATCGATATCTCTTCTGGCAAGTATGCCTCCGTGCACTTTTGGATGAAGGGTTTTAACTCTCCCGTCCATCATTTCAGGAAATCCGGTATGCTGTGAAATATCTATTGCGTTGATTCCCGCATCTAATAGGGTTTTTAGAGTACCTCCTGTAGAAATGATTTCTATCCCCAAATCATTAGATAACGATGAACAAAAATCAACAATGCCATCTTTATCAGACACACTTACTAAAGCTCTTTTAATCTTTGGGTTGGCAGTTTGAGCCATCTATAGTTTAGAGTAGATTGTGTTCCTTTAGTTTAGTTCTAAGGGTACCTCTGTTTATGCCTAATATCTTACTGGCCTTTGATTGATTATCATCACACTGCTTCATCACGATCTCTAGCAGAGGAAGTTCAACTTCTTTTAAAACCATATTGTAAATATCAGTAGGATTCTCGCCATCTAACTGCTTGAAATACTTGCGCATACTTTTGGAAACTTGATGACCTAACTGCTTGCCTTCACCGTTGAATTTCTTTTTCTTGCTCTCTGTCACTTTACTAAATTTTCGTCATCTTTATTTACTGAAGGGACTACGAATAATACCCAACATATTTTTTCTTTCAAGGAGTTTAGTGAAATACTGAACAGTTATTTTTTACGATGCCCTAAAAATAGATTTGATGATTTAATATATCCTTCAATGAGTAATACTGACTACACAAGAACATTTCTAGATCTACCTTATATTAAAGAGGAAGTTATATCTCTACATAAAAAAGATTTTCATCATGAACTTAATGTTCTTAGGAAAAGAGCTGGGGATAGGTTTACGGTTTTCGATGGGAAGGGGAACTCGGCTTTAGCTGAGATTTTAGATATTGATAAGAAAATTCTTAAGATTTTAATCATAGAAAATTATCCACTATCCAATAGACATGGAATTCAAATTAATTTAGGTCAGTCTCTGATAAAGAATGATCCTTTTAACTTAACAATCCAAAAGGCTACAGAATTAGGTGTTGGGAATTTCTCACCCCTATTGACTGAAAGAGTTACAGCTAATAGAACAAATATTAATTTAGAAAAAAGAATGGAAAAATGGAATCAAATAGCTAAAGGAGCATGCGAACAATGTGGTGAGAATTGGATTCCCGATATAACTAAACCTCTCAAGATCGAGGATTGGTCTAAGCTAATCAATTCCGATATCAAGATAGTTCTCTATCCAGACGCAGAAATAATGTTGTCAGAAATTGAAATTAAAGATTCTATTTCAATCGCTATTGGACCTGAGGGTGATTTCACTGAGGAGGAGATTAGGGGTTTAAAAAAAGATGGCTTTATACCTGTTACTATAGGACCGCGTATTTTAAGAGCAGAAACTGCATCAATATCAGTTATAAGTGCTTTAAGATATGGTGCAAAGGAATTTTAATTCAGGAGTCAGACTAAAGATGAAGCTAGGTGTTGTTATGGATCCCATCGAGACTATCAATTTCAAAAAAGATAGTACTTTAGCGATGATGATCGAAGCTCAAAGAAAAGGTCACGAAATCATTTACATCACTCCTGATTCTTTATTCATTAATTCGGGTATTTCCTATGCAAGTTCCAATAAAATGGAGGTTAGAAATGATCCATCGGACTGGTTCACCAAAGAAGAGGAAACAATAATTGAACTCAGCGAACTCGATTCAATTTTAATGAGGCAAGATCCTCCTTTTAATTCCGGATATATTTATAACACTTACGTTTTAGAAATGGCTGCAAGACAAGGAGTTAATATCTTTAATAATCCTAGAAGCTTGAGAGACTGTAATGAAAAGGTTTATGCCACCGAATTTCCTCAATGTTGTACCAAACACCTTGTTACTAGCCGCAAAGATTTCCTAACCGATTTTGTACTGGAAAATAAAGATACTGTCATTAAGCCACTAGATGGAATGGGTGGGGCTTCTATTTTTAGAGTGAAGGCTAATGATCCAAATTTAAATGTCATTTTAGAAACAATTACTGATCATTTCACTGAAAAGGTCATGATCCAAGAATTCATACCTGAAATAACCGAAGGAGATAAACGTATTCTTATTGTGGATGGGAAACCTATGAGTGCTTCCATTGCCAGAGTGCCTGCAGAAGGTGAGCTTCGTGGTAACTTAGCTGCAGGTGCTTCTGCGGTTGCAAAGTCTCTATCAGATAGAGACTTGTGGATATGTGAAGAAGTGGGCCCATCATTAGTAGAAAAAGGACTTTTATTAGTAGGTCTTGATATTAT
>ERZ802830.276-NODE-276-length-50718-cov-11.0738_pt1 | contig 50718 bp, 44 predicted proteins | sample MGYA00345654_ERZ802830 | MGnify/ENA primary metagenome ERZ802830 (study PRJEB30503, sample SAMEA104212375) | marine metagenome | biome: Westerlies Biome; feature: [SRF] surface water layer (ENVO:00010504) within the epipelagic zone...; material: water...
AATTGAAAAGGGCCGCACCAGCAATGCCAGTGCGGCCCTTCATTAAATCATGCAATCAGATTCAGTTTCATTCTGAATCGCATTCACCTTTTTCGCAGCAACTTGATTGAGCAGCAGTTTCACTGCAGCCCTTATCGCAGCATGGTGAAGAACAGCCCGAGGAACACTTGCATGCGCCTCCTTCTTTGCACGAGCACTGATTAGCATCACATGCACAGTCTTTACATGTGCAGTCATCGCCGCAGCACATGCATGCTGTAGCACTCGAACCATTAAACGTTGCGAGAGCAAATGGTGTTGCCACCACGGCACTCAGTAGTGCCAACCCCGCTAATGATTTAATAAACATAGAATTCTCCTTGGTCAATAAATGAAATTCAAAGTACAAAAAAGTCGATGAATTCCAGTTAATGAGTCCACACACAGAGAATCGCTTGTCGTCTATTATTGCTTATCGCAGGCGAAGCAGTTTCAAGACGCTTCACCGAACATGTATGCAAACTGCAATCATCAATCGATATATAGTCTACTGCCGAACAGTCCAGATCGACGTTCTTTGATTGCCCTCGAACTGCCGATGAGTTTTGCCGAACCTTGAGGCAACACTCACATGATGATCGATCTTGATTCTCTATCTTGAGTGTAACGCACTCAAGCAACGACTCCTGCTCTGCAAGTCTCTGCTCGCAACTGCAGCATTTACTCTTTGGAGTTTCCGTTGGCGCCTCTACCGCACAACACCCAATTTTGCTCGAACTGCAGCAACACTCTGCAAAGATCCCAGTTGGCAACATCATTGCCACTGTGACCGCAACATTTATAGTCACACGCAGGTGTTTCATGCGATCAATGCTCCAATACAAAGTTGTTATGGTGGTTGTAATCGATTTTTTCGAACACTTTAATTCTACCGATGTCTATAGTTTACGCACAAGACACGAATTTGATCGTTCAGAAAACGGAAAACGGGAAGAATTCCCGTGATTTATGAGGCAGACACTCCCCCTAGGGACAAAAAAAAACGAGGGGGAGACAAACGTCTCCCCCTCGCTATTTCAAACTAACTAACGTCGATTAATTAGTCGATGTTGACTACCTCTCCACCAGCCCTTGTGCAGAGAGCCTGAAAGATATCGTCGGACATTCCATCGCTCAGAAAGGCAACGTGACCGTCTGCAAAGACAAAGCTAACACCACCTGGGTGACGCGAATAGAAGTCCTCAAAGTGAGCACCTCCGCTATTAAAGACATGTTCACCGACACCAACAACTCGTGACATCGAAGCACATAAACCTTCTCCCATACCAATCCACATACTACCGCCCATGCGGCTATCTCGCTCACCAACGGCAATCGTTTTGCTAAGCCCGTCTCGGACATCACGGAATTTAACAGCATTTTTATTACCTTCTAAACCCGCAAAGAAGATGCCATTGCCCTCACTTGCTTCGTCCCCATCATGACCGGGACCAGCAACACCTCCACCATCGTGGTGAGCAATGTGCTCGGAACCAAAATTCCCAACATAATTGGTACGAGTATACTGCGTTGGACCAGCTGTTACATCAGGAGCGTCCTCTTCATCATTACTCCCACCGTCAAGGCCCGGATTGAAGGAATCTGATCCAGTATCAGAGGGACAGCGAAACGCTGAAATGACAGTTGTTCGAACAGTTGCATTTGCAGAACCAACCGCCTGATCAAAGTCAATCAGGTTGTACAGGTTATTCTGTTCGATGTATGGGAGAAGACGAGTGCTAAAACCCCAACCTTCTCCCTCGTCCCCATGGATTTCACCAGCTTCATATTCACCAATCCAACCGACTGGAAACGTTTCTGGGGTCGCATCAGCAAAAGTGTGTATTCCAAGCCCGATCTGCTTCATGTTGTTCGAACATGAACTTCGGCGGGCAGCTTCTCGAGCCTGCTGGACAGCCGGCAAGAGCAGGCCAACAAGTACGCCAATAATTGCGATTACAACAAGTAATTCAATCAGCGTGAAACCACTTCGCTTAGAACCCGCACCACGTGGCACGTTCTTCTGTTTTTGAAATCTCATCTCTACTCCAAATTGAAAGGTAAAAGTTCTAATTACATATCAAATCAAACACACAAATAACTTTTGTCACACACGGACATAACACCACGTGTGGAGAAATTCTTTGGTCAAGAAAAGTTCCTGCCAACGGCAGAAAACTGGACTCAGAATTCAAAGAAAATTAGATCATCCACACGGTCATGTAATAGATACCGGTGGGGCGCGAGGTCTTTGACGACGCGTGAGGCAGAAAGCAACAAGGGTGCTTTGTTCAGCAAACACGTTTGTGTCTGCACTACTAAATGTCGTTACACAAGGCACAGCAAAAGCGGTTCCTTGTGCGTTAAGAAGACTAAAAAACTGACAGACGGTACAGTCATCTGGGCACTCATTGTGCCCGTCAGTCTTGTTCTGTGAGTGATCATCCGTGCCTTGAATCAATCTGTGATCATCTGACGCATGTTCGCAAGAATAGTCATGATCCTCTTCACCACTATTGAGACATGCTGAATGCTCACATTCAGAATGCCCGAGCGAGTGGAGTCCAACTACGTCGAAACCAGCATGGCCCATCAGGGACACCAGGCAGTACGGAATCAGAAGTAAGATGGAGGTGAACCGCATCATGACGGAAAATGTCTATCTTTTAATTTTCAAAGCCTGAACAAGAAGTCGGAGAACCTAGCATTTTCTACTTGCAGTTCTATTGCAACAAGAAATAACCTATCACACCGACCGACAGGTTTCAACTAACTTTCTATTTCAATTAAACCACTATTGCAAACAAAAAACATGTCCTGTTTTTTGCGTACTATTTGCGTCTTCCGAGCTTTTTGGTGGGGTTGACCAGCAACCAGTGTAAAGCAGATTGCTCGCGGTTATGAATCTGCCGAACGGCAGGCTTGTGCAACTGATAACCTAAAACAGAAATTCTCTTCACTCTTGAATACACAAGGACCGCTTTGATACCCACTTTGAGCTGAGCTGGCTTATTTCCTGCGTATCATTCACTTGCTCACAAGAAACAATCGTACTCCGCACATGGATTCTTACGGGGCCGCCACCACTATCAAACTCTTCTAACTTCAACTCTCGTACCCCCAGAATGAGCCTACGTTATGTGTGGTCGATTTGCTCTCACTTCTGATGAGTCAAGCCTCTGCGAACATTTTCGGGTCACTCTCAGCACCCCGATAAAACCACGATTCAACATAGCGCCATCTCAAAAACTTTTGATCATACGCCTTCAGTCCGAAACTAAGAAGCACACGAGTTCATTGGTTCGGTGGGGGCTCATCCCCTCATGGGCGAAAGATCAATCCATTGGCACGCGATTGACGAATGCCCGTTCAGAGACTGCGTTAACAAAACCATCTTTTCGTGACAGCTTTCGCCGACGAAGGTGTCTGATACCTGCTACTGGCTTCTATGAATGGACGACATCGGGAAAAAGAAAACAGCCGTACTATGTCCGACTGACATCAAACGAACCGTTTGGTATCGGCGGCCTTTGGGACTCCTGGGAAGATAATGAAAAAATAGAAGAAACCTGTACGATTCTGACGTGTGATGCCAATCAAGCAATGCAGCATCTCCATCCACGCATGCCCGTTGTGATTCAGCCAGAGCGATATGACGCATGGCTTTCTTCAGCCACAGAACTTACGGATCTCTCCCAAGACTTGCTTCCGTTTCCAGAGGAAACCACTGCGATTTCCCCTGTCTCTGACTATGTGAATGACGTTCGACACGATGACGTCAGATGCCAGCAAGAGTTTCCTGACACCAATCAGGTACACGCTATGCACAACGCACAGCTCCCTGTAGCAAGCCAAAAACGTTTATTTGAAAAATAAGCGAACGTCTGCTCTCTCTCCCTATGAATATCACTCAATTGCGTTTTATTGGTGTCACAGAGCATAGTACTTTTTCAGTTTTCATCGGATTTCAGTGCATGGGTTTTAATCGCCATGGTAATTTACTCCGGCAGAGTAACCTTGGCGGGTAAGCGAAGGCAGCCGGTTATAGAGATTGCATCTAACGACTCATTGAAAGTCACCTGGAATCTTTCAAAACAATCCGACCCACCGACATTTCTAACGCGTATTCTTTCAGTATGAACACATCACACAAAGCACTGCTCGTTCTCCTCGCCTGTCTGATCTTTCCATTGATGGAAAAAACTTCTTCTGCGGAGACACAAAACCCAGTTGTTGACGACGTAGCACTCGCTGAACAATTTGTAGAAGGACTCGCGGCTCTCGTTGAGAACGCACCGTCCACAACACAACGAACACTTGAGGCGGGCAATGCCCTCCGTTTGTTAGCTCAAACGGAGGGTACGACCATTCAAATCCCAGACCGCCAACACGTTCCAGCAGGAATGACAGAAGAGTCTCTCTATCAACGTGTGATGCCCGCGGTTGTCGTCATCGGTTCTATTTATAAGTGTGACAGCTGTAATGACTGGCACCTCGGTAGTATGGCATCCGGCTGGCTCCTCTCTGATGATGGGCTTGTTGTCACAAATCATCATGTCTTCACAGAGGAAGCACATCATTATTTTGGCGTTATGACATCTGATGGCAACGTCTTTGCCGTTCGTAATATTCTCGCATCTGATCGTGATGGAGACGCAGCGATCGCACAGCTTGATACACGTGGTGTTGTTCTTCCGTCCCTCAGACTCGGCGACCCAGCTGCCTGCGGAGACGCTGTTGTTGTAATCAGCCATCCAGCTGGCCGCTTCTACAGTCTCACTCGGGGGGTGGTGTCCAGATACCACCGCCATGACGCAGATCCAGCAAGGATGGCAAAGTCCGGTGGAACTTCTCGCACACCAAAGAAACGCACTCGTACCGGAGTATCGCGAGTCACCTCGGCACCTGTCTGGATGAGTGTAACCGCGGACTATGCTGTCGGCAGTAGTGGCGGGCCTGTCTTCGACTCACGCGGTGACGTCGTAGGCATGGTCTCTCGAACATATTCGACACAGCCAAGTAAAACCCATCGTCGGCATGACTCATTTGGGAGCCAAATGGTTTTCAAAGACTGCGTTTCACTTGATACGATTCTCGGCCTCATTGAAAATGCCGACTAGGACCTCTGTCGAGGCATTATTCCGTAGCTTCTTCATCAGTGTCGATTCCAAGTTCCCGTCGACGCGTACTAAGTTTTTCCGTCCCTCCTTCAACAACAAAGCCATCAGCTTCCATGGCTAGCCGGAGATCGGCCTCTGCAGTGAGCGCATCTTCCTGGCAATAAAACGTCTGGCTAAATTGTGCGGGAAGCAGGTCCAACCGAGGCCGCAGAAACCTTCGATGGCAGGCAAGGCTGTGTAACCGCTGCCCTTTTGGATTGTGGTGCCCTTCGCGATGCTGGCGAATACGATCTTCCAGCGGCTGACTTGTCTGCCCGACGTAGAGATATCCGGTACACGCACCAGAATCACTTGGCAGAGGCGTCAGCTCAATAATGTAGAGATGCCAGACTGTCATATCACCGTTGACAGTGTACCCGTCACATCGAAGTTGTTGCCGCAGCAGTTTCATAGCAGCGTCCACCTCTGGCTTCTGCGTGGGTTTGATGAATGGGCAATCTCGCCCACCTGGCTCTGATGGTTTTGGCATCGCCTCATAAACGACATTGACGACCCGCATACGCTTTGATCGTCGAGATGTTTTTACCCACCGGTCCAGTTCGAGACCCGGTCGTTTTGTGAGAGCTTTGACAAGCACTCGAGGACGATCTGCCCGACGGCGTGGCCCAGTCAGATCACTCATCTTCAAGACACAAATCCAGACCCGCTGCGTCTCTCCAAGAATTTTTGAGGGCCCTGACATAAGACTGAAACCTGCTTGAATGCTGCACTTCCTCTTGTGATCGGATTTGCAGAGCACGCTTCATGAAAATGCCTGAGTTCTTTGCCACAACCCCTATGCATGTCGCATTTTCATTCACGAGACAGGTTCTGTTCCCTGGCACATGACCTTATTCAGGTTGGCTGCTCGGTTGGCCTCATTAAAATGTCGTGAATTTGAACATGTTCTGGGCACGACAACATATACACAACGGCTTCTGCCACATCGTCCGCCTCCAATACCTTGAACCGGGAATACACCTCACGAGCTTTTTCCTCAGACTTCATGTAGTTACTTGCAAATCCTGTTTCAACAAACCCTGGGCAAATCTCACCAACCCGAATTGAGTCACCTTTTTCTCGCAACTCCATTCGCAATGCTTCGGTCAATGCACGCACTGCATGCTTGGTTGCTGAGTAGAGACCGGCTCCAGCAGGCACACGCTGACCAGCCATTGATCCGATATGGATAATGTGACCACGACCACCTCTGGATCGCATATCAGCTAGGGCATCCCGCGTGCAGATACATAACCCCAGCACATTGACATCAAGCATTTCTCGCCACTCGTCAACCTTACCTTCAGCAAGCGTCGCCGCATGACCAAGCCCTGCATTGTTAACCAAAACATCCACACCACCAAACGTTTGTTTTGCAAGTGAAAATGCTTCCTGAACAGATTGCTCATCCCGAACATCACACTGGACCGCAAGACTATTGCCTCCGGAGGCATCGGCCTTCTGAAGGACTGCCGCAACTCGGTCGTGTCGACGGGCAGATCCAACCACCCGCATTCCTTCAGCCAAGAGCCGTGTTGCAACAGCTGCTCCGATTCCATTACTGGCACCGGTGATAAAGGCTGTTTTCCCTTTCCATTGCTGCATTCCGTGTCGACCTTGTGGCTCACTCATTCGTCAATCCTCTTTTCATAAATGCGACCTGCCACATCGCGTATGCGGAAAACCCGTGCGGCAAAACACTGACCGGCTATGATTTTACCAGCACCAAGGAAATTCTTCTTAAAAGACGAAAAGAAAATTAGGTCGCTGAGTGGAACCCGTAGAATAGGTTTCGGCTGGGTTGCCCTCACAGACTCAGTGTTCGCACCATGCATTGAACCAACGATATTTTGCTTAAGAGAAATGAAACCCATGACAGAAGAAGTCGCCGCTGCTGCCCCTACCGTACAAAGCGAAACGATTTTTGTGACTGGAGCCACAGGATACGTCGGTGGAAGACTTGTCCCACTCTTGCTCGAGGCTGGCTACCGAGTGAGATGCCTTGTACGGGAGCCGCGAAAACTTGACGCACGACCATGGCGGCAACATCCTGACCTCGAGGTCGTCAATGCTGACCTTGAAGACCGGGAAGCTGTCACAGAAGCTATGCGAGGCTGCAAGGCTGCTTACTACCTCGTGCACTCTATGGTTGCAACAGGTGGCACATATGCCGATCGTGATCGAGACTTGGCCCGCCTGTTTGCAAATGCAGCACGTTCGGCCGACCTGCCACGAATCATCTACCTAGGCGGCCTTGGTGAAATGGGCCCAGACCTGAGTCAACATCTTCGTTCGCGACGTCAGGTCGAAGAAGAACTTGCTTCATCAAACATACCAGTCACAACATTTCGAGCTGCCATGATCATTGGATCAGGTTCGGCATCTTTTGAAATCTTACGATACCTTGTTGAACGCCTTCCGGTTATGATCACGCCAAAATGGGTCACCACAGAATGCCAACCGGTTGCTATCTCTGACGTGCTTCACTGGCTTGTCAGCTGTCTTGAGGTTCCAGAGACAACCGGTAAAACGCTCGAAATTGGTGGTGATGATGTCATGGCATATCAAGAACTTATGCGAGTCATGGCAGAAGAACTTGGCCTACGCCGACGAATTATTCTCCCGGTACCGGTACTTACCCCTCGGCTGAGTTCACACTGGATCAATCTTGTGACACCCGTCTCGTACCGAATCGCTCGCCCACTTGCCGAAGGTCTCAAGAATCGTGTTGTTGTGACGGATGACACAACTCAACGGCTCATGCCACACAAGGCACTTGGTGCTCGTGAAGCAATACGGCGGGCTCTCCAAAAAATTGAACAGCAAGCTGTAGAAACTCGGTGGAGTGTCGCGGGACCAGTTCCGGGGGATCCGTCCTGGGCCGGTGGTACAGTCTTTACCGACGAACGCGTTGTCGATGTTGAGGCAGATCCGGCAAGCCTATATGCGGCAATCTGCCGCATTGGTGGAGGCAACGGGTGGTATGCGGGAGACATTCTCTGGCGCATCCGAGGGTGGATGGACACGCTTGTCGGAGGCCCTGGTCTTCGCAGGGGCCGAAGGCTCCCAGAAACAGTTGAGTTTGGTGAGACACTCGATTTCTGGAGGGTCGTTGGCATCGACAGAGACCGCTCCCTCTCGCTCCGCGCAGAAATGAAGCTGCCTGGTGAAGCACAGCTTGATTTTAAGATTGAACCTGTCGAACCGAAACGGGAACCACCAATCACACGACTCGTTATGACCGCACGCTTCCGTCCACGTGGACTTGCAGGACTCCTTTACTGGTACGCGGTCGTCCCCCTCCATGAATTTGTTTTCGGAGGAATGCTCCGAGGAATTCGTAAAACAGCTGAGGCAATGCATCGTTCAAATACCTCGCGTCTGAAAGCCCCACCTGCCGTTGATGAAGTTCCAGGGTATGGACGCGCCCGACTCTGGTTAGGGATTACAGGCGTTGGAAGCATTGTCACACTTTCTGCCGCTGCCCTCTTTTTTAACCTTCCGGAACAATTACTTCCTGGAACCGGTGCAGCATTAAGCAACCAGATCAAAGGCATTCTTGCATTTATCCTGATGTATTCTCTCCTTCAACTGCCACTTGATTTCCTTGGTGGTTATCTATTACCCCGCCAGTATCAAAGACAACATCCTCACTTCAATAATTTCCTTGTGACCCTTTTCCGAGGAGTTGGTGTTCACTCGGTGCTCCTGGCACTTATTGGGATAACACTTCTCCTTGCTGCCCGAACGGCTGGAGTGCTTGGTGTCGTCGGCGTTGGAGCGATTCTGGTCATCACGTTACTGCGTGGGTCAATTACACTTGCTGCGGCAATTGCTCGCCTCGAACTCACCCCAAGCACACCTGAGCTTCACGATGACCCAGCGTTGCCAGTTGTTCCCGCGTATATGGGTGAATCTGAGGACGAAGGCTTTGCCGGAAGTATTGTCGGATTATTCCAACCCAGAACAGTGTTGCTGCCAATGCGATGGCGCGAGGTACTCGACTCTGATGCATTTCGTGTTGCGGTCCAGCGTAGACAGATGGCTATCTCGACGGGAAGTTGGCGGCGAGGACGACTGCTTGCACTCACGTTCACCATTGCTGGAATTATTTTATCTGCCACCCTTGTTGGCAGCAGCCAGCTTGCCTCGGCTCAGGGTATTGTCAACTTCAGCCTGATTTTCACCCTGTGGTCATTTCTTGGACTGCTTACGCTACCAACCCCAAGCCGTCGTGGTGTTGCCGAAGTCGATCATGCTCTTCTCGCACATGGTTGTGATCGAAACATTCTGGAACGAACAATCACGCACCTCGACAATCTTCAAGACCGCGAACGTGAGCGCCCCCCCCTTATTGAAACCGTATTTCACCCTGTCCCGAGCGTACAAGCACGACTTCATGGGCCACACGCTACCGGCATCAAGGGCACATGGAATGCGGCGAGAACAACAGTTGCAATCAGCCCTGCTGGACTTGGGCTTCTAGGAAGAGCCGTCCATTGCAACTGTGGCAGACCTGCGCTCTGGGTATTTCTACCCATCGACTGATCATGGTTTCACGCCTTCGTGCAAAACTACCTGAAATCAGTTCCGGCTGTTGAGCTTGCTTAACAGCCGAAGGATTTCCAGATAGAGCCACACCAGTGTCACCATGAGCGCAAATGCTCCATACCATTCAAGGTACTTTGGTGCGCCGCGTTTGGCTGCTGTTTCTATAAAGTCGAAGTCAAGCACAAGGTTGAGAGCAGCAATGATGACCACGACAACACTGAATCCAATCCCGAGTGGGCCGGCTGAATGAATAAATGGTATTGGGAACCCAAACATTCCCCCGATCATTGAGATGAGATACACAAAGAAAATCCCCCCTGTCGCCGCCACGATTCCCAACTTGAAATTTTCAGTTGCTCGAATCAACCCTGACTGATAGCACAGCAAAAGCGCGGCAAGCGTGCCAAACGTTCCTCCAACTGCCTGAATGACAATGCCTGGATACTGTGCCTCGAAGCTTGCTGAAATACCACCAAGAAAAAGACCCTCGGCAAGTGCGTAGACCGGCGCAAGCATTGGTGCCCATGTTTGCTTAAAACAGATTACGATCGCTGTAATAAAACCAACAATCAACCCACCGAATACCCAAGGCATAGCTGCACCAGAACTTGCTTCAGCAGTCACAGCATTGAATGTTCGTGACCAGGTAAAGCATGCAGAGCAGAATGCCAATGCAAGAAGAAACATTGTCCGATTCGCAGTGCCAGTCACCGTCATGGTCGTGGCAGGGACACTCTCAGCAGCACTATCACGAGGATGCAAACCAAAGTCTTCGAACGTGCGAGAGTTGAGAACAGGGTTTCCTGTACGCATGGGATAATTAACCTTCCAGTTTCAAAGAATCACTCTGCGATAACGCCAGAGAACAGCCGTGTAAAACATTTTCAAATCATACTGAATCAGTACGCCACGTGTCGCTACCAAATAGCACTATCTCACCTGGTGGCCTCTTTCCCAAAGGCGGACCGATGAATACCGTTACCTGACAGGCAGCTCGGCCACTTTTTAAGACGTTTCAGGCCATCCAATGACAGGCCGTGGTACGATACCGTTTATTACTGATTATCTGAATGAACCAAACCCGCAACAAGCATGTTGTGGGGGGTACAATAAGAGGCTGTACACTCGCCCTTTTCCAGCATCACAGAGGACCATCTGATGCCTACCTATGTCTACGAAGTCATTGAAGAGAACGGAACTGCTGGAGAGCGATTCGAGGTCGATCAGCCAATGAGCGCTGATCCGCTCACGACTCACCCTATGAATGGGAAACCAGTGCGTCGTGTGATTACTGGTTTCAGGATCGCTGGAAAATGGTCTGATATCGGTACCCAGGACAAACTGTCAGACAAGAACCTCGACCGGATAGGGTTCACGAAATATGTTCGCTCTGGGGATGGTTACTACGAAAAGACTGCCGGAAAAGGACCAAACATGATTTCTGGCAATGACGATAGCTAGCTACGTGATCGTCTACACTCTGAAACGGACACGTATCCTCGGCACTCTCTACAGCCACCAACACCGTCGGCATGCCCGACCCGTCTGCGGCTCGACCCAACGCCACCACGACGGGTTGCTGCAGGCTCAGTGCAATTCAAAGACTGCTTCGATTTCAACAGCAACACCCGCAGGCAGTGAAGAAACTCCAACTGCACTTCGCACTCCGACGCCGTTTTCCGCACCCCAGACCTCTGCGTAGAGTTCGCTGCAACCGTTAATGACCGCTGGGTGTTGAGTGAATGAATTCGTTGCCGCAACCATGCCTAACAGCTTTACAACCCGAGAAATCTTATCGAGGCTCCCGAGACAATGCTCGAGTGTCACAAGACTCGCAAGCCCCGCTCGCCGTGCCGCATTTTTGCCAGCTTCGACATTCAGGTCTTTCCCCAGGCACCCGAGAATCAGGCCCCCATCAGGCTGCACCGGTAGATGTCCTGATACGTAGACCAGTCCACCCACCACCAAACACGGCTGATAAAGCCCCGCTGGTTTACCAACGGGTGCCTTTTCATCAACAAGCGACTCAAAACACGTCTGGGCACTCATGCCTACCTCTCTTTGCTTTCATAACCCTGTTGCATCTTACACCCTTTACTGCCTGAACAATCCTTTAGGCCAATCCATTCTCAAAGCCATCTGAAACTATGACTCGACAGTGCAACGATACACGAACGCAGCGAAATACTTTTGCTTTCGGAGACAATAACAGCAGAAGTGACTGCGTGGTATAGTGAAGACGAAAACTCCACAAGCCATACCACTTTACAGATCAAGACATCTCCGATGGACTCAAAAGACTCTCTCCAGACCGCGCATTCACACCACAGGCAAATGGTGCCTCGCATAACTCAAATCCTGGGCCTTACCCGTTGGTTCAGTATCGTTACGGTGTTTTCGTCACTCATTGGTGCTCTCTTGATGTTTATCATCGGGGCTGCCAATACCGTTGAGGCAATCATGCGGTATCTTGAGATTGATGGCCAATCTACCCCCCTGAAACATTTTTTTACGACCACCTCACCGAATGCAGCACCCCGGCCCGCCGCAAATCTTCTTTTGCTCGAGTCGCTCGACAATGGCCTGACTGGTCTCACCTTTTTATATTTTGCCTACGGCATCTACGCACTCTTTCTGACGAACTCAATGTTAGTAGAAACTGCTCCCCGGTGGCTCAAGGTTGAAAACATCGGCTCGCTGAAAAAAACGTTACTCGAAGTCGTTGCCGTTCTTCTTGCAATCATGTTTGTGCGAACACTCGCTGAAAAAATGATTCTCGACGGCCAAAGCCAGGGACCTGGATGGGAAATGCTCATTATGCCTGCAGGTATCTTGGCAATCGCCATCAGCAGCCGACTCATGTTCGATCGTCAACCACTTACTCGTGACGCGAGCCTTTAGGCAAGAATCAAAAGCGAAAGTCCACCCCGTTGTACGAGGTGGACTTTCAAAGTCGCGCCGGGGCCTGAGTACCACCCCCCAGAAGCTTCAAGCGAGTACGGGCCATTGCCCACGGCACGATGAAGTACGATGGCTAATAGAAAGAAGTTCGGTTTCGTAGCTGACAAACTTCAATCTAAGTCAGGCAAATCTGACTTCTGAACTGCCGTTCGATTGCCTTCGGGTTCATCCGGCCGCCGAATCGCGTGTTCAAAGGCTGGAACAACTCCGTCAGCACGCAACGCTTCGAGAGCCTTTTCCGCTGCTCCCTGCTCTGCTTCTTTCTTATTTCGGCCCCAGGCAGGAGCATACCGTCGCGAACCGATCTGGGCACGCACCTGAAATTTTTTGTTGTGATCAGGCCCTACCTCGTCGATCACCCCGTAGGTCGGTGCTATTCCGTACGCTCCCTGAGCAAGCTGTTGTAGAAGCGATTTATGATTTGATCCTTCTTCTCCGGCCACTACTTTTTTAATTTCCGGACCAATCCAGGTGTCGAGAAAAGCCCGAGCAGGATCAATCCCTCCATCGAGAAAGATAGCGGCAACGAGTGACTCGAACATGTCTGAAAGAACTGAATTTGGTACTGGGCGATTGACCGCCATGCCTTTCCCAACAATAAGGAAATCGACCAGACCCAGCTCAATACTGATTCTGCTACATGTCTCTCGACTAACAACAGCAGATTTAATTCTCGTGAGATCACCCTCGAGGAGTTCAGGAAACTCGATGTAGAGCCGATTACAGACGACAAAACCCAGAATCGAGTCCCCAAGGAATTCGAGCCGTTCATTTGATGCCAGGCGATGAGTTGCACCCGAAGCATGTGTCACAGCCGCCTCAAGCAGCCGTCGATCTTGAAATCGATAACCAATCCGCTCTTCACAGGCGGTCAGGCTCTCTGGAGTGGTGTTTTCGTCAGGTATCGGCTTCTCAGACATTCATGAACTCCCAAGTCTACACGGTAAAAGCCAGCTCCCTGTATTGTCAAACCTCGACCGGCAGACCCTGTCTGGATCGTTAATTCTACCTTTCAGGTTTTTTTGAAAAACTTTCGAACCCCCCCGGGGAGATCCCCGTATAAGTCCGTGGAGGTGTTCTGTCTGCACAAGGTGATTCCATACGTAGGTATCGCCCAGAATGGCTGTGTGGACCTATGATAGTGAGAAGAACGTCGGCTGCCGTCAACGGAAACGGAATTCGGCCAGTCATCCACATTCAGACCATGTCTGAGTATTAAAAGGAGGAACACAACGTGAACCATTTGAAAACTATATGTGATTTGAAGAACCGATACGATGGTGGCAAGACTCTCGTGCCCGCGTTTTTGATTATGGCACTCGCTCTGGGGTCAGCCGGTCCAACGACGCTTCTTTCTGCCGAACCAACAACAGCAGACCCGGTTGCTGCAGCCAACGCACTTTCTCAGGCATTCCGAAATGCAGCTGAGAAAGCGACTGCGAGTGTTGTTGTTGTTCGCAGTGAAACAAAAGCTCAAAATGTCACATCGAAAGGTGGTCAGAATCGTGGAGAAAACCCGTTTCGTGGAACTCCATTTGAAGACTTCTTCCGAGATGGAATGCCTGAAGGATTTTCTCCAAGGGGGGGATCGCCATCACGATCGGGAGTTGGTTCTGGTGTGATTGTTGACGCAGCAGGCATTGTCCTCACGAACAATCATGTTGTTGAGGGAGCTGATGAAGTAACCATCGAGCTCTCTGATGGACGTGAATTTAAAGCGGTTGATATTAAAACTGACCCGGACAGCGACCTTGCTGTTGTTCGGCTTGCCAATGCGGAAGACCTACCAACTGCAGCGCTCGGCAATTCTGATGAGCTTGTGATCGGAGATTGGGTACTCGCAATCGGTAACCCATTTGAACTTGAGACAACGGTGAGTGCCGGTATCATTTCGGCCAAAGGCCGTGAGCTTGGCCGCATTCGACGAGCCAAATTCTTGCAAACAGATGCTGCAATTAATCCTGGTAACTCAGGAGGACCACTTGTGAATCTTTCGGGGGAAGTTGTAGGTATTAATACCGCAATTGCATCCAACAGTGGGGCCTACCAGGGAATTGGATTCGCTATTCCAATCAATCAGGCACGTTGGGTGAGTGAGCAGCTCATCAAAAGTGGCAGTGTTCAACGAGGATACCTTGGCGTTTCGATCGCCCAATTATCTGCTGACATGGCTGCCAAACTTGGTTCACCAGGACAAAAAGGAGTCCTTGTCACGGAAGTGATGTCAGATACACCGGCTGCCGTTGCTGGGGTGCAAGACCTCGACGTCGTTATCTCTTTTGATGGCACGCCTGTCGATAGCCCTCGAAGCCTTCAGGAAGTTGTTGAGCGGTCATCGATTGGAAAAGCACACGATGTCGTTGTGCTTCGTGATGGGAAAGAGGTAACTGTGAGTGTCCAGGTGAAAGCATTACCGGAGCAATTTGGAATGCAGCAGCGTGGCCGAGGCATTGCCCCAGGCGGTGAAGAAACGTTCTACACGAAGCCGTTTGGTATTGAGGTCCGTGATAAGAGTTCGGTCGCGCAAGATGCCTACGATGGATTCGAAGGCGTGCTGGTCGATCGAGTGGACCCTGATGGCCTTGCTGCAGAGGGTGGTTTGGTACCAGGAGTACTGATTCGAAAGGTTGGGAAAACCTCAGTGTCGTCGATCGATGAATTCGAGGCAGCAATTCAAGGAGAAACACCTGAAGGTGGTATTGTTCTCCAGATACGCACCCCTCGCGGAAATGCTGTGATCCTCTTGAAAAAAGAGGTCTGAGCAGAAAGGCTATATGAATCGTTTAAGGTAGCCCCAGTCGGTAGGCTGGGGCTACCTGCATTTCTCAAGGAGTTACGTGCATGGCCACGCTTGGTGTGAATATTGACCATGTTGCCACTATTCGTGAGGCGCGACGCACAATCGAGCCTGATCCCGTTTGGGCAGCAGCAGCAGCTGAGCTCGGTGGCGCCGACGCCATAACAATTCATCTGCGAGAAGACCGAAGGCATATTCAGGACAGAGACCTCGAGGTATTAAAAAAAACTGTACAGGTCAAATTGAATCTTGAATTGGCCATGAATCCGCAAATGGTGGACATTGCCTGCCGAGTAGCCCCTGATCAGGTAACGATTGTTCCTGAGAACCGAGAAGAGGTAACCACCGAAGGTGGACTCGATGTTGTCCGACATAAAAAGGAGTTGGCAGCAACGATTGGCAAGCTACAGGACGCCGGGATCATCGTGTCACTCTTTATCGATCCTGAACCAGAGCAGATCCAGACCGCTGCATCACTTTCGGTACCGGCAGTCGAACTTCACACAGGAGCGTATGCAAACGCAGCAAAAAATTCTCTTAAGGAACTTCAACTCCTCGCCCGAGCAGCCACATTCGTCCACCAGGCGGGCCTCATCCTTAACGCAGGCCATGGACTTACATATCGTAACGTCACCCCCGTCGCAGAACTCGAGGGAATGGAAGAATTAAATATTGGTCATTCGATTGTGGCCCGGGCAGTTTTCGTTGGAATGGCCGAAGCCGTTCGGGAGATGAAAGACCTGATCGGCCGATAGCGGCTGACCTCATCAAGACCCTTCCAGAATGCCTCAACAGGAAGCTAGCCAGCACGTTTTGGCATGATTTTGTTCTTCTCAATCCGATTGCAACGGATGTAGTGGCTCCGCAATGGGTTTCTTGCATTGCCGAAGAATCGAACCCATAGTTGGAATGTGCCGGCTTCCCCTAGCTCATTAATTACCTATGCGAACACTCATCTTGCTTACAATTCTTTCCACAGGAACCAGCAGTGTTCCTGCCTTTGCTCAAACTGGATTCGATCCCCGAGTTATCGTTTTTGGAGACGAACGGGAAAAAATCGAAAACACACCTATTGAACAAAGGCCGAATCGTCCACTGCATTTCTACGGCAACACCGTGCGACGCCGAAAGTACCGGACTGTTTCGCAGCCAAGCCGTTCACGATCAAGCCGTCAAACGAATCAGTCGAGTTCAAGCCGAAGAACGCGAGCCAGATAGTGGATTCGAAATTCGATGCCGCTAGCCAACTCAATGCACCGGTAGCGACTTCGCACGCGATCTCCAAGAATGAATTGCCGGCCGTTCTGCAATTGAAAACAAGCACCCACCTCGAGTTGTTCGACGTACAGACATTGATCGACACCATGATCATACTGTGACAAAGCCAGTGTGAGCAATCGATCACTGCACGTCGCAGCTCTGGGGCGTTGCAGAGTCGCTGCTAGGGCTACACAGAGATCACGCGGCACCATCGACTCTTCAATCACTGGCCCAACGACCGCAGCAAACTCTTTCTTCCATTCGACGCCGTGAGGCTTATGTTTCTTGGTTCCCGTAGCGAGGATGGCTGTCACTCGAAGGTGTGCCAATTCATGCAATAACGTCACAAGAAACGCATACATGTTGAGATCTTCGTTCACCGTGATTCGGTGCCAGCATTCACCCAGACGGGGCGGACGGTAGTCTCCAAGTTTTGTCGCTCGGTGTGGCACAACCCGCACGAGCACTGGATGCTCCTGAAGAAGATCCAGAACATACTGCCACGCACGAGGTGGAAGATGCTGCCTGACCGTTTCATAGTCAGGAAGCAGACGTACTGAAGACTCTAGCTGAACATTCATGTCCCTACTTCTGGCCGCCTGTTTGTTCCATCCCGCCCTTTTCTGCCTGCCACGGGAGTCGTCCTTCGACCTCCATCTGGAGAGCCAGGCTCAGAAACGTACGAATAACCACAATAAGCCCAAGCACCAAAACACTTTCAAGCGTAGGAGTGACGGCTACTGTCCGAATAATGTCAGCAGCAACAAGGAACTCAAGCCCAAGAAGAATACCTCTCCCGAGATCTTGCCGAAACTGCTTGTATTTACCCATCGGTGCTGAAGGCTGTGTCAGAAGTCGAATCGCAGCCATGACAATACCCGCGACTACCACAAGAACGCCTGCAGCATCGATCGCAAGACCAACTTGTTCAACAACGTTTCGAAACATTTCGATACTCATAAATATTTCACTCCGAATTTTTTTATAAATCTAAAATTCGCTTAGTCACTTAAGCATTGGCGGGTAACGACGCAATTCGTGCGATGAGTGTTGCGGGCAGAAGAATACCGCAGAGCCCTTCAAAAGTAGATACAGTCAGCGAAAAAGATCCAACCGGAACGAGGTCACTATATCCGGCTGTTGTAAGTGTCGCATACGAAAACCAAATGAAATCAACCCAGCGAATATTTCGCACCCCCTCAAATTCAAGTGGCAACCTGTATTGACCAAATCCATGGCCATGCAAAAGACCATGCATTCCCGCAAAAATAATACCGATCATGATAAAACTTGCGGCTCCACAATAGATCCTCTGCGCACCTGCAACACCTCCTTTGAAAGCTTGGCGAATGCAGAGATAGGCACAGAAAAGCTTAACCACTAAAAACATCAACAATGGCACCGTTAGGATTCCCTTAGCTGCTTCGTCTCGAAACAGGAGCACCCACAAACAAGCGATTAGACTAAGACCTGCAAGCATGAAGGTAACACGTTGATATCCAAGTGACCAAACAGTTGTAATAGATACAGTAAGACTAAAAATAATAAACAACAGTGGAGTTTTGTCTTGCCCCATATCAAACACAGGAACTGAACCGAGAACAAAAATTTGGCCAAGAAAGATCATTGAACCATGGCGATGCATTCGAGCCTGACTCTCAGTTGGCGATGGGTGTACATCTGTTTGGCCAGGTACACTTTGCTGCTGCATTAAACCACTACACAATTTCACAAAACCTTCTCCTGCGAGTTACCCAATCCACTCACGAAATACATACTGAGATATATCTCGCTTTACTATTTGTTTATCCTGACACGAGGCACATTCCCATCTTCCCTATCGAGTCTACCCCATCCTGGAGAATAGCACTGCATGGCAACCAGCCTCCTCCTTCTTCTTGATGACATCGCAAGTACCCTCGATGACGTGGCACTTATGACAAAGGTTGCCGTAAAGAAAACAGCTGGTGTTTTAGGCGACGACCTTGCGTTGAATGCGAAACAGATTACCGGGGCACCTGCAGACCGTGAACTACCGGTAGTCTTCAAGGTTGCGATCGGTTCTCTTGCCAACAAGGGAATACTTGTCCCGACAGCCCTCATGCTCAACTGGCTGCTTCCTGATGCAATTACTCCACTGCTTATTATCGGTGGAGCTTTTCTCTGCTTTGAGGGTACAGAAAAAGTACTTCACAAATTCACTCACGCAGAAAACTCAAATAACGGCGAAGATAGTTCGCCAGACCAAGTCGAAACCAACGACAACAGACAAACTGAATCGAGCCGGATCCGCGGAGCCATTCGTACCGACTTTATTCTTTCCGCCGAAATTATCGTCATCACACTTGGTGTTGTTGCCGATAAACCATTCTTCACGCAGCTGAGTGTTCTCGTTGCTATTGCGCTATTGATGACAGTTGGCGTCTACGGATTGGTTGCGGGAATCGTTAAACTTGATGACGTTGGCATCTTACTCTTACAACAACCAAACTCTGCTGGACAGATGATTGGTCGGGCAATAATCCGCGTCACCCCGTGGATAATGCGTTTTCTGACATTTGCCGGAACGGCCGCAATGTTTCTTGTGGGGGGCGGCATCGTACTGCACGGTATCCCACCGCTCCACCATGCGATTGAGCATGGAATTCATGCATCAGCACCGAATCTAACGTCACTTCTTATGATGCTTGCCAATGGCATCTGTGGCATTCTTACTGGCACCACGATACTCGTTGTCGTCACTGCAACACGGACCCTACGAGCAAAGCTCAATTAGGCCAGCACCTCAAGCATGCCTGCTGTAGAGCAAATAAGCCAGGGCTTCGCATTGTAGTCACTAACGCGTGGGCAAACCATTTTCCGTCAGTTTTACAGAGTGGTTTTTGCTTCTGGATTATCGACTCGAACAAGGAGGTACGTTTTTGAATCGCCACCGTCAAAATGAACAAGCACCTGCGTCTCATTCATCGTCAGATTTTGAATACCTGTTTCCACGATCGGTGATGTTTTTCCTGCAAAAGTCCAAGCAGCCCGCTGCGAATCTCCATCTACCATACCTTCAAGGCTGGCTGTTTCACCTGTTTCCTTATTCTGGTACGTCCCTGCAATAACTCCGTCTTTCCTTACTGCAAGTTGCATGAACATGGTCGGTGTCGCTGAGGACTCACCCTCCTGCGCAACAGCAAAAACGCCTAACGGCAACCATTCGTCACCCGATGCATCAGAGGATTCAGTATCTTCCTCCGGGACACTCAGGGCAATCTCTTCGGCTTGCTGGGCATATTCCTCAGCCGGAACTGCTTCTCCGTCAGCCATGACCGTCGTACCATCGTAGTAACTCCCACCGCCTGACCCATAGTCGTAATATCGACCCTCATTCCAGTTCCATGGCATGATGGCCGACACGGTCCTAAAACCAGCCCAGCTCCAGAAGATTGGATTCTTATCAAAGTAATAATGTCCAGTTTGCATACCAGACCAGAACTCGTCATGAAGTCCACTGTCATAAGCTGAATTCAACTGAGAGCGAATTGAGTCCGCTTGCGATCCAAGATTCTGCTGCCGGGTTGTACGGCGATCAGAACGACCCGAAGCCAGATCTGTACGAACATCACCTCTGTTCTCAACTCGCACTGATTGACGATCTCCTCGCCCGGAAACGCGTCCCTCGCGATTATCAGATGCAAAATCACGATTCTCGCCTCGACTGCCCCTCCCATCAGACCGATTCTCGGTTCGATTTGAGATGGCATCTGCACGCGTATCAGCAATATTTTTTGACGAGGTAGCTGCTGCTGCAGCGGCTGCTCCATCGCCCTTCTTATTCAAGAATTCTGAAACTGCTGAACCAGATGTTGTTTTGGCAGCATCAACTCGACTCTTTGCCGCGTTGGCTGCAGCACCATTGCCACCGGATGCTTTCAGAAAGTCTTGAACATCTCCTTGGGTAGGTCGACTACCAGCTCGATCTGCCACCGCACTAGCGCCTTTTCCAGAAAGCCCACCTGCCGGAGCCCTGCTGGCCGCGTCCGATAGTTTTCCTGATGGCTTCGATGGAAGATTTTTTCGAACATCTCCGCTTGGAGAAGGACGTGATCCTGCTGCTGGTTTCGCAGAGGGTGTTGGTCTGCTGGGTGCTGGCCTTGCAGAGGGTGCAGGTCGGCTGGGTGCTGGCTTTGAAGAGGGCGCAGGTCGACTGGGTGCACTTGGGCGTGAACCGCCCGAGGGCCGTGCGCCGCCGCCGCCGCCAGGGCGAGCAAACAGATCAACAGGCTGGCACAACAAGGCAATGAGAGAAACAACAAGAACCGTCTTTATCGAAACATTCATCTTTTATTCCTTACTGCGTGTACTCACGATTCCATTCTCAATTTATTGACCAGAGAAAACTGCTTCCCAGTCTTGTTTCATGTCAACGACAACCCACCGTCGCTTTGGAGCCTCTTCGAGAGCAGTAATCAGCTTACCACTAAACGGTGGCTTCGAATCATACTCGCACTCGCGTTGTCCATCTGTATGGTGAATAATCACACCAAGACTCTTATACGGATTGTCTATCGTCGTATATTCGAGCATGGACTGATCACCGTCTGAATTTCCAAAGCATGCAATCGGACGTCTCCCGAGTTGTTGATAGATCCGCACGGACTTTCCAACTTTATCGTTGATGTAGAGATTTGAGGCCTGTTTTACAAACGTTGGTACATCATCCTGTAGTTTGAAAACAACATCTGCGCTTGAACCAAGAACCCACTCGGGGGACACACCGTAGACATCTTCAGAAAACTGCCGCATGAAGTCGACACCGCCACCAGAGACAATGGCAACCTGAAAGCCCTTCGAACGAAGAAGACTGATAACTTCTTGCATAGGCTGATACGTTGCTTCTCCATACGAGGTGCCGAGTGGTGGATATTCTGCCTTTGAAAACCATGATTTGACCCGCCTCGAAAACTCATCGCTGGACATTCCCGAGTGCGTCAAGGCCATGATCTTCATAAAGCCATCATGTTTCTCGCCAGCGAACAGAGCTTTGAAGTCTCCCTCGAGAGCCGCCTTGACCATCGGGTCTTTTGCCAGTTCAGGCTGCTCAGCGGCCAATCGCTTCACCTCATCAATCACAAAAGCAATCTGAAAAGGCATTGGGCACTCTGGCCACAGGGTTCCATCATTGTCAAAAACAGCCAGACGATCCTGCTCTGGAACAAAATCTTTCCCATTGGGCACACTGACTTTCGCAACGAAATCAAGTATTGCTTGCTTTGGTGAGGTATCAGCCCATGACGGCAAAGGGTCTTTTGCCTGCGCAACCGACATGAGCATCAGTGAGCACAAAAACAATCGTAGGGGCATGAGCAATCGCTTCTTTCCTGCATTCATTTGAGTTACTGCCTTCCGAACATGGCCCGTACAGCGTCCTTCGGATCGACAACCTGTCCCTCGTTTTCACCCTCAGCAATTGAGAGCTGGACGCCTTTCACCTCACCATTGAAGTGATTCCCGACAGGGCCGTAATCAGGTGAAACAGGAGCACCCGAATCCTCGCCAACATCGAGACCATCATCGGCTGAAAAGATATTAGAGAGGGTTGCTTCAACTTTCCCCTGCCCAACCTCATCGCCATCAACGAATAAACTCACCGTACCACCCTTGCCAAGACCTTCGCCATCGTAGGCAAATTCCATTCGGACTTGGTGCTGACCCGGACTAAGCTTTTCTGCAGATGTCACAAACGTGTTCCCAAAACCACCATAGTTGTAGCAATACTTCAACTTGCCTTCATGAGCGTAAAGAGACCAGCCACCAATATTTGCACCCTGGCAAATAATGACTCCCGTAGCATCGTCCTCAGGAACGACGATACCAGCGGTCACTGCGTGCGACTTGTTCTTGATACTCAAAACACAGTTTTCAAGGAGCCGCCCCATACCTGGAAACAAGACCTGCGTTGTTCCTTTCACTAAGACAGGACGACCTGCTGTATCAGGATTCAACTTTTCAAAAACACGATCATCAAGTGGTAATACCTTGTATCTTGCCGCCTCGATGAGAAAGAGTCTCTGCATTTCATGAAGTTTTTCAGGCATCTTCTCGGCAAGATTTTCTGATTGAGTCCAGTCTGTATCGGCATACAACTCCCATTTATCATCATCAAAAGCAGGCAGCTTTTCTGTTGGAGCCGCCCAAGGAGTTCGATGCTTTGTGACTGCCGTCCAGCCATCATGGTAAATGCCACGATTACAAAGGATTTCAAAGTACTGCGTACTGTGGCGCTCCTTGGCTTTGGAGTCATCGAAGGTGTATTGCATACTGGTGCCTTCGATTGCATCCTGCTCAACACCGTTTACAAATCGAGGATGAGGAAGGTTCGCTGCATCGAGAACGGTTGGGGCAACATCAATCACGTGACAAAATTGCGATCGTGTTTCACCCTTTGACTTGATGCCCGCTGGCCAATGCACAACGGTTCCATTTCGAGTTCCACCCCAGTGCGATGCAACCTGTTTGGTCCACTGATAGGGCGTGTTCATGGCACACGCCCAACCAACGGCATAGTGGTTGTACGAGTCTGGCCCTCCAAGTTCATCCATCCTCTTTGTCAGGTATTCCTCAGTCTCCAGATCCTGAATGCCATTGAAATAACTCATTTCATTAAAGCATCCATTGAGGCCACCCTCCGCTGAGGCACCGTTATCACCGACGATGTAGTAGATCAGCGTGTTATCGAGAACCTGAAGCTTTTCAAGGGAATCAACAATGCGACCAATGTGGTGGTCGGTGTACTCAACAAAACCTGCGTAGACTTCCATTTCACGTGCCAGAACTGGCCTGAACTTCTCGGGAATATCTTTCCAACGCGGCGTCTCTGAATTCTCTGCTGTGAGAACCGCATCTGAGGGGATAACACCTAGTGATTTCTGCTGTGCAAAGATTTTTTCACGGATCGCATCATATCCCTCATCAAATTTCCCAGCATATTTGTCAGCCCAGTCTTTTGGCACGTGGTGAGGAGCATGTGCCGCACCCGGCGCAAAGTACATAAAGAATGGCTTGTCTGGGGCGAGTGACTTCTGCTGCCCAATCCACTTAATGGCCTTGGTGGCCATATCTTCCATGAAGTGGTAGCCCTCTTCTGGTGTCTTTTTATTTTCAACCGGAGTCGTACCTTCGTACAACGTTGGATACCACTGATTGGCTTCGCCACCGATAAACCCATAGAAGTATTCAAATCCACCACCTCCAGTCGGCCATGCATCAAAAGGCCCAACAGGACTGGCCTGCCACACGGGTACTTCGTGGCATTTCCCGAACTGTGCCGTGCAGTAGCCATTGAGTTTCAATGTCATAGCAAGTGGCGACATTGAATTCGGCAACACTGAGGAGTAGCCGGGTGCACCTGTTGCTAATTCTGTAATGGCCGCCATGCCTGCAGAGTGATGGTTTCGTCCAGTCAAAAGTGCTTGCCGAGTTGGAGAGCACAGTGCCGTTGTATGAAACCGGCTGTACTTCAAACCACCTGCAGCGAGTCGTTCGAGTGTTGGTGTCTGACATGGGCCACCAAACGAACTCGACGCGCCAAAGCCAACATCATCAAGCAGCACGACAAGAACGTTCGGTGATCCTTCCGGCGGTCTCACCTGAGGAATGGCTGGGAACACAGCATCAGGGTCTTTCGCGTCATACACGACAAGGTCAGGTCGAGCAGTATTTGGCATGGGTAGCACAGTTCGATCAGCCTGCGATTCGGCTGCTTGGGCGCCCGGCATAATGGCCAGCACAAATGCTGTTGCAGCGACTATTACGCGTCCAAAAGATTTCAAACAATACACTGCCGACACACCATTTGCCTCACGGTCCATTCCTAATTCTCCTATATATTTAGCGGTTCTTATTCACGGACATTTTGAACAATCGAGTATATAAACACGCAACCTAAAATTACTATGCAATTTGCGCATCGTGAGGATTGCTTGTGCTTGCCTTGATTTTCATCGCTCACGAGCACGCCCTGACGAAAAGACCGGGCCTTCTGGCTTCAGTGGCAATGTTTGCTGCCATTCCTGCATTCGTCTTTTAAGCAAGTTAACGACTTCAGGATGCTCTGCAGAACAGTCAGTCGATTCCTTTTGGTCTTGTGTGATGGCATACAACTCAACGTGACTGAGGTCTGAATTGCTGATCAACTTCCAAGGGCCGTCCACAACCGCATATGAGCCCCAGTGATATGGCCGATTTTTGGGAGCGGGCCACGGCGAGCTTGCCTTCCAGAAAAGAGGCTTTTTTCTCCCTGGAGCAGACTTCCCACATAATGCACTCACCTGACTCACGCCATCCGGCGTGTACCCTGCCGGCATGGTCGCACCAGCAAATTCACAAAACGTTGGCAAGAGATCAACAGCTGAAATCAACGTCTGACCATCAACAACACCAGCGGGAATTGTATTGGGCCATCGTGCAATGAAAGGCACGCAGATGCCTCCTTCAAACAGTGCTGCCTTATATCCTTTTCGACCACCGGTAACACCTTTGGATGCCCCAATACCAAACCCGGCACCCGTAGCAGTGTCGTAGGACAATTCCAGTTCTGTTGGATTGGCTGCTCGTGCAGGGCCGTTGTCTGAACTGAAAATGACAAGTGTTTTCTCCGTCAGGCCATTTTTATCTAATACATTCAACAACTGACCAATGCGTTCATCGGCATGCGCAAGTGTCGCAGCATAGATATTGTCAGCGTCATTAAGATCCTGAAACCACCAACGGTACTTGGGAAGGACATGGAACGGCGTATGCGGTTCATGCATCCAGAGATTCACGAAAAATGGCTTCTGTTGTTTCCCTGCCTCCTCAATGAATGCGATCGCATGATTGACATCCTCATGAACGGGCATCTGTTCACCGGCACAGTTAAATGCTCCATATTCGTCATAGCCGTATTCACTTGGGAGTGGTGAATCAGGAATCATGTCATTGGCCAGGTGCCATTTCCCAAAGTGCCCGGTCATGTACCCAGCTTGCTGCAACATACGCGGTAGCAACGGAGCTGCCGGATTGAGCCAATCGGGCATATTGCGACGAGCGTTCTGGTCGACCCATGCAAAATGTCCATTGATGTTGTATCTGGCAGGAAAGTGCCCCGTCATCACGGCAGTACGGCTCGGAGAACAAACGCCACTAGCAACAGTGAAGCGATGAAAGTCCGTCCCCTCACGGGCAAGCCGATCAATGTTTGGTGTTTTCACATAAGGGTGACCATGGCAGCTCAGATCACCCCACCCCCAGTCATCAGCAAAGATGAAAATGATGTTGGGCTGCTCAGCGGCACACGCTGCACTTCTCTCCACTCCCCCAAACAGAGACAGGAGCAAACCAAACATACACAAATTGTATCTCGCCATAACTGCCTTCCTTTCTCACACCAAGAACGATCACTCCAGCCGCCTTCAATCCCGAAGCTCAATGAGCTGCAGGACTTTTTCACCGCCGTCTGCCACCAGAGCAATCTTCTGATTATTCGCTGCGTCGAGGACAGTTATTTCAAAGGTTGCAATCTTCGACCACTCAAGTTCTTTTCCTTCAGGCCCTTTAAAATCTTCCCGCCGTAGAATTATTTCCTGAGGTCCTAGTCCCTCAACTGTCTTGCCAGCTGAAAAACTGCCAATATTGTTTGGGCGACTGAGAAAACCACTGTCGGTGCGCAAGCGAACATGTAACTTCTTCCCGAGAGGATTCACGACTAGTGCCAGTTTCTTGGTTTTCTGTCGGTCAAGCCGAGGACTTTGGAATTTGTATGTTTTTATTGTTCGCTGGTCTCGTGATGACCAGTTCGAAAACCCCTCCTTAAAATCATCTACCATCTCGTGAGGATCTGCCACATTCAAAAGGGACTCAAGGTTCACTTTTTCTGGAACGAACGAATGCTCGAACGAGTTCAAAGTATATGTTGACGTTTCACCACGCTCCAACGTTTGAACATGCCCAATTTTGTACCGACAGAGTGCAAAGACAAACAGCGGCAGATCCTCGAACACCGGCACCGTGACTGACCATGTCTTCCCGTCCTGCCGGGCTTGAGCCCGCTCCCAGAATCGTGTTCGCGGATTGGGGTCGTAGCTGAAATAGATTTCTGTCGCAACAAGTCGATCTTGATCATCTGGCGTGACAGAAAAGGATGCTATGCCATCTGACACAGAAAAGGTTGATGGTGGTGTCACAGGAATGTGCTGATCAATTTCCTTGAGATACTGATCGAACCAAAGATTCAGCATGACCCATTGCTCAGGCCCAGGCCCATGGTTTTGATGTAGGTTCGTACTCACCCGCCAGTCTGAATGCGGCACGAGGGCCATCGACTGATAGATCCGATCAAACACGGAATGGAAGTCATTCGTCGAACTAATGAAGCAAACCGGGCAGCGAACAAACGGCCAGTACGCACTGGCGTCAATGGTTGCCTTATAAAGTTCAAGATTCTGAAAGTGGCCCCGAAGCGAACTCCCTTCAATTCCGCCTGGAAAATCAACGTATTTAAAACCTGTTCCTCCAACGAACGGCACAACCGCCTTTAAGCGTGAGTCAATAGCCGCCAAGGCAGTAATCATGCCTCCCATTGAAAACCCTGATAGACCAATCCGGTCAGCGTTGACTTCCGGCTGCTGCTCAAGAAAAGTAATGCCACGTCGCGCAGCCACCGCGAGCAGAAACCAATTCGAGTTGCGTGGACTCGGAACCGCGTCGATCGTGTACTCGTCAGGCAAAAGGCTTCGCTTCCATCCCTGCCGAAGAGCCTTGCCATAAAAACGGGGACCCTGCGTTGGGTCGACGTTACCCCAATCCGTATTGATATCAATTCCGTCCTCAAGTGGACGCCCGAGCCAATTGATATCGATAGATGCATACCCCTGTCGTGCAAAGTACTCTCCACGTCGACGGTCTGCCCGCTGGCCACCGCCGTGTGCCCACACGAAAGCTGGAAGCTTCGCTTTCCCGGCAGGCAAACAATAATATCCCGCAATCCGTGATTCTTTGCCTTTAAACGTGCCTACAGTAAACGTCACATACCGTGTGACCACACCGTCATTTTCCCACTCCTGAACAACCTCAATATTGAGTGGCTCATGTCGTGGATCGTAGTCTTCCCAAAGCGCAACCGCAGACTCGGGGACATCAGATGCATACGGCTCAAAGGTATCTTCAGCTTTGAGGCACGTGCCGACCATAACCAAAGCACAGGCAACACAAACAAGTTGTCGCAATCGAGAAGAGAAAAGCCAATGACAGAATTCTTGTTTTTGTAAAAATCCAATCATTACTTGTGTCTTTTTCATTTGAGTGGCTCATCTATTCTGTGAAAGAATTCGGTTTCAAGTTCGAGTTGAACAAAGCAGCACTCTGCCGTCTATCGAGTTTTTACGTGATACCGTGCCGAGGATCACTTCCCCAGACATGAACAAGGTCAACTTGTGATACTTCCCCTGTCACGCACAGCGTTTCTTGAAAGGCGTTTATCGCCTGTATTACTTCTTCATTTGCCTCGAGTTTTGAACCCGCTCACTCTGGAAAGGCAAAGGTGCTCATAACGTCTCCATTCACCGTGCGATGATGGAGCGTCAACGTACTTGCGTTCCCCTTGGATTCAAGGTGTCCAGAAAGAAATCCCCCAGCGACTCGAAGGAAACGATGCGAGGGTCGCTCATCACCTTTCTTCCAACCCAACTGATGCTTTTCACTGCCAGGCCCACACCCGAACTCCCAAAGACCTGTCTCTGTATCTTCTGACGCGTACTGCCAGTGCCGATCGCCGCATAAAACAATGACGCCATCAACAGCTGAAAACTTTCGCCGCAACTGCTCACCCTCATGGGCAAAAATCGTATTGGCGTGATTGTCTTTTTTTCCACTTCGATCCGGACCCACAATTGGGGTTGGGCTGAAGACAAGTTTGAAGGTTGCAGTTGACGCATCAAGTGTTTGAAAGAGCCACGATTTTTGTTGTGCTCCAAGAATTGTTTTCTCAGGTCCATCGACCTTGGTATTCGGACTCCGAAAATCGCGCCCCTCTAGAAACCAGACCTGCAGGTCTTTCCCCCACTGAACAGTCTGATAGCGAGGACTCCGCGAAGGAAACTGTTCTTCATTAAACAGACGCACCCCTTCCTTGAACGTAACTGATCCATATTGCTGACCCGGCCAGCAATCGTTTTTGAGCGTGTCGTGGTCGTCCTTTAGAAAATATGTCGTGTGGCCTTTATAAAAACTGCGATTGTCAGGCAATGCAAAGATCCGGCCCCACTTGAATCGCATCAACTCGACAGTAAGGGCCCATGGTTCAGGCTTGTCGTAATACTCAATGTCTCCAGCATGAACAAGAAACGAGGGATTGATTTCCTCCATTGCTGGATAAATCTTATGCCCCTGCACACCATTATCAGACCGAATAAAGTCATGACAGGTAGTCATGCAGAAGGTGAGGTTTGTTCTTGCATTTTTTGCTGACGCTGTTTCAAAACCACCGCGAAGAATTGCCGTTGTCTCCTGACTGTCAGGCTTCCGTACTTCCAGCACTGCTACGTAGCGAGTACCTGGCGAAAGACCTTCAAGGTGCCACTGCGCTGTGAAGTCTTCTTCCGCAGTTGTTTTCTTCCACTGGGTCATTTCCTTCTTTGCTTTAAACCGCTTTTCAGGGGAATAGATAAGACGAACTTCACCGGCTGCGCCCGGGCACGCTCCTATCATGTCGTCCAAAGAAGCCCCTGAGGGCAACTGATCCGAGAGAAATTCTGCTGCATCTTTTGTTTCTTCCAAAACCCTCGCCTGGTTTGTTGAGAGAGCACGAAACTTCTGACCTGTAGAATTCATCTCTGGGAACTGTGTTGTTCGTGTCCAGATACTGATTGAATTTTGATCAGCCCAACAATTCCTCATCCCATCAGCAAGAAAAGGACCGGTGCGTTTTATCGGCGACTGGCTCTTGGGTGTGAGTGCAACAAATCGAAACTTTCGATATGAAACCTTTCCACCATGGTCCGTCAGCATGATGCGGCTTTTTGTCGAAGACTGCCCAAAGTCATCGAAGCCGGCGAATTTACTCAGTGCAATCGTTCGCTCCCACTCCGGCCCCTCGGTGATTATTGATGACACCAAAGAACCATTCAGATAATGCTCAACTGTTGATCCACTGGCCACAATCTTCGCTGAGTTCCACTCTCCCGGCGGATGTACTTTCTTTTCTGCTGCGGCAGATGCCAGATCGTAAATTGCACCTGTTGTATGCAATGCATCCGTACCTGGCTTCCCATCATAAATCTGATATTCAATCCCCCAGTACCCCGAGCCTTTGTATGCTGTAGTCCAAAACGGTGCGCCGTGTTTGCGGACGCGATATTTCACACCGCTATTCACGTTCGCTGCAATCTTCCACTCAAAAGACAATTCAAAGTTAGACGCAACCGGCTCGCTCAAGATACTCCCGTTGCCACCCTTTTTCCCGGGACGGACAAGAGAGATTTCTCCATCATGAAATTCCCATCCGGTCGTTTCACCTGACTGCTTCAATGACTTCCAGAACGAGGGATTCGCCCAGGTTGCTGGATTGTCGAGCCGGGATTCCTCTGCCGAAGACGATTAAAATAAATCCACTGCACCGACAGATCAGATTAAAAATGAAATTCATGGCTACCTTTACAAAATTTGCTCTATCCCCGTTGCTGCATACACGATGTCTAGTGTACTCACCGCTTACACAGTTCTGGACACCTATGCCCCACCGCCTCACCTACAACAAACTGGACTAAATTTTTGAAAGTTTCCTACGGGTCCCTAAATGCATATGCATCATGCTGTTACTGAACCGCTGGAAACACGCCTCCAGTGCCGATCTCCCACCCCCAACCCTTTGGTACAGATCCGCCTCCCTTATACTCTGCGCTTGGTTTCAGTGGCGGCAGTGAGTCAACAAATTTGTCGTACTCTTCAACCATATTCTCCACAACATCTGGATGTTCTTTGGCAACATCTCGTGTTTCTTTTGGGTCCTGTATCAAGTCAAAGAGGGTCCATACGCCTTCTGCCTTGATTAGCCTCCAATTTCCCCAACGCACTGCATAGATATTGCGGCGAGGCGCATCAGTCGGGTCGGCATTATGCCAAAACAGATACTTGTGTGCATCTCCTTGAAGATCACCGGAAAGAAATGGCAGGAGGTTCTTCCCATCACAGCGAGCAGGCAGACTAAGGCCAGCAGCCGCAGCAATAGTTGCGTAGAAATCAATCGTTCCCATTAACCCTGAATAGGTCTTGCCGGCTGGGACTCTCTGAGGCCATGTAATCACGGTCGGGGTATGCACCCAACCCTCTTGTTGCGTGTGCTTTCCTTTTCCGCCTCGATACGGTTCGGACGTTCCACCCTCGTCAATATTCGCGCCGTTGTCACCGGTAATCAGAATGAGTGTCTCTTGCTCAATACCATGCTTTCGTAAAGCAGCAAGAAGTTTGCCAACAGCGTCATCAACGGCAACCACCGCGCCTTCATAAGCAGTACCCTTCCCGCCTGGAATACGATCTCTGTACCGTTGTGGTGTCTCTTTAACCTTTGAATGAACCGCGAGTGGTGAAAAGTACAAGAAGAATGGATGCCCTGCGTTTCGATCAACAAACTCAACCATTGAATCACCATTGAGGTCGGTGAGATAGGCTTTGGTTCCATCCTGTGTTTCTCGAATGTACTGTGTTCCTGGTGGGTCTTTGGCCACTTCCATGAAACCACGCTGATGGGGACCTTGCCCAACACAGCCGATATCCCACTTGCCAATCTGCCCCGTCACATATCCGGCATCCCTCATAAGCTCCGCCAATGTTGGGTGATCTGTTGGTATCGGAAGCCCCCGTGCCATCCCTGATTTCCCAAATCGTTGAGCGTACATTCCGGTCATCAACGCGCAGCGGCTTGGCGAACATGGTGGATTGGTGATGTATGACATAGTGCACCGGACACCATCGGCTGCGAGGCTATCTATATGAGGCGTCGGTATTCTTTTATTCCCAAAACATGCCAGGTCACCATAGCCAAGATCATCAATAAACAGGATGACTACATTCGGCTTCCGTTGGGCCTCTTTGGCGAACACACCCTCCCACTGAAAAGCATTGCAGCACAGCATGAGACTCAAGATAAAAACTTGAACACGCATTCTAACCCGACCTTAAATTGGGGAATAAAAATCACACCCAGTGATAACTCTGACCTGATGGCCACCCTACTACGGTGTCGACTCTGACGTACGATGTTCAGAATCAACGTCTCTTACGCCAGCTCATTTCTGTGCCCCGGGGTCACTGCCAGGCATAAACTGAAAATCAGTCTGTTTTTCAAAACGGCTGGAAACTTCTCCCGCCATCACTGGTGCACCCTCGACAGGAAGCATCCGCATGGGCTGACCTACAGACAGGTCAAGTTTCGACAGGTCGACCCAGAAAATATTCGGCGTATCTGTTAATTCAAAGTAGTAGGTGCGCCGCTTCTGGTCAGCCACAATCCGCCAGAGCGTTGCCGCCACGTTCGGCTGCCCGGCATGTACTGCACCAATCGGTGCTGACACATTTCGAATAATCGAGAACACGCTGGCAATCTGCTCCCTCTCATCAGATGTCTGCGGAGCTTCTCCGAGATAGTAGCTTGCCCTGACAAAGCGATCAGCGGGCCGTTCTGTTCCCGGCAACATGATACTCCCACCCACTTCCTGCCAATAGCCATTGAGTGCCAACTGCTGATCATATGGTGGATCGTTGGTCATCACGCTGTACTGTTTTCCATGATGAACAACCAGTTTGCCATCAATGTATTCAAAAATGGCAGAGTCTCCAGTTGCATCAGCAACAGAGAGGTGTACCGTCCCTGCATGTCCGCCAGGCATGATCAGTACACCAAGCTGAAAGGGCTCGTCTTTGAGTACCGTCACTGCTTCGTCGACTGTTGCAAAGGTGTCGAGCACATACTGAGCCCAGGCTCCTATTGAGAGGGCAGGCCGAGTACCATCAAACTGCGGATAGACACTACTTGAGAGATAGAGAACATTGACCACAAGCCCCTTCTCATTCATGCCATCAGCCACAAGCTTGTCGTAGCATGTCGCGACAACACTCCCGTATTTTGATGTCCACTTAAGTGACCGAGAACCAGCATTCCCATCGCGCTCAAGCCCAGCGGGGAAAGCCCACAGGTTCACCTCCAATGACTGCTCCCAGTCCATGGTGCGCCCAACTACAACCGTATTGTCAGGACCCCGATAAAGAACTCTGGAGCATGCAATCACAGGTGTTGCCGTCACACTCAGAAAGATGCCGAAAAGACAACAAACTTTTTTTGACACACGATTCCAGCGGCTCAACGTTAAAAACATGCTATTAGTCTCACTCGGTTTGTCTTGATTGCGTACCGTCCCAGTAGGACATAATACTCGATCTCCCTTATGATCTCACAGACAGAGGATTTGGTTCTTTCTCAACTCGAGACATTTCATTTATGCATTCCATTCGTAATACGCTTTTTTCGATGCCAACGAGCTTTCAGGCAGCCGCTGTAATCCTCTATTTTTCTATGCAGGCAGCAGCAGCAGCTGGTGACTGGCCGCAGATTCTCGGCCCGCATCGAAGCGGCATTGCAGATCCTGATGAACAACTAGCTGACACATGGCCGGCAGCAGGCCCACAAGAAGTCTGGCGTCGCCCCGTTGGCAGTGGGTACGCCGGCGTCTCCGTAGTCGATGGAAAAGCCTTTCTTTTCCACCGAATCGATGATCAAGAAATCACTGAAGCACTTGATGCCGCAACCGGAGAAGGTATCTGGAAAACCAATCACTCAACTCGTTTTCGGCCTCAGGTAGGTGGTGGTGATGGCCCATTGTGCACACCGACAGTTTCGAATGACAAAGTCATCACCTTTGGAACACAGGGAATGCTGACATGTCTCAATGCACAAACAGGAAAGATTCTGTGGCAGCACCGCACACATGAAGAATTTGATGCAGGCGAGGGGTATTTTGGCTCCGGTTCAAGCCCTCTTGTGATTGACAACCATGTTGTCGTGAATGTAGGCGGCCGAAACGGCGCAGGCGTGGTCGGTTTCGACCTGGCCACTGGAACTGTTGTTTGGAAAACGACAGATGAACCGTCAAGTTATGCTGCCCCGTCATCAGTCATGCTCGGTAAACAACAGCATGTGGTTGTGATCACACGCTACCAATGCCTGCTCATTGACCCCAGAAATGGAGCGATTGGCTGGTCCTTCCCTTTTGGCATGAGAGGCCCAACGGTCAACGCCGCGACTCCAATTACCTGGAGAGACCAGGCCAATGGCCATCGCCTTCTCGTCACTGCATCGTATGGCATCGGGTCAGTGTGCGCGACGTTTACGAAGACAGAAGTAACTCCTCAGTGGTCAGGAACCGATAGTCTCGCCAGCCAATACTGCACGCCTATTCTTCGCAAGGGTCACTTGTACTGCATTGATGGCCGAGACGACGGCCCGCCTGGTGCGATGACGTGCATTGATATAACAACAGGAAAGGCTGTCTGGCGGGAGGAGAATTTTGGCTATGGGAACCTGCTGGCAGCAGACAACAAAGTGCTCGCTGTCAAAACCAATGGAGATATTGCCCTCCTCAATGTCTCTCCTCAAGGCATGACGGTACTCGGGCAAAGCCAACCGCTCCCGGGCACAATTCGAGCACTCCCCACACTGGCACAAGGACGACTCTTTGTCCGTAATGATGACACTCTTGTCTGCCTCGACATCAGTCGCTAACTGCGCTTCCGTGAGAGCATAAACTCATTGCCTTCAGTGTCAGCGCACATCGCGAGATGGGGCGGCTCACCATTTTCTTCACGAGGCTCGTGCGTCAGAATACCGCCCGCAGAAGTTACTTCAGTCGCTCCGACGACCACATCAGCCACCTGAAAACTCAGGCCGGTCCATGTGCGTTTCCCTTCGCCTCCACTGTGAATGCCAACAGTCGCTCCACAAATATCAAGATCTGTAACAGCAGGATTTTTTCGCGTCACTTTCGCCCCAAAGAGTGTTTCGTAGAAAAGCACAGCGCGATCCACGTCGGCAGCCCAGATTAAATATTTCACACGCTCAACATTCATCTCTCTTCTCCTTGGCTTCCATACTGCCAGATTCTCTTACACAACTCGCTCCGCATAAAATACCATGAGACAATCATTCACCAACCCGAATGCAGCTCCCTGCACACATCCAAGGCCGTAGGGCTGCCTGTAAGATGACCACACGAGCCCCTCACTCCAAACCAACAGACCTTCCCGACGGCTACCGACTCGACCAGACTTCACATCTTTTTTCTTGAGAGACCGTTATGAAATCACTGACCCGCTACCTTACCTTCACCATTCCAGCCAGAATGGGATTCGAGAACATCACATCGACCATCACCGATCTTGTGACTGAGTCTGGCATTCAGGAAGGGCTCTGCCTCGTGAATGCGATGCACATCACAGCGAGTGTCTTTATCAACGATGACGAGTCTGGCTTACATAAAGATTATAAAAAATGGCTCGAGAATCTTGCCCCGTTTCACGCCAGCCCAGAAGTCTACGATCACAATCGAACTGGTGAAGACAACGCAGACGCTCACATGAAACGGCAGGTCATGGGGCGGGAAGTCGTTGTTGCAGTTACGGACGGCGCGCTTGACTTCGGTCCATGGGAACAGATTTTCTATGGCGAATTCGACGGCCATAGACGAAAGCGTGTTCTTGTAAAAATTATTGGCGAATAACAACACAGTGTGAAAAAGTTACACCACCACATTCTGAGGCGAACCATCAACAAACCCTCGAACGTTTTCTGATGTTGCTTCAATCAGTCGTTGGCGAGCGGCACGACTAGCCCACGCAATGTGTGGAGTAATAAGGCAATTCTTTGCTGTCAGAAGTGGATTTGATACCGGAGGCGGTTCGACAGAGAGCACATCGAGCCCCGCGCCCGCAATCCTCTCTTCATTCAATGCGTCAGCAAGATCCTGTTCGTGAATGACCCCACCCCGCGACGTATTAATAAGGTACGCAGTTGGCTTCATCACAGAAAGCCGCGTCGCATTGACAAGTTCTTTCGTTTCCGACGTAAGTGGACAATGCAACGAGACAACGTCGCTTTCACGAAAAATAGTGTCGACGTCAGTATATGTCACCCCCTCTGCACTCACGCTGCTTTTCCGACGAGCGGCGAGTACGTCCATCCCCAATGCCCGTCCGACAGCAGCGACTGCCTGACCAATAGCACCATACCCAACAAGCCCAAGTGTCCGACCATCAAGCTCAACCAATTCACCCCGCCAGAAGCAAAAGTCAGGACACGAAGACCAGCCACCGTCTCTGACCTCAGCCGCATGCAGAGCCGTCTGGTTCGTTAACTCAAGCAGTAGGGCAAAGACCGCCTGCGCGACGTTCGGCGTGCTGTATCCAGGAACATTACAGACGGTAATCCCACGAGCACCAGCTGCCTCAAGGTCAACTACATTCACTCCTGTAGCAAGGACTGAAATCAGCTTGAGATGTGGAAGCTCAGCAAGAATCTCAGCCGACAATGGTGTCTTGTTCGTGAGTATAACTTCCGCATTCCCTGCCCGCCGCTGAATCTCCTGAACGGCTGTGCGGTCAAATACCTCAAGGCTGCCAAACTCTGCTACGGAATCCCAGGAACAGTCACCTGGGTTCGTTGTGTACCCATCTAAAACGACAATATTCATTGCAATACATTTCCTGCTAAGGAGAAGGGCATTATCACCATGCGTTATGACGATGCTGGTGGCTTCCGATATTGATTTGCGGCAATTGCCTCACCAATTTGATCCAGTGGCAAGACGACATCTGCAAGCCCAGCATCAATCACCGCTTTGGGCATGCCGTAGACGGTACAACCTTGGCGATCCTGTGCAATAACGACGCCACCCGCCGCCTTCACACTGCGACACCCTTCGAGTCCGTCTGAGCCCATGCCGGTAAGAACTGTTGCTACGACCTTGCTCCCATACACAGGAACAAGGGACTCGAGCAGGCAGTCGAGGGAAGGCCGACAACCCTGTCTCGGCGGATCCTGCGTAAGCCGACATACCAACTCTGAGTCTTTCTTTATTACGGTAAGATGAAATTTACCAGGTGCCAGGTAGGCCGTACCAGGTTCGATAGACATTCCCGTGGATGCGAGTCTTACTGGAAACGTCACAATCTCATTCAGACGCTTGGCAAGTGATGCAGTGAAGGCAGATGGCATGTGCTGCACGATGAAGACAGGCACATCAGGCTTCTCGGGCAACGATCGCAACACGGTTCGCAAAGCCTGTGGGCCACCCGTTGATGCTCCAATGACAATAACATCTTCTAGCTTCGTAATCGAAACCGGTCGTCTTCTAGGACTTTTGTTAGGACTTTTATTTTGAGGAGCACGAGGACATGGCTCGCCATCAGACCGGGCCAGTAGAATCGCTCTAATCCGCTCCGCAAGGGCGTCACGAAGATCGTGCCTCTCTGTTTTTGCATCCAACCCTGACGGCTTCAAGATACAGTCCATCGCGCCATTGAGTAAGGCATCAACGGTAGCTGGAGCACCTTCGGCAGTTATACTGCTAACCATTAAAACAATTGTCTCTATCGACCGTCGATTAATTTCCCGCAATACGCCAAGACCATCAAGCTTGGGCATTTGCACGTCGAGCGTGAGGAGATCGGGTTGCAGTCGTTCAATTTTTTCAAGTGCCTCAACCCCATCACATGCACAATCAATTACTTCAACTCCATCAACTTCAGCGAGCGATCGCATGAGCATTTGTCGATAGAGACTTGAGTCATCGACTACGAGCACACGTAAAGGACGTTCCACTTTCACCAATTCACCCACTACAAAAGCGACCTATTTGCAGCCGGCAAGCCACAATAAAATGCCCCATAAGACTGCCAAAACCGAGTGTTCTCGGTCCGTTCACAACGACTATAACGGACAGAGGCCTAAGAGAGCCGACTTTTCCTTCCCCGAATTTGCTCGCAACTCAATTCCCGACTATATCCTGTTTAGTGGTATTGCGAACACGAGAGTTCCAAAAAGGGCTCCCACACGGCAGAGACTCACATGAGCATCACACCTCCAACACAACCGCACGCCCCAGAATCAACGCTTCACGGCAGTCAACCAAATTCCACATCTCCTCAGTTTGTTGGCTTTCGACTTGCAAACCAGAATTACATTTTTCGAATTGAATCAATTCAAGAAATTGTGATGCCCTCACGGGTCGCGAAGATACCCGAAGTACCTGCGTACGTCGACGGCGTAAGTAATCTTCGTGGAATGATTATCCCAATCGTTAACCTACGGTCACTCTTCAACCTCAAACGCAGACCCCACGACGACGAAACGCGTACCATTGTTGTTAATGTTGGCAGTCGCACCATTGGCTGTACCGTCGACTCTGTTCTCCGCGTTATGCGGGTTCCTGCAGATACTATTCAACCCGCCCCTGACTCTGTGAACGGAAGCGGGCGTCGATTTATTGAAGGATTCACTCGAGTGGAAGATGACCTCTTCATTCTGCTTGATGCCAGTCAACTTCTTGAACCTGCTAATCTGGAACAAGTACATCAGGCGAGTGTTCAGTTTGAAAAAAACTCATAAACACTATGCACTCAGAGGAGCCCACAACCAGCAATTCAATCAAGAACATGGATCTGAAAATGAGCAACAGGCTACCAAGTAGGCACTGAACCACTACAACGCGTATCATGGAGAACTCAAGAAGTTTCATGACAATCGTCTTCGATCACTCGGTGTATTCAAGGAACCTTTTACCGACGCATGAACGTGCCGGATGACTTCAAAAACACCATTACGACGGAGCGAAGAACTCGTAACGGAGTCAGGTGGACGCCAATGGATTTGACAAAACTGACACCCGAAGAGTTTGATCGATTTCGTACATTTATTTATGGCGAAACCGGAATTCGTCTGGCCGATGGGAAAATCACTCTCCTTTCAAATAGAATTCGGCGTCGGCTTCGTCAACTCGACATAGGATCATTTGAGGATTACTACAATCTCCTCACCCAGAAAAAACTGCCGCGGGAGCTTGAGCACTTTATTGATGCCGTGACCACAAATGAGACACATTTCTTTCGGACCGGAGGGCACTTCGAATGGTTTACCGACTCCTTCCTGCCAACAATCCGTGCCCAAGCGGCGGAGAAAAGACGCCCTAAGTCGCTGCGAATCTGGTCAGCTGCCTGCAGTTCCGGAGAAGAACTTTACACGCTGGCCATCTGTCTCGATGAAGTCCGTCACCAGTTTGCAGGCTGGGACATATCCCTTCTCGGCAGTGACATCAGTGAAACCATGATCTCTGCAGCACGAAAGGGCATATTTCCGAACCGTTCGCTTGATCAGACAACAGACGAGCGACGTTCACGATATTTTGCAGAACTTCCAGACCAAGCAGGTTGGTCAATTCGACCGAGGCTGATCAGCATGTGCGAGTTTCAACGCCATAATTTACTTACTCCAATGCCTGGTGACAAATTTGACTGCATCTTCATACGAAATGTTTTCATTTATTTTGACCGTAAGTCAAAACAGACTGCTGTGCAAAACTTGATTCACTCATTGGCACCGGGAGGATCTCTTGTGGTTGGACCAGCAGATGGCATCTACGACCTCCTTGGCGAGCTCAATAAAAAAACAACTTTCTTGTATGAGAAACCTCATTAGCCGCAGTTCGCTCCGAAGAAAAAACCTTACCAACATCATCAATCATGAACGATTCCTTTCCTAGCGACCTACCAGCTGACGAGATGAGCGACTACGTGCGGCTCTATCTTGACGAAACAAACGAACAGCTTGATAGCCTGGTGGAAATTTTTCTGGAGCTGGAGAATCAAGCGCCCACTCCTGAAGAACTGAATGAGGCATTTCGCCTTATTCATTCAATTAAAGGTTCCTCTGCACTGCTTGGGCTAGACCGAATCACGTCACTTACGCACCATCTCGAAACGCACTTTGAAAGACTCCGGTCAGGAAAACAGGAACTGAACACTCCTACTATTGATATCGTTCTGCGGTGCATTGATTTTCTTCGTGAAAGCAACCAGCACTTACAGGACGGTGAACCACTCAGTACCGCTGGAGACCTGTTGGATCAGGTCAAATCGCTTGGGCAGAGCACTTCAGCGTCGGACGCCCCGAAAACGCAACAACCAGACCGTCCCCAGCAAGCAAACGCAGAGATAGAAAAAGCCAGTTCTGCTCACGAACAACCACCAATACATGCTGATCAAAAGCCGGAAGAGTCATGGTGGAGCATCACCATCTCTGTAGAAGCTGGCGATTCGTCGTCAGCCGATGCTGTTTCGAAAGTTTCTCAAAGCCTGGCTGCCCTGGGCGAACTTATGGATAGCCAGCCGCCACAAGCCTCTCTGGGCTCCACGCATAACCTCACTCAAATCGCACTCGTTCTCAAAACATTTGCTCCAGAAGCGGAGATAATCCAAACAATTGAGGAGGGCAGCTTCACAGACTTTTCTGTCACAGAAGTCCCCTCAGACACAACCATCGCCCCGGCTGAACCACAGACATCCGGCGTTCCTTCGCGGGAAACACAAGGTTCAAATAAACAACGTGTACAGCCAGATTTACAGCACACCGTCACCGAGAAAGCAGCGCAAGAGCCTGCAAAACCCCCAGCCCTCGCCAAAACCGTGCGAGTTGATGTTGATCGCCTCGACGTCCTCTTAAACCTCACTGGTGAACTGGTCGTCAATCGGGCACGACTTACACAACTTGCCGAGAATGTTGCACCAGCTTTCCACAAGCTTGGCTTAAGTGCGCATACGACAAACCTTCTTGAGTCCTTCCGAAAGCTCACGGCACGGCTTGCCGAACAATATGGTGAAAAAGCGCATCTTGAGCTACAAGACCTGAACGAACAAATTGATACTGTTGGAAACCAGTTGCAAGACTGGGAACACAATCGGCAAAGCTTTGCCGAATTAAGCACCGCAATCGATCAACTCACCCGTGTTTCAAACAGTCTCCAGCGAGGCGTACTCAACACGCGAATGGTGCCCGTAGGCCCGTTATTTAATCGATTCAAACGCTCGATACGAGATATCACACAGGAACTCGGTAAGCAGGTACACCTGCAACTCGAAGGTGAAAAAACAGAACTCGATAAACGGATGATTGATGAAATAGGAGATCCCCTCAACCACCTCATTCGCAACTGCGTTGACCACGGTATCGAATCAGCAGATATACGAATACAAAATGAAAAACCTGAAATCGCAACGGTGTCACTGGCCGCCTCTCATCGTGGCAACAATGTTTTTATCACCGTACAGGATGATGGGAGTGGCATCGATATCAACCGTGTGAAACAGACCGCAGTTGCAAGAGGAATCATTCCTCAAAGTTCAGCGGCCAAACTCACTGACGACGAAGCTGCCGAACTTATCTTCCAGCCAGGGTTTAGCACCGCCACAGAAATTTCAGACATTTCTGGGCGTGGCGTTGGCATGGATATCGTCAGGACGAAAATTGCTCAACTCAACGGAACTGTTGAAGTGTCCTCAAAGCAAGGCGTTGGTACAAAATTTATCATTCGTTTGCCGCTTACGCTCACGATCACTCGCTGCATGCTTTTTCGGTTATCGCATGGTGTCCTTGCTGTACCCATCGAAAATGTACGGGAGATAGTCTCTGTCTCTGGCTATCAGAGTACCACCGCCAATGGCCGCCAAATGTGTGATGTTCGTGGCGAATTCCTTCCTCTCGTTTCAATTGATGATCTCTTCGATTTCCATGCACTCACAGGCGGCGACGGAAAACCTTCAACGAAGCAGACCTTAAGTCCAGAGAAACATGTCGTCATCTTGCATGCTGCAAACAAATCACTGGGACTTCGTGTTGACGGCCTCCTTGGAGGTCAAGACATTGTTGTCAAATCACTTGATGAAAACTTTACGCACATCAAGGGACTTGGTGGCGCCAGCATCCTGGGAGATGGGTCCGTATGCCTTCTTCTCGATGCTGCTACATGTATCGAGCTCGCAGCTATTGGCTCCGATGAGCTTGCAAAGGAAATGGCCGCTGACTAACCATTTTTACTGGTGAGCGACAATCAATAAGTTCGTCGAGTGGCACTAAAAACAGATATTTTCTTGAACCAACTAGCAGCTTGGCAGTTGGTTTGGAGCATGCACTGGTCGAGCCATCCAACTGTTTAATCCAGCGTTTCCTGCCCTAAAAAGAACATTCTGACTCTCCGTGTAATGCCCCTGCCGCTGCTACATGGTCTTGCAGACAAAGAGTGACTAAAACTGGCAATAAAAGAACTGACAGGAAAACTCTCCACCGCTACACTAGGAAGTGTCGAAGAGAATCCAAGTCATAACTATGACTTGTTCAGTGACACAGCCTTCTGGACCAAGTTTGTTAACTGATGTTCCTGCCTGGCGGTAGAATTGAAGAAGATTCATTGTGATTAGCTCCTCCGACAACATTGCTTCGGCGCAACCAAATCATTTTTTGCACGATGCAGTCGGCATGGGGCAGATTGCGGTCGCGTCACACTCCGGAACTCTACGGACGCTCGTTGGTTCATGCGTCAGTGTCGCTTTGTGCGACCCAAAGCTTCACCTCGCTGGCCTTGCTCACGTTCTTCTCCCTGAGTCACACGGTACAACTGATGAGCCCGGCAGGTTCGCGGATACGGCAATCACTGAACTCCTTCGGCAACTCAACAAACTATCAAGAGACAAGCAGCCTCATTGGAAAGCGAAAATTGCTGGTGGGGCAGCAATGTTTCCTGGCCACGAAGAAGTGACCGTTGGTACTCAGAACATCGCTGCAGTAGAAACGTTGCTACGCAAGAACCGCATTCCTATCGTGGCAAAGGTCTGCGGCGGTGAACAAGGCCGCAGAGTATCAATCGATGTGGCAACTGGCTCTATGGACGTTGCGTACACAAGTGACCCAAAACATCACAGTTGAAGAGCAATCAAGAACCACTTTGGTCGTTCACGACACACATCTTTTTTGGTGTCACTCGGCGATTCCATCGTCGTCAAACCAAGGCGGACGAGCATTTGAGGTGATTTCAGCATCGATCGCATCCATTTTCGTATGAAGCTTCGATACCACTACTGGATATTTGTCAGCAAGATTCTCTTGTTCACCGAGGTCTTCTTCCAGATTAAAAAGAAGAACCTCTGCTGCCTTTGGCTCTCTTGTGTTCCGGTTTTGTCTGGGCAATTTCACGAGCAACTTCCAGGGGCCTTGCCGAATCCCTTCCAGCACTCCATGCGACGAATAGTAAAGAAATTCTTCTCGTGAAGATGCTTCTTTCTTTCCATGCCACAGGGGTGACATATCAACGCCATCAATACGATGTTGAGACGGCAATGCACCCCCAACGAGAGCCGCAAGTGTGGGCAGGACGTCAATTGTGCCGGTCAACTCATGACAGACCGAACCAGCCGGAACACCTGGACCACGTAAAACACACGGCACCCTCTGCCCACCCTCGAACGTTGTTCCTTTTCCATCCCGGAGAGGACCAGCCGTTCCACCGTGGTGCTTGAACCGCAGCCAGGGACCGTTGTCTGTCGTGTAGAGAACATATGTATTGTCGGCAAGATTCAAGTCATCAAGCGTATCAAGTAAGCGTCCAACTTCTGAGTCGATGTGTTCGATTGTATTAATATACGCGTACAAAGGATCTGGGTTTCGCACATCATCAGGCACATAGAGCGGAATGTGAGGCATTGAGTGCGGAAGATAAACAAAAAATGGTTTCGCTTTGTTTTCGGTAATGAAGTCAATCGCCTTCTGGGTATAGCGACGTGTAATCGTCCGTTGATCAACGGGCAATTCAATAATCTCCTCATCCTCGATAAGGGGTGTCTTCCATTTCGTCAGCGTTGACTCAGGATCAGCCCATAATTCGTCCATACCATCAGGACCACCTTTAGGCTTTTCCTTGTTGTCAGGATAATTCATGTCATTCGAATACGGGATTCCAAAATACGTATCAAAACCATGCGCCCGTGGAAGAACTTCGGGCTGATATCCAAGGTGCCATTTTCCAAAGCAGGCAGTCGCATAACCCTGACCTTTTAGGTGATCAGCAATCGTATGCTCACGAGGATTGAGGCCTTTTTTCGATGTCGGGAAAAGCACGTGCTGATGCATACCAACGCGTTTTGGGTAACAGCCGGTCATCAACGCTGCTCGCGAGGGCGTACAGACAGGCGATGCAACCATAAAGTTCGTAAACTTTCGGCCCTCTTTGGCAAGGCGGTCAATATGTGGTGTGTTAATTGTCTCTGAACCAAAACAACTCAGGTCACCGTACCCCTGGTCATCAGCAAAAATAAGTATGACGTTTGGCTGACCAGCATCTACTTGTGAAAAGCACGCGAGTACACACAAAGTGAATATCCACAACGTTTGAAGATATCGACGTGTCATTTATTTTTCCTTCAAAAATGAATACTGATTCCGAACACCGCCCCGAAGACTTTAGTTGAACATCTCAAACAAACGAGAACAAGATTCTGCCGTATAGCGTGTCTGATAGAGCCATGACGCTGGCTTATTTCTTTTCAGTGGAATGAGCTGACCGAGGAGAATATTGAAATCCAAGCCGGGCCAATCCCCGTTGCACATGGGCATTTTGATGCAGACACTTCCATATCAGTTGTGTGGCATAGTTCTCAAACATCAAGGCGACAATGCCCTTGTCTATTGCAAGATATGACTTCGCGACCCAGGGCCGACCGTTTTGAGCTTTGGTCTGAAAACTATACGCATCGTAGAGGCCATACGTTCCGGTTAACTCAGGGATCGTCCTCATGTACTCGAATGCAGCCAGCGATTGCTTCGGTGTGAACACAAGAAACCCCAGAGCGCCGTATGGTGCAATCGTGCCATCCATCTGCAGAAAATCCCGGTCAGCTGGCATAGACCCGTAGTGGCCAGAGTACCCGTCAGTCGGACTCATACACGCGGACATTCCCCACGAGTTCTCTCCCAGGCCTTTTATGGTTTCGGATGAATCCATAGCAAATCGCCGCGCAGCGAGAGAAGCCTGACGAGAGTTTTCGAACCAGTCGAAGCCTTTGTGATCAACCATATTTCGAAAATCAAGAAAGCAGTGGCTCCACTGGTACACAAACGCTGAACCGGTACGACAATAAATAAATGGCTTCCCTTTATAAGAGCCCACAGGTGTCTGCATAGCCGCATATGGACGTGAATCGATTGCATGCTTCTCTTCTTGAGCCCCTGCGGCCAGCACGTACATAATGAGATGCTCTGAATAGGCGGCCCAGTGCCCAAACATTCCTCGTTCATCAACACGCTTTCCCTCTGGCACCTGCTCTGGGTGGCACGCCAGAAAAAAATGCTGCTGCTTCGTGTCAAGAAACCAGTTCCAGTCAATGCGCCTGTAAAGCCGGTCAACGCGATCACGAACATCACCACCAAAATATTCCGCAGCCACAATCGCTCCGGCAATCATTGTTGCTGTCGACATGTTCGAGACTTCGACATTCTTGCTACGCCAGCCAGGACCACCCGTTTTGAGATCAATAAAGTGGTAATAGAAACCGTGGAAGTGAGGCAGTTGCAAAAGTGAATCAAGCGCAGCAAGGACTCTCTGACGACCTGCCTCGTATTCAATCCAGCCTCTCTCAATACCCAGCACAATAACCGGAAAGTAAAACCCCTGGCTTTCTATAGCCAGCGGTACATATCGGCGTAGCCCAACATAGTCTCCCGCATTCAAGCCATAGGTTGGTAGTGACTCATCACGGACCCACTCATTCCAGAAAAAATCAAAACAGCCTCGCAACTCTTCCTCCATGCCCCCCGTGAGCGGATGAGGATCGATGGCAACAGGAAACTCGTGTTCGGTCTGCTCGGAACCAGCAGCATCGACCCGAGCGGCCCAAGAAAACAACGTGTTCTCGTCAGAGTATGCGGACAAGGCGAGGCCACCTACAACCAGGCTTACACGCCAGAGATGGCGGCAATCAAATGGTTCTTTCATTCCCTGGTGCTCCGTGACTACTCGTCGCTATTTTTTGGCACATCGTATTCCGTACGAAGCTCAGCCAGCTTCCCTTGAAGACGCTCTCTCACGCTGCCGTAATCAGGGTCATCATAAACGCTCTGTAGTTCATCGGGGTCTTTCTCTAAGTCAAACAACTCCCACTCCTGACTCGGCTTGTAGTAGCTGATTAACTTATATCGATCCGTTCGCACACCTTCGAACCGCGGCAGGTTGTACGCCTTATCCATGTAATAGTGGTAATAGATTTCTCGTCGCCAGGCCGGCGGTGATTGTCCCCGGAGTAATGGCACAAGCGAACGCCCCTGCACCTCGTCCGGAACGGCCACGCCAGCCACATCAAGAAACGTTGGGGCATAGTCAATATTTTGAACCATCTGATTGATACGAGTGCCCGGCTTGATAACAGCGGGCCAACGCATGAGCAATGGCATTGAAAGGCTCTGTTCATACATCCAACGCTTGTCATTCCAGCCATGCTCACCAGTGAAGAAGCCTTGGTCAGAGCTGTAAATCACGAGCGTGTTTTCAGCAAGGTCATGCGAGTCAAGCCAGTCAAGAATCCGGCCAACGTTATCATCAATAGCTGCAACACAACCGAGATAGTCTTTCATGAAACGCTGATACTTGTACCGATCAAGTGACCGTCCCTTCAGCGATCCTTCTGCCAGAAGCCGTCGATAGTCTTCGTTCTCTGAATCATACGCCTGATGGAACGCCACCCGCTGCGACTGTGTCATTCGTCCCAAGAACTGATAGGGACGCTTTCCACCGTCGTACTCACCCTGTGGAGGCGTGATATTTAGCACATGCTCGGACATGCCAAAAAGCCGCATCCAACATTTTTTTGCATACGAAGAACGTCCTTCGTAGGTATCGAAAAGTGTTTCCGGCTCCGCCACCTGTTGCCCGTCGAACATATTCATATGTCGTGGCGGTGGGATGCGATGAATATGCGGTGACTTGTACTGGCACATCAACAGAAATGGTTGCTTCTGTTGCGATTGCTTATCCATCCAATCGATTGATACATCTGTAATAACGTCAGTCGAATACCCCTCAACCTGACGCTGCTGACCACCTGAGCAAAGAAACTCGGGGTTGTAATAATGCCCCTGTCCTCCGGCTCCCTCGAGCACCTGCCATTCATCAAATTCGTCTGTGGGCCAGCCCCGCATATGCCACTTCCCGAAAAGCGCTGTAGCGTATCCTGCTGCTGAAAGAGCACGTGAGAAAACAAACTGATCACCATTCCACTGCGAGCCGTTACGCAGAACGCCATTTTTGTGGCTATGCTTTCCAGTCAGAATCGTCGCCCGAGATGGGCAGCAAATTGAGTTGGTGCAATAACTACGTGCAAACAATGCCCCCTCGCGAGCGATTCGATCAATATGTGGCGTCTTATTCAGCCCACTGCCATAAGCACCAAGAGCACGAAGGGCGTGGTCGTCGCTGAAAATGAAGACAATATTCGGTGGAGCTGCTGACAGAGAGTTCCAGAGAGATCCCACAATACAGAAAACCAGAAACCATGTGACACGATGGCACCTTCGCTGCATGCCACACTCGCGGTACAAAGTTTGTTTCATCGTGTCACTCTCATCATACGGAACACCACCATCAGCCTAGCGTACTCACTTGCCACATGGTTGGCTACATTCCTACATGTGGCAACCTGATTCCCAAATAGAGTAAATTGATTCACACGCTCAATCGTATTCTCCAAACGACTGGCCAACCTGTCATCTGGAAGAATCTGTTTTACAAGGGCTCGCGAGTCTGAGCACTTCATTTCGTTCCTTCACTCAAAACACCGTGCACCAACACCGCAGTCTCTCTCTTGCTTTTTTATTGTGCTGTCTTGTAGGTAGTGCTTGTGCGGCATCGCCAAATATCATTATTTTTTTTGCTGATGATCTTGGCTACGGTGATGTTGGGTATCAGGGTGGCGACCTTCCAACTCCTCACATTGATTCGATTGCGCACAACGGTGTTCAGTTTACTGATGGCTATGTTACCTGCCCTGTATGCGCACCATCTCGTGCCGGACTTCTCACTGGTCGCTATCAGCAACGGTTTGGCTTCGCCGATAACCCCGGTCCTTATCAACGCAAGGGGGCAGCATATGTTGGCATCCCACCATCGCAACCAATTCTTTCAGATCGTCTTCGATCGCTCGGATACACCACAGGGCTCTTTGGAAAAACACACGACGGAATAGCTGAAGAACAAATGGCGTTCACGCGATGGGACGAATTCTTTGGATTCAATAACGGAGCGTCGAATTATCTTGGTGAACTCAACCGCCGCCATAATCCTATTTTCCACAACCGAAGCATCTTGAGCCAGTCACCCAACACTCAAAAGACACCTCGAAGTGACTTGCTCGACAACGGTGTCATACACTCAAGCGAGACGGAGTACCTCACCGACAGCATCGGTGACGCAGCCGTGGCTTTCATTAAGAGCCACAAGCAGAGTCCGTTCCTTTGCTATATCCCATTTAATGCAATTCATGGACCATTTCAGGCACCACGACGTCTTGTTGAAAAATTTTCTGATGAAGCCGATGACACACGCCGACTCGTCAAAGCGATGCTCCATTCACTTGATCAGAATGTAGGCAAGGTCATCCAGTGCGTGCAAAACAACAACCTTGAGTCCCAGACACTCATCATTTTCCTCAGTGATAATGGGGGCCACGACCACTCACCAAACACACCACTACGCGGCAAAAAAGGCACGATGTGGGAAGGTGGTATTCGGATTCCGTTCTGCATGCAGTGGCAAGGGATCATTCCTGCTGACAGCACGTATCACTTTCCTGTCAGTTCGCTCGATATTCTCCCCACAGCAATTGCCGCAGCAGGTGGGACGATCGCTCCAGAATGGAAACTTGATGGCGTCAACCTGTTGCCGTATGTCTGTCAAAAAAACATGTCCGAAGAACGTCCCCATGACGAACTCTATTGGAGCCTTGGTCCCCGCCTGGCAATCCGTGACCTCGACTATAAATTAGCAACTGATGATGGAAAGATTTACCGCCTGTTTGATTTAGCAAACGACAGGAGCGAGGAGAGAAACCTCATGGAGTCCAAACCCGCAGTTGCCAATCGCCTTCGCAAAAAACTACACATCTGGAAAGACACGCTTCCGCCTAACAATTCGGGTTGGAATCCGAAGATTGGACCGAAGCGACCTGACTTCGGAGCACCTCAGCCCTACCACCAGTCACTACCAGCACCATCGCCTTAAAACTACAAGTACATTTCCTCACACAAGAAGCTTGACTATGTCCTTCCCAAAACCTCTTTTTCATAATTTTCATGCGCTACCAATAGCTCTTGTGTGGATGGCCTCGACGTGTGCGCTGAGCGCTGAATTACACCCACCGGAGGCAACACAAGACGAGCTGGCAAAGGCCTCGTATGCTGAGGAAAAAACTCTTGAGGATTTGCCGACTGCATTTATTGACACAAGCCCAGACGCAGAAGATGGACTTGCAGCAGGCACACTTGGCATTGATGGTGGTGAGGTTGATCCCATCCTTAAATTTGCGAATGAGATTGCTGCCGGCACGCATGGAGAAGTTGACAGCCTCTTGATCTCATACCGCGGCAAACTTCTCTTTGAATCATATTTCAGACGGGGCCGGGTGAACTATCCTCACTACCAGATGTCCATTACCAAGTCGTACACCGCCCTTGCCATTGGCCGAGCGATCCAGTGTGGCTACCTCACCATGAATGATCTCGAACGTCCAGTTTATGAGTTCCTCAAGGAACTTGACCCGACACGATTCGCCAAGGGGGCTGCAACAATCACTCTGGCTGATGTGATGACAATGCGGTCCGGCATCCGAATTCCACAAAATGTCCAGCAACAAATCAGATTAGACACTGCGAAGAATGAGGGTCAGCATCAAGTGCAGATGTTCTTTGAACGCACTGCACCAATTGGATCTGTACCTCGTGAGTTTAAATACCAGGGCATTGACCCAGCGATCACGATGCAGGTTCTCGAGGCCGTCGTGCCGGGATCAGCTCAAGCATTCTTAAAAAAAGAATTACTTGAAAAGTTATACATCTCTCAATTTCACTGGCCGGAGGATATCAGCGGCCTGCCAAAGAGTGCAGCCGGCAGCAGCATGCGTTCCCGTGACATGGTGAAGTGGGGACTTCTTGTTCGCCAACACGGGCAATTCCATAGAGAGCAACTGATTCCTGCTGCATTCATTAAGCGAGCGACCAGCGCCTTGTGCGCTCCATCTGACACAAACTCTTACGGTTACTTTTTTTGGCAACACACTGCAATCATTGAAGAAATGCAGACCACGTGCATCACATGCCGCGGAGCAGGTGGACAGTTTATCTTTTTGTTTCCAAAGCGTGACCTGGTCGTTGTTGTGACATCACATAACAAAGGAATGGGGCCGCTGCTCAAGACGCTTCCTAGCAGAGTCCTTTCATTCTTCCCTCCAACCGACTGACTTGTGCTGAGAGAGAAGTGCCACAGCACATCCATCAAAATTTTCGTACCGATTATTAGGATTACCCCATTTTATGGGGGGGGTTCCTTGTACATATCTTGCGATTTTTTGTACTTCTCTTTACAGTTAAACACATGGGTCGGGGATTAGGACGTTTCTATCTTGGGAATTTATCTTTCTGAGGGAATTTCTTCCTGGGTCATTTGTAATTTTTCATTTCTCTTTCTTGGAGTAGAGACTCATGTATTCACACGATAAAGCTCGCTCGCGCGGGTTTACACTCATTGAGTTACTTGTTGTTATCGCGATTATTGGTGTCCTTGTTGGGCTCCTTCTACCAGCTGTTCAGCAGGCTCGTGA
>ERZ802830.278-NODE-278-length-50589-cov-18.2062_pt1 | contig 50589 bp, 45 predicted proteins | sample MGYA00345654_ERZ802830 | MGnify/ENA primary metagenome ERZ802830 (study PRJEB30503, sample SAMEA104212375) | marine metagenome | biome: Westerlies Biome; feature: [SRF] surface water layer (ENVO:00010504) within the epipelagic zone...; material: water...
ACGCAAAGACCATGAATATTTCGTGCAACCTTCCAGTCGCGACGAGCAGGGCAGAATCAAGCGTCCGGACATCGTCATTCGATTACCCGAAGGCAAGGATGTCGTCGTGGATTCGAAAGTCACCCTCGTAGCCTATGAACAAGCCCTAAGCACCGAGGATGAGCAAGCGCGCCAAGTGTATTTGAAGCAGCACGTCGATGCCGTCAGAGGGCAAGTCAAAAAGCTTGCTGAGCAAGACTATGATCAGCTGCCCGACCTGCGCTCGCTGGACTTCGTGCTGTTATTCATCCCCATCGAATCTGCCTTTACGCTGGCCATGGAGCTGGATTCGAAACTATTCGTTGATGCCTTTAATAAACGCATCATGCTGGTTAGCCCGACGACGCTGATGATGGCCCTGCGCATTATTGACAATCTCTGGCAGGTCGAGAAACAAAACCGTAATGCGCAAGACATCGCTCAGCGCGCAGGCGCCCTTTACGACAAGCTTCAAGGGGTCGTCGAGGAAGTCGATAAACTCGGCAAACAAATTGGCACCGTGCAAGGCACCTACGACACGCTTTATGGCCGGCTCGCGGGCGGGCGCGGAAATTTGGTCGGCCAGGCGGAAAAGCTGCGCGAGTTAGGCGCCCCAGTGAAGAAAGTGATTGCTCCCCAGCTCAACGTCATAGGTGATGTCGAGCCTGAGTGATTAGGCTTGTGGTGGGGTAGGCGCGTCGAGCATGCCTGCTTGGATAAACGGCGGCGTTTCACAAATCGTATAGGGGTGTAATTGATTGGCTTGCAGCGGCCAGCGCAGCGTTCGGGCACCTTCGAGTTGTTCACGGCTGAGCTGCTCATCGCTGGGTTTATGGGCCAAGCTATCAATCTCCGCCCAAATTGGGTTGAAGGCGACGAGGCGATCAAAATAGCAGCGGCTTTCGCCTCTCGAATCCGGCAGCTCTAATACTTCGATCTCGCGAATTGTGGCCCAGTGGGAAAACCAACAGGCCTTCTCATCGCGCACCGCGAAGAGCAAAGGCATGGAGTCGCCGCGGGATTGTGCCGCATGGAAAAACGACTCGGCGACTCGCCACAGATTTTGATCTTTGAACAAACCGCCACTGTCTGCCTCTAACATTGTCTCGATGCTCTTCGGCGATACGACTGTGGCCAGACAATAATCTGCTACCTTGATTGAGTGAGTCATCGTCTTTCTCGATACGTTTGCGTTGCCGTCACCACAAGCGTCACATGACGAGCGAGGCGCTTGCAACTGCTATGCTTGTTGCATGCCTGTTTCACGCATACAGACTCCGGACGGGGCGAATACGGACTTAGCCCAGTCACGGACAAACGGACCAAAGGCTCAAGACGCCGTTGCCAACACGCCCCTGCTCAACGCTCAGGAGGCAGCCCCAGCCGACTATTATCAGGCAAATTTTGTTGAGGTATTCGAGTACGTGCTCACCGCCTATGAGAATGTGTTGCCAGCAAAACTCGCACAATCGTTAAAAAGCTATTTGCAGGCAGACGACGACGCCCAGCGTCTGTTCGCCAGACTGTTGACCCGCAAAGGCCCAGTCTTTCTCGAGCCATCACTGAGCTATGCCGAAATCAACGACACGCCAAGTGCCCTGGAAAACCTAGCGACATGCGGATTGATCGCACGCAACCCGGCCTTACCCGCTGACAGGCTGCTCCACACCCTGAAGAAATCTGCACTGTTGGACTACTTTGTTGCCGCTGCCTCGTGCCCGAAAAACTGGGCGAAGGAGCGTGTTAGCGAACACATTTTGACTGTTCATACGGATGCGCGGATACGTCAAATCGTTAGTAGGCACACTGTGTGGTTTAGTCTGTCCTCACAGTCGCATTGGCGGCTCGTGCAATTGCTCTATTTTGGTCAGGCAAATAAAGATTGGTCCGCACATATTCGCCGCGACCTTGGACACATGCGTTACGAGTCGGTTGAGCTATCGCAATCTCGTTTTGCCACCTCGAAGAGTCTGCAAAACTACTTAAGGGAGCGAACGCTCCGCAGCCATATTTTTCGGCTGGATGAGCACCCGTCGCTGTTGCCCGGTTTAGTCAGGGCGCTGGCTGAACCCGTGACGGACGCGGAAGCAAATCGACTGCGCCAGCGCAACCTGCTGAGACTCGGCAAATGGTGTGAACAGCACCAAGCACTAGACGAAGCGCTGAGCGTATACCGTCAAGCAGAGATTCCCCCTGCTCGAGAGCGGCGCGTTCGAATTCATGACAGGCGCGGCGAAAACGAGGCGGCTCAGCAGTTGCTGATGCAGATTGCTCAAGCACCATTGAGCGCCACCGAACAGATTTTCAGCGAACGATTTGGCCAGCGCGGCGCAGGATATCAGCCGCCGACGACGGTTTGGTCAATGGAGCAAGGCTGCGATTTTGAGACTCCAACCGTGGAGAATTTTGTGCTTAACACACTGCTTGAGGAGCATGGCGGTTGGGGTGTTCACAGCGAAAATGCGCTACTTAAATCCCTCACAGGATTGATCTATTGGCAGGCCATCTTTGCCCCGGTGCCCGGCGCTTTTACCAACCCGTTCCAAAGCGCGCCTCATGATCTGATGGCACACGAGTTTGCCTCAACACGATTTGCGCAATTGCGCCACATTGAGACGTGCGTTGCTCACGATCAGGCCCTCGTTGAACTGATGCAGAATACCGCTAGCGAAAAGTGGGGTACGGCCAATCCATTGGTGAGTTGGGGACTGCTGCAATCGGTATCTCTTGACGATTGGCTAGAGGCGGTGCCAATAGGCTGGGTGCGCCAGCTCAGCGCGTTTTTGATTCGCAACCTAAACGACTATCGCAAAGGCTTCCCAGACCTGTTTCTTTGTTACGACGACCATCGCGCCGAGTTCGTCGAGGTCAAAGGTCCGACGGATCAAATACAGCCCCAGCAGCGGGCTTGGTTTCGCGTATTTCGCGACATGGGCATCGAGGCGCGCGTGATCAAATTGAAAATCACCAAGTGAAACCGCTAGCTGTTCGAGACTTGGCGTCTTTCGTGTTTCGACACGGCGATTTGTACCCTAGTGGCGAAGGACGCGGTGTCGAGGCATGGGAGGGGACGGCAGCGCATACCGCCATGCAAAAAGCTCGGGCAGCAAAAGATAAGCACTACGCTAAAGAAGTCAGCCTGAAGGTGCCCGTTCGCTTAGTGGATGAGGACTGGCAGCTTCAAGGTCGTATCGACGGACTTACCCAAAATGACAGTGGCGAGCAGGTTGTCGAAGAGTACAAAACATCGAGACGCTCGCAGCCTACCCTGCGAGCTGCTGACGAGGCACAAGCCTGGCTGTACGCCGGCATGCTTTGCCAGTGTGATTCCGACATCCCAAGGGTCTGTGCGCGAGTGATCTATCTGACTCCGCAGGGAGACGTTTTGCGGATATTTGAACACACGCTCACGCGTTCTCATGCGCTGCTCTTTTTAGCCTTCGTGCTCAACTGCTACAACGCATTTTTGCAGCGCCTAGCGGCAAGAGCGAAAGAACGCACAGCGTGGGCTGTAGACCTCAGATTCCCCCACGACCACTTCCGCAAAAATCAGCGAGCCATGGCAGGGCAGGTCTATAAGACTATTGTTGAAGGCAATAATTTGTTGCTGGAAGCGGCAACCGGTAGCGGCAAAACCCTTGCCGTGTTGTTCCCGGCATTCAAAGCACAGGCACTAGACGAGCAGTTCTTTTTCCTAACCAGCCGAAATCGAGGGGCAGACGCAGCCATCAATGCAGCAAAACTCATCGCCGCAGACGATGTGCCACTGCGCGTGGTGCAGATCACTGCCAAGGAGAAAACCTGCCCGCAAAGCGAAATGGTCTGTGACGCGGCGGTATGCCCCAACGCTGCCGGTTATTACACAAGGTTATCTAAGGCTCTAACGACGCTGGAGCGCTGCAGCATCGCAGATCGCCAGATGATTGAGAGCATCGCAGCCGAGAACTCACTGTGTCCATTTGAACTGAGCCTCGATAGTGCGATGACAGCGGACCTTGTCATCGGCGATTACAACTACGTCTTCGATCCCTCTGTCCGACTGCAACGTTTTGCCTATCAAACCCAGCGGTCATTACTGATTGATGAGGCGCATCAATTGAGTAATCGGGTTAGTGACATGCTCAGTATTGAACTGCGGTTTAGCGATGTTGTAGCCGCTTCAGATCATGCCCCCTCGGAGATCACCGAATCATTGGCAAAGCTCAGGGTAGTAATGGAGTCGCTGCGTGACACTGCGCAGTCGTGGCGGGGCACTCAGGTTGCGCTGAGTGACACCTCAGCGCTAACGACGGCCTTGCAAGAAATACTGCTGTGTTGCGACATGGCCATGGGAGCCACACAGCCGCCTGCCCGTAGTCCTAAGCCCCAGACCTATCTGCTGTTTGAAATGGTTGAGGAGGCACCATCGATCCCCCAACACCAGTTAGCGCGATCGAGCGCCGAAAACGCCAGCAAACTCCTTCCAGATAATCTACTGGCACTGTATTTCACCGCGCTGCGCTGGCTACGTTCTCAACAGTGGACGGATGAAGAGCATTATTGTCATGTGCTCGAGAAACCTAAATTTGCAGACAAGCAGCACGGCCTTGATGCACGCACACTAGTGCATAGCCAGAATATTTCGATTCATCGTCGGTGCTTGGACAGTAGTGCCTACGCGCGCAGGATCATGGAGGAATGCCGCAGCGTCGTGCGATTCTCCGGCACGGTATCGCCGCTAAGTCTGTATCAACGACTGCACGGACAAGCACCCACTGAACAGGGCGTTGCTGAACAAACGTCCATGGCCCTACGCGCCCGGGCACCGTTTCGATCAGACCAAGTCAAAGTGCTGACGGTGACTGATATCGACACGCTTTATCAGCGCCGATTGCAATCCTTGCCGCAGTTGTGTGGGTTGATCGCCGACCTGCAGCGAGCTCGCCAAGGCCGTTACCTTGTGGCCTTGCCGTCCTACGAGTATCTCGACCATCTATCGCGAAGCCCTGATAAGCCTGCAAATTTCATTGCCCAGTCACCGGCAATGGATGAAGACGAACAACTGGCTCTGCTTAAGCAGTTTCAACAAAGTCCAGCCGCAGTACTGGGGATTGTCATGGGCGGTGTCTTTGCCGAGTCTGTAGATCTCGGTACAAGCACGGTGGCTGGCGTCGTCGTCGTCAGTCTTGGGTTGCCTCCAACAAATCTCATCAGGTCTCTCAGTGTCGAATACTTTAACGGCGCTCATGGCATCGGCTGGGGTGAACAAATTGCCTATCTACAGCCGGCGATGACGAGGGTTGTGCAAGCCGCGGGCAGGTTGATTCGCGGCCCTCGGGACAAAGGAGTGATCTGTTTGGTTGACCCAAGGTTTGCTGATCCGACAATCGCAAAGTTTTTCCCAGAACATTGGCAGCCCGAAAAAATGTCCGCAAATCGCGTCGAATCCTGCCTAAAAGCCTTCTGGTCGAATGACTTGTCTCAGCCAGAGGACTAAGCTGACGTCATGAGACGCCGTACCAAAATCATCTGCACCATTGGGCCAGCTACGGCGAGCTTCGATGGCCTCAAGGCCCTCTTCGAAGCGGGCATGAATGTTGTCAGAATCAATATGTCGCATTCCGACCATGCCAGCGCCGCAAAGATCATAAACTGGATCAAAACCCTCAACCGTCAGGTCGATTACCCCGTCCCAATTCTGCTGGACACACAAGGCCCCGAGATCCGCACTGGCGTGCTGGAAAATCCGATGGAGCTTAACTCCGGCGATGTCGTCACCCTCAGCGTGCGTGACGGCGACCTGATTGAGCAACGCTCCATTCATGTCAACTACACCGAACTTGTTGACGTGGTTGAGGTAGGGCGGATCATCACCGTTGATAACGGCCTAATGAACTTCAAAGTGCTGCAAAAGAAAGATCACCAGTTAACCTGCGAGGTTATCGATGGTGGCACGCTAGGCAGCCGCAAGCATGTCAACCTACCCGGCGTGCGCGTAAACCTACCCGCGATTACGGCGAAGGATCGCGAAGACATTACCTTTGGTATGGAGAACGATGTTGACTTTATCGCGCTCTCCTTCGTTCGCAGCCCAGACGATGTCAAGGAGTTACAGGAGTTTCTTGGATCAAAACGCCAGACCACCAAGATCGTGGCAAAAATCGAAGACCAAGAGGGTGTGAATAATATCCATCAAATCGTCGCGGCGGCGGATGGCGTCATGGTGGCCCGTGGCGACCTAGGCATCGAAACCGATATCGCGGACCTGCCGAATGTGCAGCGGCGCATCGTCCATGCCTGCGCGCGCCAGGGCAAACGCTGCATCGTGGCGACCCACCTGCTTGAATCAATGATCGACAACCCAATCCCAACCCGCGCAGAGGTGACCGACGTCGCTAACGCCATCTACGAGGGTGTGGATGCGGTGATGCTTTCAGGAGAAACCAGCGTAGGGCAGTATCCCAGCCGCTGCGTTGAGCAACTGTCGAATATCGCCAATCGAACCGAGCGTTTTCCGGGCCTTGGGTACGAGAAAGCTCTGGAGATTGAGGGCGATAAACAGCATGTCGCCGTGCATGCTGTCGCGCTTGCGGAGGCTGTGGAAGCTGCGGGCATCATCGTCATTACTAGGCGCGGAATTACCGCGGACTATGTCACTGCAGCACGACCCCAACATGTACCCATTTTTGCGTTCACCAATGACAGCCAAACCCGTCGTCGTTTGGCGATGAATCGCTCGGTCTATGCGCATCGTATCGCCTTCAGCAGTGACCCAGAGAAGACGCTGCAACGCGCTTTCGAGGTGCTGAAAAAAGAGGGTGTGGCACTCGATGCCAAGCTCGTTCTGATCTCAGACGTGCTGGCAGATCAACCCACGGAAGCCATTCAAATTCGGCGCCTGTATTAGCCAGCCGATGCACAGTGGCGCTGATGAATACGCTAGACCACCATACGTATCGCTACCAATACCAACATCAAGGAAAAGACGCGCTTAAGCGTCGCTGCCGGCAGCCGCTGTGCGAATTTGACACCTAACGGAGCCGCCAGTACCGAGCCTACGACGATAAAGACAAATGCCTGTAAGTCGACATAGCCCAACAATCCAGGGTATGTCGGCGCAAGCGCAGGCGCCAGCAACATGTAGCTCAACGCGCCAGCAGCAGCGATAGGCACCCCTAGGGTGCTGGCCGTTGCCGTGGCTTGATGTGCAGGTACGTTGAAAAACACGAGGGTTGGCACGATCACATTACCGCCGGCGATACCAGCCAATCCGGCGATCAGGCCCGCACCGAAACCGATGGGAGCGGCGCGAATGCCCTCGGGTAATTGACGGTTTGGAGAGGGTTTCCAGTCAAAGTACATAATCAATGCCACAAGGGTTATGAATACGGCAAAACCAATTCGTAACAACTCAGGCTGCAGCATGGGCGCAAGGTAGCCGGCCAATATGCTGCCCACCAGCACCGTTGGTAATAGGCGTTTGACGACGCTCCAGAGCACTCGTCGACCCTTGATCTGGGCATAGGCGGCAGAGGCCGACGTGAAGACGATGCAGGCGAGACTCGTCGCTACAGCAACCAACAGAACGAGCTCACTGGGATACTGACCACTTTGTGAAAACAGCAGAAAGAGCACGGGTACGATGATGATGCCGCCGCCAACCCCGAGCAATCCACCGACGAAACCGCTGCCCAGACCGACGACAAGATAAAGTACGATCGTGAATATAATTTGCTTTCCAGACGGGTTTGCTTTGACACTCATGAGTGTATCGGAGTTTTTACATATGCAGTATCGCATCGCCTTGATTCTATGTTTGCTATGCCTGAGCAATACGCTACATGCCGAGCGCGAAGCCTTCACACTGCCCAATGGGGATCGCTATGAAGGCGATTTCGTCGACGGAGTACTCAGCGGCAGCGGGGTTTACGAGTGGGCTGATGGTGACCGCTACGAGGGCCAATTCAGCAATGATCTGCCCAGTGGCACTGGAACATATTTCTGGGCGGATGGCCGGCGCTATGACGGCGAATTTGTAGCCGGCAAGCGTCAGGGTTATGGCTCCTTGACGTGGGTTAATGGCGATCGCTACGAGGGCGCATTTTTGGCCAACCAAATGCATGGCGAGGGAACGTTTTTGTGGGGCAATGGAGACCGCTACGAGGGCGACTTTATCGCCAACCAACGGTATGGCGCAGGTTCGATGTTGTGGCGAGGTGGGCAACGCTACGAAGGCGATTTTGCAGACGACACCATGCACGGACAGGGGATTTATCGATGGCCTGACGGACGTCTTTTCAAAGGCTCCTTCATTGGCGGTCGGCGCACGGGAGTAGGCATATTTGCAGCGACAGACGGCACATTGTTTCGCGGCTTCTTTGCCGATGACCAGCGCCATGGCTTAGTTGTGAAACAGCTCAGCAACGGCGAACGCTTTTTCGAGGTATACAGCGCGGGTACGCTGGTTGAATCCTTGCGCATCGCTGCCGATTCACGCTGCCAGTTTAGTACCTTGGACGGCGACTGGATGGTGCGGGCAGATGCCTGCATAAACGGCCTCGCACATGGCTCGGGCAACGCCGTGAGTTTAAATGGCTTGGCACTTGTAGAAGGTGGGAATTGGGTTCTAGGTAAGCTTGTGCAGGGTGTTGTTATCGCGCTTCCCGCCCAAGCGCTCGATACAGCCTTCCTGCCATTGGATAATTCACCGATGTCTGTCTCAAAGGCTCTCGCAAATGACTGAAGCCGCGTTGCCTCTTGCGGTAGGAGACGTTATCGATGGCTTCACGGTGGTTCGGGTGCTGGATACCGGACTGCCCAGCCGCACTTTTTTGGTTCGTCGCTCGCTCAATGCCGAAGACATCGTTCTGAAACTGAGCAGACCTCAAAGCCGTGAGGCCGAGGTGCTGCAACAGGTTTCGCATTCCGGTGTGTGTCAACTGCTCGGTCACGGCGGTGATTCGGCCAACCCCTATTTGCTGTTGAGCAACTACGGCCAGCGCACCCTGCAAAATTATGTTGAGCAGGGTATCGCCATCAAAACATTTATCGATGTGTTGCTGCAGATTGCCGCGGCGCTCGATGCCCTGCATGCCACCGGATTTGCCCACGGCGACATACGCCCAGAGCACATACTTATTACGCCCAATCAGCAAGCGGTCTTGATCGATTTGCACTGCGCTCATCGCCTTGCCGGGCAAACCCACGATATCCCATACGACGGCGCATCCCTTGCATATTTAAGCCCGGAACGAATTCGCGCAGAACTGCTTGATGAGGACTTAGCACGCACCGGCGCAAGCGATTACTACAGTTTAGGCATCGCCGTTTTTCAATTGCTCAATGGCGAGTTGCCCTTTGCCGATGACACGCCTGAACTGCTGGTTCAGTCCCACCTGCATGACCACACCCCGAAATTACCGAACCACCTCCAAGCCTTTCAGCGCCTTGTAGATGGTTTGCTGCGAAAAGATGCAGACCAACGTATCGCCAGCCTAGCGGAGGTTCGCGAGGTCCTTGGCGCAATCAACGACGATTCGCAGCTGACCCGCCGAGTCGTTAGAAGCGCTGCGATTGGAACGCAAGAACTCTCCTCTTTATTCGCTGACCTCCGTCTGCGGCCTGACGAGCTTGCGAAGCGCGATAAACGATTACGACGCAAGCGACAGAGGCGTATCGCGCTACAAAGCTCCGTGGTGATCATTCTCAGTGGATCGATACTGGCGGGCTTATTTTCGTTTCGCGAAGAGCTCCTGCCCGTTGTCGAGGAAGCTGCGGCGGCGCTTGGCATTATCGAGAACCCAGAGCTGACGGCGGCGTGGCGCGAGGCTCAGTCGTTGGCGCAGGATCCAAATCAGGGTTTAGGCACGATTGTCGCCGCCTATCGACGGGTCATCGACATAGCGCCAGGGTTCTCTCAGGCCACGCAGGCTCTGGACGCGACTACCCAAGCTTGGAAGCAGTCGATTAATCAGGCGATGAGCGACAACAACTTAGAGCGGGCGGAAGCAAGATTGCTGGAAGCGGAGAACGTATTTGGTTCTGACCCGGAACTCACCGTGCTCTCGCTGCGACTACAAAATCGTTTTCGCGCCGAACGACTGTTGCTCAGCACCCAATCCTTGCTGCGCAGCAGCGGATTGTCCGATGAGGCCAGTGCCGCAGCAGCTGTGCAGGCCTTCGAGGAAATACTGCGTATTTCCCCAGATCATGCAGCTGCTGCTGCGGGTCTTACCGAAATCAGCAAGCACTACGGGGAACTCGCTGCCTCGGCTGCACAGGACGGGGAGGTTGCCGAGGCGATCCGCCTGCTACAGCGGGCAACAGCAGCGCGCAGTGATTTGCGAGAACACGATCAGGTGCGAACGCTCATTTCACAGGCCACATCGATTCAAAGCGCCATTGCCGACCTTTTGGCGCGCGCGGATTCGCAAATCGCCAATGGCCGGTTGATGGCCGAAGGCGATGGTAGCGCCGCGCAACTCTTCTTACAGGTGCTCGCAACGGATCCAGATAATGACGGCGCCATGGAGGGTTTGCTGCAAATCACCACAACAGTGATTGCGCAAGCACAGCAATTGCTCGAGCAGGGAGCCATCGGTAGCGCCCAAGCCATGCTGGATTTAGCCGAAGCCGAGGGCTTGAACGCAACACCAATCGCCAGCATGCGAGAACGAATTGATAGCGAAATTACACGTCGGCGCCAAATTGCTGTTGGCCTTGAGCAGGCAAGCGTTTTGTTTGACCAAGGTTTTATCACTGCACCCGAGGAGAACAATGCGGTATCACTACTGCGCGATGTGCTGCGGCTTGACCCAGGCAATGAACAAGCCAATGCCCAGTTACGCCAGTGCGCGAATCGTCTTGCGCAAGTGGCAGCTCAGGCTAAGGAAGTCGGCATGCTGATTCAGGCTCGCGCCTATCTCGCGTTGGCGCTGTCTATCCAACCAGAGGTCGCGCAATGGCAGGCGTGGGAGCAAGCGTGGTAGCTCGCTGGTTCGTTGCATTTACGCTAACCCAATTCTATATTCCGGCGGCGCTAGCCCTGCGAGCCGAAATGGAGCTAGGCACAAATAATTGAGGCACGACATATGGTAGACATTCCCTATCGCCGCGAGCTGGAATTCAGCTACGGAACCGTTGCGCATATTGCGCCAGGCATTCGTCGGGTGATTGCCAACAATCCCGGACCCTTTACCTTTCACGGCACAGGCACATACATCCTTGGCACTGGGCAAGTTGCGGTCATCGATCCGGGTCCGGACGACGAGGCTCATATCGACGCCATTCTCAATGCCCTAGACGGTGAAGAGGTAAGCCATATTTTGGTCACCCACACCCACATGGATCATTCTCCCGGGTGCCGCTTGTTACAGGCAAAAACCGGCGCGCCGACCTACGCCTATGGACCTCATGGCGCCGGCAAAATGGAACAGGGTGTGCAGGTCGAAGAGGGTGGCGACATGGACTTTGACCCCGACCATCTCGTCAAACATGGCGACATCATTCGCGGTAAGGACTGGACCGTTGAGTGCGTCTATACCCCGGGCCATACATCGAATCACCTATGCTTTGCGTTACAGGAACAAAAAGCCCTATTCACTGGTGACCATGTAATGGGTTGGTCTACCAGCATCATATCGCCACCAGACGGCGACATGGCGGCCTACATGGATAGCCTGCAGCTGCTGTTGGATCGAGATGATGAGGTTTACTGGCCAACCCACGGGCCTTCCATCATTGACCCGAAGACGCATGTTCAGGCTTACATCGACCACCGCCTTGATCGCGAGCGGCAGATCATAGAGTGCATCAAGCAGGGTACCCATCACATCCGTGAAATGGTGCCGCTAATGTACAAAGACACACCAGAATTTATGTATCCGGCTGCTGCGCGGAGCGTTTTGGCGGCGATGGAAAACCTGGTGCGAAATCAGCAGGTGCGCGTGGGAGGTGAGGGTGATGGGACTTCCATGGGCATGGATAGCGCCTACCATCTTGCTTAGCGCTCGGCGGTCAGAATTGGCTCTTGTCGATCAGTGTGATTGTCGCCGTCGTTAGCCAGGGGCAGGCGAATGACGAAGGCGACACCACTGGCATCGGCCAAGTTCACAGCAGACACCGTGCCGCCATGATGCTCGGCGATAATGCGTACGACATGCAGGCCGAGTCCAAAGTGCAGGCGATTGTCTGGTCCACGATGGCTAACCATTGAATCGAAAATGGAGTTCAGCCGCTCCTCGGACAACGCAGCGCCACGATTGGCCACAACGATCTGTAGCAAGTCGCCATAACATTCTAGCTGTACGCGAATAGGCGTACCGGCACGGTGAAAGTCGACGGCGTTGTCGATGAGTTTGTCGAGCATTTGCTCGATGCGAAAGTCTGATACCAAGGCATGTGCCGGGGCAGGGCTGCCCTTGTACTGAAACGTTACGCCGACATGCGTAGACCCACAGTTGGCGACATAACTTGCCAATAATTCATTAAGATCAATATTCTCAAGTTCTTCTGCCTCTAACGCTTCTTCTAGGTTGGCCGCATCAGCCAAATTCTGAACGATGGAACCGATCCGATTAACACCGCGCTTGGCACTTTCTAGGTACTTGCTTTCGTCGATATCTGGGTGTTCCTCCGCCAAGTTTTGCAGCGAGGTACTCAATGTGTTCAGCGGGTTATTGATCTCGTGTCGCAGGGTTCGCGGCATATTCTCTAAAAAGCCGTTGTGCTGCTTTAGCTTCTCCAGCATGTTGGAAACGCTTCGGGCGAGGTCGCCGATTTCATCGCCCGCATTCATCTCATTCAACAAGCCGCCGCGACGCAGCCTTCCTCGTACATCGATAGCCGCAGAGGCCTCTCGACGCAGGTTGCGAATACGCCAAGCAAGTCGCCCTGCGAACGCGATCAAGGCCAAAAAAATGGCAAACAAGCTCAGCAGAGATAACAGCAGTACTTGCTCTAATGCCGTGCGCTGAAAACGCAAAATATCGTCGATATTCTGTTCGACGATCACCGTGCCGATCACTTGATCAGAAGAGACAATCGGATGCGCAGCTAAAATAATTTCCTCACCGCTCACCAGCGGATTGCGCAGTGCAATGGGGTCACCCTGCAGACTCAGCCGAATGGCTCGATCTGACGGACTTTCATCTTCGTCTTGTAAAGGATCACTGGGCGTCGCGTCCGGTTCTGCCGATTCACCTGAGAGGCTGACGAAGAACGTTCGGATGAAGTTACCGACGCGCGTAACCTGACGCGTGAGCGAGCCCATTTGGCGTGAGTTATCGTCTTCTGTGGTGCTCAGGCGAGTAGCACCGACCTCAGCACGCACCCGGCGTTGGTTATCAATGACGACAATCTTGGCTCCGGAATAGCCTAACCCCTGAACAATGTTGCGCACTTCAGGGGTGCGGAGCACTACAAGGTTAAAACTCTGATTTGCCTGCGGCGGGAGAGTTTGGGTGGCGCGCAGAATGTCGCGCTGAAGTTCGTCGTCTACATCGACATAGGTCAAACCAAAGTACTGTCGTGAACCGAGTAAGCTCAGTGGAATACGAAACTCCAGCACGACGTCGTTGGCACCCTCAACTCGGCGCAGCACCCCCTGAACGCGATTATCGGCACTGCCTGTGGACGCATAACGCCACTGGTCATCCATGATGAATCCCGTGACGACGTCAGAGGCATCGAACACCAAAGACATGCGCCCGTCGCGGCCATCGGCGCCAATGAAATTCAGCCGAATGTGGTCTGCGTTATCTAGGCGTAAGTACTCTGGGTCGCGATAGACCAGTTGATCATCTTGAACACGCATATGTGCGTAGAGAAAGTCTGATCGCTCACCGAGCATGAGAGCAAAGTCTGCATCCTGATCCCCTGTGCTGGAGCCGAATTGCAGATAATTGCGATCGCCTGTTTGATCCCAATCGTCCGCGCTGCCATCTAACCGAATCGTATTTTCCAGCGGTTGGGCGTAAAGGGGCTCAAAATCTTCGAGCGTAACTGGCAGGTCGTTGAACAAATCCTCCCGCCCATTGAACAGAGTAGATATGCCCTCAGCCGTTAAGAGTTGCGCCTGAGACTGGCCTTGGATCAGCAGGCGCTCCATCTCGACCAGCTGCAGATAGCTAAACCACGGCACCACGAGCAGGGCAAGGCCCATGAGGGCTAACTTGGTGCCTAATCTGGGGCCGCGAAAATTCAGCTTAAATGCCACTGTGGCGGCCTATTGCTTAGTCCACCGATAGCCAAAGCCATATTCACTTTTGATGCAGGCGAAGTCCTTGTCTGTGGCTTCAAATTTTTTGCGAATATTTCGCATGTGCGTGTTGATCGTGTTGTTGGTCACGAGGCTCTGCATGGTCGCGTTCATTAACGTTTCATAACTCACCGCGTGTCCTGGCGCGCGCACCAGTTTGGCGAGCATACGAAACTCCGTCCCCGACAAATCGATGCGTTCGCCTTTCCAGCTCACAAGCAGGGCGTCTTGATCTAAGGCCAAGTCACCGATGGTTCTTTGCGTGGCTGAGTCGGCTTTTGATAGAGCATTACGGGCTTCATTGATTCGCAGCAAGGAGGATATACGCTCCGCCAGATAATCTAAGGAAATCGGCTTGGGCAAGTAATCCCATGCGCCAAGTCGCAGACCAGAGATCTTGTCGATCTCGTTAATCCGTTCCGTTAAGAAAATGACCGGTAAGCTCGGTGAGCGAGCGAGCAACTCACGACACAGCTGGAAGCCTGCGTCGACTTCATCGCCCAAGATAATGTCGAGGATCGCAAGGTCGGGTAGTGCATCATCAAATGCCGCCAACGCCTCCTCGCGGTTGCCATAGGCACTCACTTGGTAGCCCTTATTAGTAATGGCATCAGCGTAATTCAAGCGCTGATCCGGATCGTCTTCTACGATGACAATATGTTTCGCCACGAACACATCCCTGAAAAAAATCAGAGACTAGTCTATCCCGTTTGTTGCGGTGTTTTGCAATGACACAGTGGCTTCATGAAAGACTTCATGAATGACTTCAGGAGTGACCTCACGAATGTCTTCATCACTCTCACTCAATTTTCATGGGGTTTTAACGCGGTTCTAGGCCAGAGTTTGGTTTAGTACGTCTTCAGAACACTTCGTCAAAGACCAACGCGTGGAGCATGAAACCTTGGCCGTAGAAAGAAACTCTCAAGCGCCCGAATCTGGCATCGAGGATGTATCAACTCGGCAGAACCAGACAAAGAACGCCGCCAACGTCGTCTTCCTGCCATTTTCAGAATCGCTGCTCAATGCATCGACAACGCAGAGTCATCGCCATCTGCCGTGCTGGCAAAGACAAGCGGTCGGTCAACCCAGGACGACGAATTACCCATCCTTTGACGGCGCTATAGCGTCGTCTGCGCCAGTGCTCGTGCCTCTTGATCGTTCGGCCATGTCGCTCTGCGTAAAACGTGACGGACGATGGGAGCGCATCATCCAGCCGTAAACCACCTTGCTTGCGCGCGGCCTGCGGGAGCGGCAATCTGTACGGGTTCAACTGCGGCCTTCCATGCGTGCAATTTCTGTTTGAAAACTGGCTTGAACTCACGGGCGTCATTTCGGGATTGCTGTGTGTGGGGCTACTCATCAAAGAGCATGTTCTAACCTTTCCCATAGGCATGCTTTATGCGTTTGTCACCGTTGTCGTGGTGGCCAGAGCAATGCTCTACGCCGATGTCGTGTTAAATCTCTATTACGTCTTAATGAATGCCTACGGTTGGTATTACTGGATCTACGGCGGTAGGCACCTGCGCCAGGCGGCAGGTGAGCTGCGGCCACAGCGACTATCCAAGAACACATTTATTTACCTGCTTGGGATAACACTCCTCGGCAGCGTCGTCATGGGGTTTTACTTCAGTCGATATACCCAGGCAGACATGGCCTATGTCGACAGCCTCACCACGGTTGCCAGTTTTGTTGCCATGTGGATGAGCGCGCGCAAATTTTTGAGTAGCTGGGTGGCGTGGTTTCTCATTGACGTGGTGCAAATCGGTCTCTACGTGGTGAAGGGTATGTCTACCGACTCGGGCCTGTTTTTGTATGCCGGGCTATACGGGGTCTATTTGCTGATGGCTGTTTGGGGCTGGCTGCAGTGGCGGCAAAGGCTTGCGCCGTGATCTGGGTTCTCACAGGTTCCGAATGTAGCGGCAAGACGTCTCTCGCCCAGCAGCTTCACACATACTTGGGGTGGCCCTTAGTACCGGAGTTGGCGCGTGGCTACTTAAATGAACGCTATGCAAAGTCCGGCAACTATCGTTATCGTCCATCCGATCTGCTGGCTTTGGCAGCAATGCAGGAGCGCACGGAGGCACAGCTAGGCACAGACGCTATTTTAGATACTGACCTGCTAACGCTCATTATCTGGTGGCAGGAGAAATACGGACCGGTACCCCGAGCCTATCCGACGCAATGGCAGCGCCAAATTCCCCGTCGCTATTTGCTGTGCAGACCAGACATACCATGGCAACACGATCCACAACGGGAGAATTCCACCGATCGAGATCGACTATTTGCGCGTTACCAGCTCGAACTGAGCAAACGACAATGTCACTTCACCGTCTGCCACGGCACTGAGCATGAGCGGTTGGAGCAAGCCCTTGCGGCGATACAAAACCTCAGCTAGAACTCTGGTAACACCAATAACTGCTGCTTAGCTTCACTCTCTTGCTCAACAATTTCTTTTCGCCGATTGCCTCGCCGCAGTTGATAACTCGCCCAGCACCATTCTCGCAGCCAAAAATGTGCGAACGCACGTGTCAGGCGCTGGCTAGAACAACTTGGCAGGAAGGCCGTCGCTAAGGCAGGCAGCGTACTGATGTTTAGCTGTAAACCCTGATGCAGGGCAACCAAGTCGAAGAGGGGATCGTTGCGGCCGACAAATTCCCAATCGAGAGTCTTCCAGCCCTCCGGGGTGACCAAAATGTTCCAAGGATTTAGGTCGTTATGACAGGTCACCGCCACATCTGATGAGGACGCCGAGGACTGCACACCCGTCATGAATTTGCTCCGGTCTAGATCTGCTGGCCAATCTAGGCCAATAAATTCTGGTACCAATGTGGGTACGTGGTAGTGCTTTGCAACATCGGGCAGTTGCGCATGCATTGCTTGCAGGTAAGCCACGAGATCCGCCTCGCAGCAACTGCCGGGAAATACATCAACTAATAAATCTCCTGTTATCCAAGGCGTGATCATTTGACCGCTGTGTACATCGAGGGCTAGCGGGATCGGGCCAATCGCATTCGGCAAGCGCCCATACCAAGCCGCCTCGGCCTGCCGATCCACATAGGGTTGCTCGCGCTTGGGCAGGCGAAGTACGTACCGGGAGTCATGCTCACCGCTCGCGTCAGGTGTTTTATGTCTGCGTCTAAAAACTACATTGAAGTTGCTGTAACCGCCGCTGAGGTATTCAAACTCATCTAACCTGTCATCGCGCCAAGTCGGCATGAGCTTGTGCACGAGCGCACACAACTCATCTTCCGACACATCAAAGGTTTCTAATGCGTCTTCCATCTTCAGCTAGGCCGAGGATCGCCCCAGCGCGACAGCGCCACTCATCACCTCACCAATCGACTCATGTATTACTAAGTCCGCTAGGTCGTCTTGATCCGTCGCATCGCGATTCACAATGACCAGAGATGCGCCCAGTTGTTTTGCGTATTGGGGGAAACCTGCCGCCGGATAAACGGTGAGAGACGAGCCTAAAACTACCAGCAAATCGCAGGCTTCGACCATTTGCTGGGCTTTCGCCATTTCGCTTTCCGGCATGCTTTGACCGAAGGAAATCGTCGCGGTTTTGATCAAGCCGCCGCATGCCCTGCAGGGGGCAACGTCGCCCTCGCTGCGAAATTGCTGGCGCAGTTCGATCAGTTCGTAGCGCGCGCTGCAGGACAAACAGCTCGCGTAGGTCGCATTGCCATGCAGTTCTACAACCCGATCATCAGCAAGTCCCGAGCGCTGATGCAGATTGTCAACATTTTGCGTGATGACCCCGCCAAGGTGGCCGGCTTCGAACCACTCGTAAATGGCTTGGTGCCCTGCGTTGGGGTCCGCGCTCGCCATCACATCACTGTCGAATTTTCGCCGCCAAGATTCTCGCCTAGCGTCAGCCGAGTTAACGAAATCTTGAAATTGGATGGGCTTAATTTTGTTCCACAGGCCAGTTCCCGGGCTGCGAAAGTCAGGAATCCCTGACTCAGTACTGATTCCTGCGCCGGTGAAAAATATGGTGTTTTGACTTCGCCTCAGCAGGGCAGCTAGCTCTGCTACCGATGTTCGTACTTCAGTCATTGACCCTACACCTCCTGATACACGCCTGCTCGGGGACACGACGATGCTAACATTGTCCCAAGCAAAGCTTGAGGTGCCGCGAAGGCACCAATCTGCACTAGCTTGCGAACGGACCGACGGGTTGGCCAGACGAACTTGGATGAGACATGCGTAAATCACCTTTGATAGCAAACTTTCGTATCGCAGCACTTTGTACGCTGCTGGTCGTGCCGTTATGGGTCTTTGCACAGGCGCCATTGGAGCGAGCTGCGACGGTGCAATGGATGGGGCAAATCGAGTCGAGACGCCTTGACGAATCCAGTGGTCTCGCTGCGAGCCAGCGTTACGAGGATATCCTTTGGTCGATGAACGACAGCGGCAGCGAAGCGGAGCTGTTTGCATTGACGATTCGCGGTGAACATGTCGGGCGCTGGTCAATTGATCTGCCAAAGCCAACCGACTGGGAGGCCATGGACAGCTTCCAGTGGCGGGGTAAAAACTACTTGCTGGTTGCAGACATCGGCGACAACTTCGCCACGCGAGGCTCGGTGTCTTACACCATCTTGGAGGAACCAGACGCCCGGTCATTGGCCGACGATGCAATTTTGCGTCCGCTTATGTCGCAGCACTTTGTCTATCCAAAAGGACCCAGAGACAGCGAGGCCATCGCAGTAAACCCAGCACGCGGGGAAATACTCGTCCTGAGCAAGCGCACCAAGCCACCGGAACTCTATCGACTGCCGCTCTCTCTTTTCCCTGCGAAGGAACCCCAAGAACAGACCGACGCCGGCGAGCCGATCACAGCCAGCTACGTTACCTCGCTGCAGGGGTTTGTCGCGCCAGCACGTGCCGAAGTCGATCTCTATGGCGGGATTTGGAAATATCTCGCCATGCCAACGGGCATGAGCATTGCCGATGACCGCTTGCTCGTGACAACCCTTGAACATGCCTATCTCTTTGATCTAAACAATCTTGCAGCGCCGCCGTACCGCGTGATGCTGCCATTCGTCGGTCAGCGCGAGGCCATCGCATTCGCCAAAGACCGTAGTGACCGAGCCTATGTTTCCCATGAGCGTAAACACGGTCTTCGATCTGCAGACATTTATCGTGTGGATATAGCGCCGCTCAGGTCAAATCAGCCGCCATCGAATGAAAAGCAGTAGGAGGACTTTGCAGCCTTGCAGCAATTTCTTGTGCGACAGCTATCGGCTTTTTGTCACTGGTATCCACCGTTAGATCGTAGGGCTTACCGTGGGCGTGCACCTGCTCAAAATGTGACACGGCGGTGCCAGGAAAACGACCCGGTCGCGATGCCTCGCGCGCTCTTACAACGTCGAGAGTGCAGGTGACAGCAATGAACCAAGTTGTTTCTGCGTTAAGTACTTCAACGTAGTCGTTTAGGTACGCAGGCTTAAACAGCAGGTCATCGACGATCACGTTGCAGCCAAGATCAGCCAGCGTGGCGATACTGCGGCGCATACCAGCCAGAACACGCTCGCCATACTCGCCAAATTGAATATGCGTCACTGCCTCACCATGTAGTTTACCCGGAACTACGTTGAGGCCCGTGGCTCCGGGGTCTCCCTCGGGCGAATTCAAGCCGCGCACCCGGCCGGGCATGCCGTCGCGAAACTGATCAAGGGCGACATGTTGATAGGGCGCGGGCAGTACATCTTGTAAGGCGAGCGCGAGGGTAGTTTTGCCTGCACTAGAGCAGCCGTTGAGCAGGATTACATTGGCCATGGTGTTTATCCAGAAATGGTGTCTATCCAGAAATGGTGTCTATCCAGAAATCGCGGCACGGTAGATCGTTTACCGCATCGTCAAAGCCGTGCAGGATACTGGCGTTCTCGCACCAGGCAAAGCAGATCCATTGATAGCAATTCCACGAATAGTCGCTCCCATCCAGCCATGGCACCGGTATGCACTGGTTCTGTGAATCGCCGTCGCTGCAGGAGCTAGACCCTTGCTGGCCATCGTTGCCAGGCACCGCCATGGCGTTGATTCCCAAATTAGCGTTAGGGGCGGAGTTGGTTGGCGCAGAGGGTTCTATAGCCCAGCAAATGGGGACGAAGCGCAGAGCGGACTTTGCCTCCGGGCGCCATTGCGCGCATTTGGCTCAACAGCAATTGGGACTGTCGCTACAGCCCATCCTAAGCAACGAGCGGGCACCTGTCTGGCCCGAAGGCCAGTGTGGCAGCATTAGCCATACTAAGGATTGGGCCCTCGCTGCGGTTTCAACAACTCTGCGCAGCATTGGCGTTGACGTTGAAGCCCAAGGGCGTGTGACGCAAAAACTCTACCGAACACTTTTTCGGCCACAAGAAGTGGCATCCTTTGCAACGTTACCCGCGTCTGCGCCGAGTGTGGCATTTGCCGCAAAAGAGGCTGGCTACAAGGCTGTCTTTCCCATTGGTGGGGCGTATATCGGCTTTCAGGAAGCCAGCATTGATCTGAATTGGCAGGCTCAGCGCTTCCACATCCGCTACCATGGTGACCATCAACCAAATAGGGCGCTAGAGTCTGGGGTAGGGTACTGGCGCCTGACTGACTCTCACGTCATCGTTTTTTTTGCCATTCAGGATTGAGGTCCGCATGCATGCACTCTTGGGGATTTTAGTTCTCATCGGCCTAGCTTGGGCGTTCAGCGAAAACAGGTCCGCGATTTCTTGGCGTGTGGTGGTCATTGGTATCACGGTGCAATTTGCTCTGGCTGGCCTGTTTTTACACTCCACTTGGTTGAGCACAGTACTGGTCGGCATCAATCAGTTTGTCAATGCAGTAGGTGAGGCGACCGCGGCCGGTACCATCTTCTTGTTCGGTTACCTTGGTGGCGGCGAATTTCCCGTTAACTCCGTGTCGGAGTCGCCCTATTTGTTCGCTTTTCGTGTGTTACCGCAAGTCATCGTCTTCTCAGTCGTGGTCGCACTGCTGTGGCATTGGCGGCTGCTGCCAGCCATTGTGCAGGGTCTTAGTTGGGCCCTGCGTCGCACGTTTCGGGTCAGTGGAGCAGTCGGTACCGCAGGTGCTGCGAGTCTGTTTTTAGGCATGATCGAAACGCCCATGGTTATTCGTGCCTATTTGGCGCAAATGACGCGCTCCGAGTTCTTTACTGTGATGGCCTTGGTTATGTCGACGGTGGCTGGCACGGTCATGATCTTGTTTGCATCCCTGCTTGGGGAGCTTTTCGACGGCGTTGTCGGCCACATTGTCGGTGCGTCGATGATCAACGCGGTTGGCGCCCTGTATTTGTCACGGCTGTTCATCCCCGAAACTCAAACCATCGAAACCAACACATCATCTCTAGACTTACAGTACGAGTCATCCATGGATGCTCTGACCAAGGGCACTCAGGACGGATTGGCCATGGCAGTAAACATCGGCGCCATGCTGCTGGTTCTGATCAGCTTTGTCGCATTGGGCAACATGATCTTGGCGGGGATCACCGGCAGCGACGCTTGGACCTTTGAATCGATCCTCGGCATGGCCTTTGCGCCTCTTGCTTGGCTGATCGGTATACCCTGGTCCGAGGCAGGTGCCGCTGGTGCGCTATTGGGCACCAAGGTGGTGCTTAACGAGGTAATTGCCTACGTCCAGTTCTCTGCCAATGCTGATCTCTTCTCGGAGCATTCGCGCATGATCATGCTGTATGCCCTATGCGGCTTTGCAAATTTAGGCAGTTTGGGCATTTTGCTTGGCGGATTGAGCGTCTTGGTACCTGAGAGGAAAAGCGAATACCTCGTGATTGCGCCAAAGTCCGTCATCTGCGGCACCTTGGTTAATCTGATCACTGGCGCCATCGTCGGCTTGGTCTATCTGATTTAGGCTTACAAAGCCTCGCAGAGCGTCGCGGGGCTAAACGATGCTAAAACCTTGAATCCCGCGACACAGAACTTCCATATCGCCATGACTCACATCGCGGTGTAGTACCCATCGTGGCCGGCCCACACGGATACCGATTTCTGCCAAGTGTTCGGCGAGGGCTGCGTAGGTATCAGACGGCAGATTGAGGTGCACCATATTTGTGGCATAGCGCACCGCACTGTCGCCAAAGTTGTCTGCCAGACAAGCCGCCAACTGCTCAGCATGACGGTGGTCCTGGTCTAGGTCTTCCAGATGATGCTGCAGCGCGTGCAGGCCTGCAGCGGCAATAACGCCGGCTTGACGCATACCGCCCCCCAACACCTTGCGCCAGCGGCGCGCATCGTCAATTAAGGGCTTCGGACCTACCAACACAGATCCTACCGGCGCACCCAAGCCCTTTGAGAGACAAACCGATACCGAATCGAATGGCGCTGCAAGGGCCGCGGGCGCACGATTTTGGGCAATGGCCGCGTTGAAGAGTCTGGCGCCGTCAAGGTGCATCGACAGGCCGCGACGCTCGCTGAGTGAGGCCACTGCCTCAGCGTAACCCAAGGGCAAGGGCACGCCGGCATGCGTATTTTCTAAACAGATCAGGCGACTTCGCGCGAAATGAAAGTCATCGGGTTTGATCGCTGCATCAATATCCTCGAGGCTTAGCGTTCCATCCATTTCCATTGGCACAGTTTGCGGCGCAATACTGCCTAGCACCGCTGCTCCGCCACCCTCATACCTAAAGGTATGGGCGGAATCGCCCACAATGTACTCATCTCCTCGCTCGCAGTGAGCAAAGAGCGCAAGCAGATTCGATTGGGTACCGCTGGGTGCAAATAACGCGGCCTCTTTGTCTAGCAGCGCCGCGACATGGTTCTGAAGTTCGATAACCGTAGGGTCTTCTGCGTAAACGTCGTCGCCAACCTCCGCCTGAAACATGGCCTCACGCATGGCTTGTGTCGGTTGAGTCAGCGTATCGCTACGCAGGTCAATACTGAATGTGTCATCTGGCATGCAGCGGGTTTTACCATCAACGCAAGAATTAGGACAGGACAGAACCAAAAAAGGCCCGATAGCGGGCCTTAATCTGGGCAGTGATTCTCGCCAGCGTCAGTTCTGGGCGAGGGAGACGTTGTAGACGCCCGCCTGCCGTGCGGAGTCCATAATATGAATCATGATGTCGGTGGTTGACTCCGGGTGAGGCTGGATGATCACCGGCGCCTCGGGGTTCTCTGCGTGCAGGCGCTCGATATTGGCGCGTACCGATCGACGATCGACATCGCGAGCAGCGATGATGATGCGATCGCGGTTAGTGATTCGCACGACAATACTCTTCTTGTCAGGGTCCACGGTCTTTGGTTTGTCTTCATCGGGCTGGTTTACGTCTAGCCCCACCTCTTTAACGAAAGTTGCCGTCACGATAAAGAAGATCAACATGATGAACACGACGTCTAGCATCGGCGTCAAATTGATCGCTTCCGAATCTTCCTCGCCTCGTCCTCGGCCAAATGGTCGTCTCATCCCTAACCCTCAATGCATTGCAACGAGCGCGAATGTTATGCCATGAACCTCTGCGATTCCATAGGGGCGGACAGACAATGCGGTGTCCGACAACGATCAACACTCAGCGGTTGAGAAAATTCAGCGGCAACCCGCCAACCGGCCAAGGACAACTCACCAGCTGACCGGTAGATGACAGGGTGATAAAGGCAGTTTTCAAGTTGGGGCCACCGAAACAGATATTCGTGGTCACCCGATCCGGCATCGAGACGAAGGACGGTGCATCATTCGCAGCGGAAAGCGTCGTAATGCCACCGTCTACCAGAGTGGCCACACAGACATCGCCATTGGCATCAACCGCAAGGGAGTCAAACATGAAGAAACCTTGGCGCCCATTTACTAGGCGTCGCGGCTTGTCAGCATCGATAACGCCAGGGCCGGCAAGCGGATAGGCCCAAAGCCTGCCAGTAGGCGTTTCCGCCACAAAGAGCTCTTGCTCATCTGGCGATAGGCCAATGCCGTTCGGCGCTTCCAAGGGGAAGATGGCCTCGGTGATCTGGCTGCCATCGGGCAGGGCATAAAACACACCGGTTCTATCCTTATCGCGGGCTCGATTCTTGCCGTGGTCGGTAAACCAAAAGCCGCCCTGGGCGTCGAACACGATGTCATTAGGGCCTTTTAAGGCCTCACCATCGCAGTGGGTGTAAAGGGTGCTGAATTCGCCTGACTGCAAATCTACTTTCTGGATGCTGCCACCAGCATAGCTCGCCGGTTGTTCACCAGGGTATGTCTTGCCATTGCGCTCGATCCATTCAAAACCGCCGTTGTTGCACACATAGCAGTAGCCGTCTGGGCCAATTGCAGCGCCGTTCGGACCGCCGCCAAGTTCTGCAATGGTTTCCTTATCGCCGTCGCGCACGCGGGTAAGTCGGCCGGTTTTAATTTCGACCAGTACAATACTGCCGTCGGGCAGGGAGATTGGACCTTCTGGGAATGCCAATTCGGAGGCGATAACCGTGACTTCTGGTTGCATTTTTCTCTCCATCTAACCCAAGATTCCACCCTAACCACGAACACTTCGCAAGGACTCCTCAGTGACACGTACTCTTTCCTTGATCCTATTTTGCTTGATCGCGAATTTTGGCTGCCAGTCCTATGTGGACGGCTCAACGCGTACCGCGGGAGAATTTGCCGACGATGCGCAAATAGCGGCGATGGTAAAGCTGCGGCTGTGGGATGACCCCGAGGTGAAGGGCTGGAGGATTAAGGTTTCTTCGGTGAAGGCGATTGTTACTTTGGAAGGTCGGGTGCCGTCAGATTACGCCCGAGACAAGGCAATTAAGATCACCAAAGAAACCGGTAGTGTCGTTGGCGTTGAAGATCGACTTACCATCGTTGAGTAAACTTAATATCAAATCAACAAATTTGGTATAGACTATTGTTTTATAACCAGTTTCTGGGTTTAAGATAATCCGCCAACGCTGCCTCTCGACTACCTGCCTCAGCCTTGAAGTTATAAACCCATTTGACTAGGGGTGGCAATGAAGCCAGTACCGACTCAATGCGCCGCCCGCTTTGCATCCCATACTTGGTGCCGCGATCGATGGCTAAATTGAATTCGGCGTAGCGCCCCCGGCGATACAGTTGAAAATCTCGCTCTGCATCGGTAAATGGCGTATGCATACGTCGGACAAAAATAGGCTGATAGGCCTCCAAAAACGAATCGCCCACACGCGTGACGAGAGCTAGGCTTTCGTCGAAGCCGCCTTGGGTCCAATCATCGAAAAATATGCCACCAACGCCCCGAGTCTCATTGCGATGACTCAAGAAGAAGTATTCGTCGCAGGTTTCTTTAAACTGTTGATAGTGCTCGCCAACAGCATCTCTCGCGGTTTGATGCCAAAGCACCACATCCTCATCCACGGGGTAGCATGGCGTTAAATCATAGCCGCCACCGAAGTACCAAACCGGTTCGTCCGCTTCGACATAAAAGAAACGCAGGTTCATATGGGTAATGGGCACATGCGGGTTACAGGGATGCACAATCAGGGAGATTGCTGTGGCCTGAAAGGCGCTGCCCGCCAAATGAGGATTGCGCTCGGTAGCCGCAGGCGGCAGGGCGGCACCCTTGGAGTGCGTAAACTGCACTGCGGCTTTCTCGATGTGTTGACCGTCAGCCAATACCCGAGGCTGAGAAAGACCGCCGGTTGGCGGTTTTAGCTGCTCAAGAGAAAACGTCGCCTGCTCATCCAACGCTTCCAGCGATGTGCAGATTTTTTTTTGCAGACCCAAGAAGTAGGTGACGACGGTTTCGATCATGAGCGGTTTCCGTTGTGGGTGTGTGCAAGACGCGTGGCATGCGAGTTTAACTGCAATTGGCCATCTACGGCTGCACATCTGGCGACTGGCCTTAATTCGCGCACCCGCGTGTCTAACTTGGATGTCGAAAAAAGAACGAGATAAGAGCTGCGGGAATTCCTCGAGGACGCCTTCTTGGGCATAATCGTGCGATGGAAAACGTTAATTTTGCTCCCTATATCGACTCGCTGGACGCTCTTGTCCGCAAAGCCTGCGCTCATCTTGAAGGCAACTTAGACGAGGAGCAAATCGAACTATACGATTTGGCTTTTGTTCAAGCCGAACTGTTGGCCGCTCGCACGCTGATCAGTGAAACCGAGCAAACGCCGCAACTGCTGCCGGTATGCCAGTACTTTTGCGCAAACGCCATCGTCACCATCACGCAGAAGTTTGCTGTCCGCCCGCAAACGTTTGGGCTCACTCCGGCAGAGCTGCCATCTCTTGAAGCGCTGCAGGACTTTCTTGCGCCCCAAGCGATTGCCGCCCTTGGTCAGCAGTATTTGGAGCAAGGCTTGGTCGATGATCGCCTTGATGACGAGAAACGCATCATTCGCGATACGTTTAAAGAATTCGCCGACGATGTCGTAAAACCTTTGGCAGAAGAAGTGCACCGCAAAGACCTGTTGGTGCCCGCTGAGATCCTTGAACCTCTTAAAGAAATGGGCGTGTTCGGACTGAGCGTTCCAGAGCGCTTTGGTGGTTTGAAACCCGACGCCACGGAAGACAGCATGGGCATGGTCATTGTGACCGAAGAACTCTCACGGGGCTCTCTCGGCGCAGCAGGCAGCCTGATTACCCGTCCTGAGATCATGGCGCGGGCCTTACTCGAGGGCGGCACCGATGCGCAGCAAGCGCGCTGGCTACCGCAAATCGCCTCTGGCAAAACTCTGTGCGCAGTCTCAGTAACCGAACCTAACACCGGATCCGATGTGGCCTCAGTAGCCTTGAAAGCCACCCGAGCGGAAGGTGGCTGGCATTTAGATGGCGGTAAAACCTGGTGTACTTATGCAGGTGCTGCTGGCGCATTGTTGGTACTGGCACGAACAAATGCCGATGCAAAGCCCGCTCACAAGGGACTGTCGCTATTTGTCGTCGAAAAGCCCAGCTATGACGGCCATGACTTTGAGTATGAGCAAAGCGAAGGCGGCAAAATGACGGGGCGGGCGATTCCGACCCTTGGCTATCGCGGCATGCACTCCTTTGAAATGAGCTACGACAACTTTTTCGTGCCCGATGACTGTTTGATTGGCGAAGCAGCAGGCGAGGGCAAGGGCTTCTATTTCACCATGCGCGGATTCATGGGCGGCCGTTTACAAACAGCCGCTCGCGCCTGTGGCCTAATGCGGGCGGCCTTCGAGGAAAGTGTGAGTTATAGCCAGGATCGCATGGTTTTTGGGCGCTCTGTGGCGAGTTACCCACTGTCATTGGCTAAGCTGGCTCGGATGGGTGCATTGATTACCGCCTGTAAGGCCTTCACTACTCATGTTGCAGGCCTGATGGATCAAGGACTAGGCCAGATGGAAGCCAGCCTAGTGAAGCTGTTTTCCTGTCGTGCCGCAGAATGGGTGACACGGGAGGGTGTCCAGCTACATGGCGGCATGGGCTACGCGGAAGAAGTTGCAGTCAGCCGGTATTTCGCGGATGCTCGCGTGCTTTCAATTTTCGAGGGGGCTGAGGAAACCTTGGCAATTCGCGTAGTTGGCAAATCACTTGTCGACCAAGCGAGAAATTAGACGCTAAGCCATTCTCAACCACCGCTTATTCAACCTTTTACCAACTTTAAAATTAGAACCGGGAGCAGTCATGGACTTGAGTTTTTCAGAGCAAGATCGGGCATTTCAGGCCGAGGTCAGAAGTTTTCTTGATGAAGCATGGCCACAGGAAATGCGCGACAAGCAAAGCCGAAGCGCCTTGGGCAAGCTGTCCAAGGACGATCTAGTCGGCTGGCAAAAGCGCTTAGCTGCCAAAGGGTGGGCTGCCACCAATTGGCCGAAAGAGTATGGCGGCGCTGCATTTACGCCCACGGAAAGCTATATTTTCGATGCTGAGCGGGCTCGCGTAGGTGCACCGGGTGTTGTGCCCTTTGGTATTACGATGGTCGCGCCAGTGATCATGAAATTTGGTACGGACGAGCAAAAAGCAAAGTTCCTGCCGTCCATCCTGAATTCCGATGTTTGGTTCTGCCAAGGCTATTCAGAACCAGGTTCAGGGTCTGATCTGGCCTCGTTAAAGACCAAGGCCGAAGACAAAGGCGACCACTATTTGGTCAACGGCGTTAAAACTTGGACCACCATGGCGCAATACGCTGATTGGATGTTCTGCTTGGTTCGCACCAGTAACGAAGACATTCGTCAGATGGGCATCAGCTTCATTTTGATGGATATGAACACTCCAGGAATTTCCGTCAAGCCCATCATTACCCTGGATACGCCAGCAGACGGGTACCAAGAGATCAACATGGTGTACTTTGAAGACGTCAAAGTGCCAAAAGAAAACTTGGTAGGCGAGCAGGGCAAGGGCTGGACTTGTGCCAAGTACCTACTTGAGTTTGAGCGAGGCAACGCATACTCACCGGGCCTGAAGGGCGCCATGGCACACCTGAAGCAAGCCGCAGCGGCAGAGCGCGACGGTGCGGGACAGTCTTTCTCAGACAGTGCTGACTTCATGAAGAAGTTCAATGATGTAGAAGTGCAGATCCTCGCCATGGAGGCCACAGAGCTGCGGATACTTGGCGCGCTGGCCGCCGGTCAGAACTTGGGACCCGAGAGCTCGATTCTCAAAACCCGCGGTACCGAACTCCAGCAAGCAGTGACAGAACTGGCCTTAGAAATATCTGGCAATTATGCCGCACCCTTGGATCAGTCGACGCCCGCACCCGGCGATAACTTTCAATCCATCGGTCCACAGGCCCACAACGGTGTGACGCAAGAGTATTTCAATACTCGCAAAGTCAGCATCTACGCTGGTTCGAACGAGATTCAGCGCAACATCATGTCAAAGCTGGTGTTAGGGCTGTAATCCGACGCTTGTATAGAGCAAGAAAAGGCGGGGTGACCCGCCTTTTTTGTATCTCATTGATGGGCAATTAGGCTGGCCGGCCCTCTATCTTGGGGATGCGTTGTTCAAGGCATGGAGAGCACCCTGAAGCACAAAGCCAGTAGCCATGCCTCAGCTGTTGAAGTTCTCGCCTTCAAAGTCACTAAATAGTCGTCGGCTCATGTCGTCGGAGATGCGCGTCCACTTGCCCAACCAACGCCCCAGTCGGCTTATACCGATCGATGGATTTGGGCTTTCCTTAATGAGGTTTTGATACATAGTGCGCCGCATGTTGTCGCCGCGATTATGAATAATGCTGGCAATCTTGGTCACCAGTTTGATCGCGATACGCGGATGCTCGACAACGATTTTGCTGTAGCTTTCCGTGTCCAGATACAAATAGTCGCACTCTGATCGAGACACAACCGTAGCGGTTCGCGATGCTTGTAAAACCAAGTTAACTTCGCCCAGCAGTGCTGGACCAGAATAGTTCCCGGTGTTCATTGCGACGGTAGTCAGGTTGACGCGAGCTTTGTAAAAGACGGAGAAGTCGCCGTTCAGCAGCAACAGCAAGTCGCTGCCTGTATCACCCTGAGACAACATGATCGTGCCAGCTTGCGCATGACGCTGCTCCATGATCCCTAGCAGCGTTTCCACTTCTGCAGACTCTAGGTCTTCAATAACCTGTTGCACGATTGGGACAATCTCGTTCTTTTCCAAAATGAAATCTCGATAGGGGCGTTACAAAGCCAGCGGAGAACCCAACTACAGTTCGATACAACTGGCTTCGGTCGCGATGATCGTATGTCCAGCCAGCGCCTCAACCTCGGCCTTGATGAGGTCGAGGTCTGAATCCACAACTCCGGGGTTGAAGCCTGCGAGAGCCAGAATTCTTACATCTAATGCGCGAGCGGTTTTATAACCCTCTTGCCAAGTAGAGTGCCCCCAACCCTTAAAGCTTGGGTACTCTTCATCGGTATAGGCTGCATCGAAGATAAGCATATCTGCGCCTTTAGCCAGCGCCTCAACGCCTGGGTGTATCTCTTCTACACCGCCATGTTCGTGGTCTAGGCAGTAGGCAAGGGACTGATCTGCGTACTCAATGCGATAGCCCATGCTGTCGTTCGGGTGATTGAGCGCGGCCGCATGAATTGTGGCATCGCCGATCTGAATAGCATCACCAGAGGCCATTTCAGTCACAGACTTCACGCCTTGCAGCAGCGAGAAGGGCACCGGGAAATTAGGCGGCAACATCTGTCGTTCAAGGCAATCCAGTAAAGCCGAGCCCTCGCGCTGCGGACCGACAATGTGAATCTCATTGCGCGGATCGTAAGCCAATTGAAAAAAAGGCAGGCCCTGAATGTGGTCCCAATGGGTATGCGTGAGGAACAGGTGTAGCTTTACTGGCTGATCGCTCTTTTCACGAAAATTACGCCCAAACGCCTGAATGCCCGTCCCAGCATCGAGTACAAAGATCGAATCACCGGCCCGAACCTCAACGCAAGGCGTATTACCACCGTAGCGTGCTGTATCAGGACCAGGTACAGGAGTTGAGCCTCGTACACCCCAAAAGGTGACAGTTAGGCCCGATTCGGGGTTTGCCATATCTCTACCAATTTCAGATTTATTGCGGCTTGGCGCCAGAACCGCGCGATTATAGCCCCCAGTGTGGCGAGATTCACGCCCCTATTGTCTGCAAGAACGTGAACTATGCGGCAATTTTGCGTTGATGCACGGCCTTCGTATTCGATAACTTCAAATTGACAGAAAGTACCGTTGGCAACGATTGGCCAACCGTCCAGCGAAATGGGTCCCAGGGGACGCGAACCCCTGGTATCGAACAAGCTCAGCCCCTACACCTCGATTGCGTATAATATATATTATGTTAAATAGTATTATTTTCCTCGAAGCACAGTCCTATTGCTTACCCCCCCGAACATCTGCCCCGATATCTCGCTGAGTTCACCAACTCTCCCCGGCTAACGAATTCGAAGCTGGGCATTCACAAGGCCTTGCTCATTTGTTCTATCGATACTCGCCCGATCAATGGTGTAACCCTGCTCATTTTCGATGCCGACTAGCCATTGAGCGAGCGCATTAAACGGCTGTTGCTCAAGAGCCACGCTCACGCTGCCGTCGGCCTCTGGTTGAAGCCTGCTTAACGTCAAATTGAACGTTGCGGCGCTATTGGTGATCTGCGAGATGGTCGGCGCTGCAGCGCTGTTGCCGGTAGCCGCTGCGCTCGACGACGAAGCTTTCGCCTCCAACGCAGTTCGATTCGTGACCAACCAGTCTGCGGTGGTTTGTGCACGATTTGCCTGAAGCTGTTGCTCTGCTGCGTAACGACTCAAGGGCTCCCAAATGCCGATGTAACAGACAAGTACACCAGCAACAGCCGCAAGGAGCTTCAGCACACGGCGGTCACTGTCGCTTTTAGAGACATACCATTGATGGGCGCTCGTGCTGCGTATGGCGGCAGTGAATGTTTCTGTCACATTGGTCATAAATAGGTTCCAACTAGTCGGGCTCGCACTCGATTCTGTTCGGCGGTTGCATCACTGATTTCAACGGTTATTCCCATGGATTGGCTACGCGCCTTGATCGCCTCTAGCTCTTCAAACCCATCGATTAGTACGTCTGCAGTCAGTTCCATCTGCTTTGCCCGAAATCTCAGCGACTGTAGCTCGCTGTTCGAGCCTAATACATTGGTGGTTCGCAGCATTAAATCGACCATTGACGTACGGGCACCCGCCGCCGAAGACGGATCGAGTTTGTTGACAAGACGGCGCTGCAGCTGCGCTGCCGTTACAGGTACGCTATCGGTAGGAAAAAGCTCCTTATAGGTTGCAAAATTCTTCGTATCTAATTGATTTGACTGATTTTCTAGCCATATTCCTTGGAAAGCCGTCGCACCGACAAGCGCAATAAACCAAAGAGCCGCTATGCCAAGTGTTCTGCGCCAAGCCGCGTCTAGACTGGAGTCTTCATAGCGCACCGCGTAGCTGCCCTGCAGCAAGTTCAATAGATTCGGGTGAGATACCAGCCCGCCACCTGTCGGGCTTAACTGCTCAAGCAGGTACTGCAGTGGCGCTGTTTCAACAACATTTAATGCTGGCGCGCTCGACAGTTGGCCAAGCTCTAGATCTGTAAGCGACCCACCGATGCAGGTCAGCGACGCCACATCCAAGGTATCGAGAATGTCTGGGACCGTGTCACGGTCGATCAGTGCGTCTTGATCCTCGGTCACGACTACAACCTGGTCTGCCTCAAACAGCAAGGCCGCTGCATTTGTGTCGGGCCGAATCAATTGGGCCTGAGAGACCACTGCACCCAGGGTAATACCGCTACCAGAGAACAGGCTCAGCCAGGAGTCCAGCCTTGCTGTGTTGATGACCGCGCAATGAACTGGCTGATTTGCATGGATGGATTGATATGCGATTTGTACGTCTTCGACATCGCTGGTTATGAACTCCTCCACCGCAAAGGGTAAGGCCTGACGAATGCTGTTGATCGACCGACCGGGCACGCTGACGTTAAGGTGGACGATTTCCTCACCGGTTAATACGAGGGCTATGCGGTCTGGCGTGGTGAACCAGCTAGGATGTTGCTCGACAAAATCTGGCAGCTGTTCAGCGTTAACCTCTCCATAGGTTACCGCCCCTTGTGCTGACAAATAACTCCACTGCAAGCCAGCGCCTTGTGATGATCCGTAGGTTGCGGTTTGAGGACTAAATAACAACATGTGTTCAGCCTGTTTGCGAGGTTTCAGGTTTTGTTTTAACGCCAAAGCGCTTGCCAAAATCACGGTGCAGCAGTGTGATTCTCCCATTTGAGGCATCGCGATACAGCACAGAGGTGAGACTTACGCGGCTGCGGTTAAGGCGTGCTTCTGCAACCAACAGAAAATACTCACTGGTCACTGAAAGTCGCTGCTGAACAGCGGCAAACTCAGGATGGTTTTGCACAAATTCGGCGACATTTTGATAGTTCCGTGCCGCCTGCGCTATGGCCTGTGCATCCTGAATTGAAATGGCATTGTCTAGCGCATACAACGTTTCTGCTGCTGCCGTATTGACGTTGATTTTACTCTGGGTATCCGGCACTAGGCAGACCTCGCCAGATAAAACCTGCACCTCAAGGGGGTCTACATCGATCAGCATGTTCAACTCACTGAGATCCAGCATGGGTTGATTTGCCGCAAAATGGGGCGGTGTCTGCATCTGGTATGCGGAATCCTCTGCGCCAAGGGCGCTAACCTGCTGATCGCTATCCACCCAGTCCTTAATCAAGTCGGCAAGTTCAGGCGATAGCTGTAAATGGGTAAGCAATCGCTGTAGCCGTTTGTATTGAGCTTTGTCTTCGTCGTCCGCTAGCCAGTTCAGGTTGAAACATCGGTTTAGGTCCAGCACATAGGCCTGCATGACGCCGATGCCATCAAGATCCAAGGGCAAAACAGGCTGTGCCCAGAACTCATCGAGATGATCGACGCCGGGGCCTGAGTTGACCGCATCGTCGTAAAGTACCTGCCGCGTTAGTTCTTCCGCGCCAAGCACATATTGCACGGCTTGGGACTGTTCAAAGGTATTTTGATTCTGCTGAATGACGAGGTGCTGGCTGGATAGAATCTGCGTCGTGAGACCGATCAGTATGGCGGTGATAAGCAGTACTGATATTAAGGCAATACCGCGCTGGCCTGATGCTGGCGCTGTGGACGGCCCACCAAATCTAGCCATTTGGCACCTCCCACACACGCTCGACTATGCCTACAGGCACCATGGAAACTCGCAGCACCAAGCCAGCTATTTGCAGCTGCCCTGCTCCCTGCGCCGATCTGGGCGGCCAGAATTTGTGCTCCTGACCGTTCTGATCTATGGCGAAGAATTCCAGATCTTCAACCCCCTCGAGCAGGGTCTGAGATATTGGCTCTTCATCACCACGTCGATCCAACACAGGCCAATAGGCGCGCACAAGTTTCTCCTCTTGAATGCGATAGCCAACTCGCTGTAGCTCAGATCGCGGCCGCTGCAGAGGATTTCTCCAGCCACCGCGGGTCATCGACAATGCTCCCTCGTCACCGATCATCAAGGCAGGCAGGGGTTCACCTTGTGCCATACGGATTGGTCGATTGCGAAATTGCAGCATGTCTCGCTCCACCACGAGCATGGCACGATGGATTTGGCTAAGACGTTGACCGCGATCGTCCAATACCTCATAGGCGTTGACCGTGCGACCGAGCAATTGCGCGCTGATCAAACCGACAACTGCGAAAATGAACAGCGCGACCAAAATTTCTATCAGCGTAAATCCAGAGTGGCGGTTGGCGGGCTGTCCTTTGTGCATCAGTACTGCCCCAAAAATCCGGATAAATACCCGTAAGGACCTTGTCGACCCTCTTCATCAGAGGACTCATAAACGGACACTTCCACCCTGCGAATCCAAGGATGGTCGGTGGTTTTTATCTGGGTTTCGACTTCCCACTCGCGGTCGGCAAACACAAGGCGTGTTTGTTGTTTACCTTCACCCAGTGATTGTGGCTCTCGGCGCTGTAGCATTCGCATGCGCGTCATTTGGTTGTTGGCAATCCAATTCGCTACCGTGCGTTGCTCTAGGCTGCGCGTCTGATTAGCAACGCCTCCCACCGCTGTGGAAACGGCGGCACCAATGACGCCAATAATGGCGATGGCGATAAGCATTTCGAGCAAGGTGAAGCCGCGCATCAGCGTGCTGCCGAGCCAAGTGCGCCAATCATCTCGAGGCGCAGAGGCTGAAAACCGTCGGTGGATATTCGAAAGCCGTCTGCATTACGAGACGGCACATCCTCTATCAGGACCTCTAGATCAAATGGCATGGTTTCTCCGCTGGAGAAAAAAACCAAGTCTGGGGTTCTTTTCAAGGGTGACCTAGACGAATCGGGGGCTCTTGAGCCATCGTTTTGCTCGTCACTGGGCGCGAACATTCCCTCGTCAGGGTCGACGCCAAATTGATCGTAGACTTGGAGTTGAAAAACCACGGGCCGCGGTGGGCTATCCGGGGTGAATGGGGCTTGCTGTTGGGCAAACCACTGTCGCTGATCTTCATCAAAGGCCACGAAAAAGTAATCGTCTGCTGCTACGTGCATGCCCCACTCTTGGTTATTTTGTATGGCCCGATCGCGAGCTAACTCGATGCGCTGAACGAGCCGCTGACCGAAGGCCTGCAGCGCCCGCTGATCGCCTCCTACGTCGATGGATATGACCGCGGTACCCATCAAAATGCCTAAGATCAACACCACGACCAAGAGTTCGATTAGGGTAAAGCCAGCTTCCGCATGAGTGTTCTTATCTGAGTTAGGCATGGCAGGTTGGCTGTGTCAGCGTTTATCTGACGCTGCCCTAGAGATCTGACAGCCTTATATCCGCGGCATTGCCCTCGCCGCCTTCCGCACCGTCAGCGCCCAGACTCGTCAGTTCGATACGACCATCCCTATTTTCGTACAGGTAAGCCGCACCCCAAGGGTCTGATGGGAGTTTTTTCAGATAGCCACTGGGATTCCAGTTCTTGGCTTCCGGTGAGCCACTGGGGCGCTGAACTAGGGCTTCCAATCCCTGATCTGACGAGGGATAGCGATAGTTATCAAGGCGATATACATCCAGCGCAGCAGACAAAGTGCGCAGATCGGTTTGGGCCGCCTGCACCCGCGCTGCATCAGGCCGCGACAACAGTGTTTGCGCAGCCAACCCGCCTAAAATACTGAGGATGACGATTACCACCAATATCTCAATCAGGGTAAATCCCCGCTGCTGAGCGTGAGCATTTGTCATCGAAACCTCCCGTGTTTCTTTCCAATCGATTCGTGCCATTGCGTTATACCAGCTGATTCATGCTGAGCATGGGCAACAAAATCGCCATGACTATAAACAGTACCACCCCACCCATCAGCAACAGCATGAGGGGTTCAAATAACTTCACCAAGGCGGATACCACTCGTTCTACCTCGTCTTGCTGAAAATCCGCTACGCGCCCGAGCATGGCATCTAACGTACCGCTCTGTTCCCCCGCCGCAACCATATGCAGCAGCATGGGCGGCATTTGCCCAATGCGGGCCAGCGCGATGTGCAGACTAATACCTTCGCTGACACGCTGAGTTGCCTCGCGCAGTGCACGCTGCAACCACTGATTGGATACGACGCCGCTGGCAATGTGCATGGCTTCTACCAACGGCACACCCGAGCGCGTCAAAATCGACAGCGTATTGGTATAGCGCGATGCGTTGGCGCTGCGCGTGATGCGCTGAATCAAGGGAATTTCGAATTTCAAACGGTCCCAGCGCAGTCGCAGCGTTGGTTTTGCCAGCAACCAGCGGCTAAAGGCGACGAGCCCCGCAATGCCCGCAAACAATAACCACCAATAACTGGCCATAAAGTCCGTGATCGCGATAAGGGCAACGGTGAACCAGGGTAACTCTTGGCCAGTATCGACTATGACATTGACCATGTCTGGCACGATATAAACCATCAGACCGGAAATGATCAATACCGCCATAACCAGCAGCACAGCAGGATAGATCATGGCCATTTCGACATTACGAGTGGCCGAAAATTGACGCTCCTCGTAATCCGCTAGATTCTCGAGAACTTTGTCCAAAAAACCTGATTGCTCTCCCGCAGCGACGGTAGCTCGATAGAGCGCATTAAAACTGCCCTCGTGATCACTCAGGCTGACGGCCAAACTGTAACCCTCAAGCACCTTGCTGCGCACGGCCATGATCAGGCCCTTAACCCGCTGCTTGTCTGCTTGTTCTGCAACTGCCGCCAGGGCTGACTCGATGGGTAAGCCAGACCCTACCAAGGTTGCGAGTTGGCGGGTAAACAGCACACGGTCAAGATGGCCCAGATGCCTTTGGAACGCGAACTTTTGCTGGCTCTTTACCGCTTGGCTTGAGGTCACACTGACCTTGGTTGGCACCAAGCTTTGATCGCGCAGCAGCGTTCGCGCGTGACGCGCGCTGTCTGCTTCGATCACACCCTTACGGCTACGGCCCGCGGTGTCGAGTGCTTGATATTCGAAGGCTGCCATCAGTCGGCTTTACCAGCGGCGGACGTATCAATCATCCAAGCTAACTCGCAAGACTTCTTCAACACTGGTCTGGCCTGCGAGGATTTTCCGCTTGCCATCCTCACCGATGCTCGGCGCCAAGCTGCGAGCATAGCGAGCTAGCTCTTGTTCGCTCGCTGCATCATGAATCAGCTGACGCATGGTTTCATCCACGACCACCATTTCGTAAATGCCGGTGCGGCCCGAGAAACCCGATTGAGAGCATGCCGCGCACCCTTTCGCTTCGTAGATATTCGCAGCGCGTTCCTGCAAAAAGGCCAGTTCTGTCGCGTTCGCCGGTCGAGGTTCGCGGCACTCTTGGCACAAAACGCGCACCAGTCGTTGCGCTAAAACCCCGATAAGGCTAGAGCTCAACAGGAAGGGCTCTACCCCCATGTCAATCAGGCGCGTCACCGCGCCCACGGCGGTATTGGTGTGCAATGTAGACATGACCAAATGCCCGGTCAGGCTCGCCTGAACGGCTATCTCCGCGGTTTCGAGGTCGCGAATTTCACCGACCATCACCACATCAGGGTCTTGACGCAAAATTGCCCTCAGACCTCTGGCAAACGTCATATCGGCCTTATTATTGACCTGAGTTTGACCGATGCCCGGCAGGGAATACTCGATGGGATCTTCAACGGTAAGCACATTGATGGCACTGCCATTAAGCTCAGCAAGTGAGCCGTAAAGCGTCGTGGTTTTGCCCGAGCCCGTGGGGCCTGTGACCAAAAAGATACCGTGGGGCTTACGCACAATGCCCTGCAGAGCACTCAGTGTGTGGGGCGCTAGACCCAGCTTTTCCAGCTTCAACCTGCCAGCCTGCTTGTCTAATAATCGCAGTACGACACGTTCGCCAAAGTTCGCCGGCATGGTGCTCACTCGAACATCCACTTCACGACCGCCAATACGCAGAGAAATACGACCATCTTGCGGCACACGTTTTTCGGCGATATCCAATCGCCCCATGACCTTGATGCGAGAGATCAAGAGTGAGGCGAGTTCACGCCGAGGTCGCACGACCTCACGCATCACACCGTCAACACGAAATCTGACCACTAGAGCCTGTTCAAAGGTTTCTATGTGCACATCAGAAGCGTTTTCACGAATCGCTTGGGCGAGCAGCGCGTTAATCAGACGGATAATCGGCGCGTCGTCTTGCTGCTCGAGTAGATCTTCGGTCTCAGGCAACGCACTAGCTAGGCTGGCGAGATCCATTTCCTCCCCTAGATCTTCCACCATCTGTTTGGCTTCGCTGGAATCAGTGGCATAGGCGGCGCCGAGTAATTCATCAAACTCTTCTGAAGCAACCAAGCGCACCTTGGTCTTGCGCCGGACATGTCGACGAATTTCCGCCAACGTCGACAGATTAGGCTGAGATTTTGCACACACCTCCAGCACCTGTTGCGACTGATCTGGCACTAGGACGACACCAAAACGACGCGCAAAAGCAAACGGCAGCTTAGTGTCTTCAAGGCCCTCAAGCGCCCTTGGAGTAGCCGCCACATTAAAATCTGTAGATCCCACTTCTGACATCAACGTACACCCATATTGGAAACCAAATGTTACCTCAGCCGACTACAAAAACTGCACCATGTCTTGAGCAAACTGTGAACGTGTCAACTACTTTGACGACGTGATGCAATGCTCTGCGGCTATTTCCACTGGCACTGCAACTCATAGCCCCATAGTATCGACGCTCAACGAATTGAGAGGACGCCAGCGCTTGAATTTTGTCGGGTCTCACATCATCTCCGTTGACCAATTTGATCGATCTGCCGCAGATCGTGTTTTTGAAGTGGCCGACAAAATGCAGCCTTATGCCATGCGGCAACGCATCACCCGGGTACTTCAGGGCGCCATTCTTTCCAACATGTTTTTCGAGCCCAGCACGCGCACGCGCGTATCCTTTGGTTCGGCATTTAATCTTCTTGGTGGCGAAGTTCGGGAGACCAGCGAGGCCAAAACATCCTCTCTCGCGAAAGGCGAGTCGCTCTATGACACCGCGCGAGTTCTCTCCGGTTACAGCGATGTGATCGTAATGCGCCATCCGGAGCCAGGCAGCGTGGCTAAATTTGCCGAGGCCAGCCGCGTTCCGGTCATCAATGGCGGCGACGGACCCAACGAACACCCCAGTCAGGCGCTCTTGGACTTGTATACCATGCGCACCGAGATTGCCGCCCACGGCCAGTCATTAGACGGCCTTAGCATCGCTCTTATTGGCGACTTACGCTTTGGCCGTGCGGTGCATTCTTTGTGCAAACTATTATGTTTGTATGACAATATTCGCCTGCACTTGATCTCTCCTGCCGAGCTTGCCTTGCCGCAAGAAATCATCAGCCTACTGAAGACTGCCGGCCACGACGTACTCGAATACACCGACATGGCCGACGGTATTCGCGGGGTCGACATTCTGTATGTAACCCGTACTCAAGAAGAACGCTTCCCCTCGCAGCAAGAAGCGGATCGATATCGGGGCCTGTTTCGCCTAAATCAGGCCATTTACACGCAAAACTGCGCACCCAACACGGTCATCATGCACCCTCTACCGCGCGACTCCCGCGCTCAGGCCCAAGAACTGGATGATGATCTTAATCAAAACCCTAATCTGGCGATCTTTCGCCAAACCGATAACGGCATGCTTATACGCATGGCGCTATTCGCCCTGATCTTGGATGTCGTCGATGAGGTTGATAACCACGCCAAGCCGGTAACGTGGTTTACCGCAAAACGGCACCGTTAGAGCTCCTTTCGATTTCCTACGCGCATAAAAAAGGGCTTTTAAAGAGCCCTTTTTCGTCGCTGACTTAGGCTGCGCTAGATCTGCGCTTCCAGCTCCGGCAGTGCCGTGAATAAGTCTGCCACCAGACCGTAGTCGGCCACCTGAAAGATTGGCGCATCTTCGTCTTTATTGATCGCCACAATGACCTTGCTGTCTTTCATGCCGGCCAAGTGCTGAATCGCGCCGGAAATACCCACGGCAATGTAAAGATCTGGTGCGACGATTTTGCCGGTCTGACCCACCTGCATATCGTTTGGCACAAATCCCGCATCGACGGCGGCGCGCGAGGCACCAATTGCTGCACCCAGCTTGTCTGCAATACCGTCGAGCAAGCCAAAGTTCTCGCCATTTTGCATGCCGCGCCCGCCAGAGATGATCACGCTAGCCGCGGTTAATTCTGGACGCTCTGACTCGGCAATTTCTTGTGAGACGAAGCTGGAAACGCCAGCGTCGGTAACATTGCTGATCGCTTCTACAGAGGCACTGCCGCCGGTTGCCGCAACGGCGTCATAGGCCGTGCCGCGCACAGTGACCACTTTTACCGCGTCGTTAGACTTCACCGTCGCGATGGCATTACCTGCATAGATAGGACGCTTGAAAGTGTCTGGGCTCTCGACAGAGACAATGTCAGAGACCTGTGCAACGCCGAGCTTAGCCGCGACGCGGGGCATGATGCCCTTACCGTTAGCGGTATGTGGTGCAAGCACATGGCCATAGGGTGCGGCTACTTCAGCAATCAAGTCGCCAATATTTTCGGCTAACTGATGCTCGTATGCGGGGTTATCAGCCACCAGCACCTTGCTCACGCCGGGGATTGCCGCCACTTGGCTGGCAACCCCATCCACATCGCTGCCGGCTACCAATACATCAATGTCGCCGCCGATTGCTTGCGCGGCTGCAATGGTTACCAGCGTTGCGCTTTTATTTTCGCTGTTATCGTGTTCTGCAATTACCAATATGCTCATGAGATCACCTTCGCTTCGTTCTTAAGTTTGTCGACCAGTTGCTCAACGGACTCCACCTTGATGCCAGCAGCGCGCTCGGCAGGTGCTTCAACCCTGAGCACTTCAACCGTCGGTGTCATATCGACACCAAGCTCGTCTGGTGTGAGTACGTCCAGAGGCTTCTTCTTAGCTTTCATAATGTTTGGCAGCGATGCGTAGCGTGGTTCGTTCAAACGCAGGTCCGTGGTGACCACTGCAGGCAGGTTCACAGACAAGGTCTGCATGCCGCCATCAATTTCGCGAGTTACCGTAGCTTTGCCATCGGCGACGGTAACCTCAGAGGCGAAAGTCGCTTGGGGCATACCGGTGAGCGCCGCGAACATTTGGCCAGTTTGGCCATTATCGTCGTCAATGCTTTGCTTACCAAAAATCACCATGCCAGCCTGTTCCCGCTCTTGTACGGCTGCCAAGGCACGAGCGATGGCGAGAGGCTGAGCATCGGCTTGGGTTTCGACCAAGATGGCTCGATCTGCGCCCAGTGCTAAACAGGTTCGCAGTTGCTCTTGGGATGAGGTGGTACCGACGGACACGGCAATAACCTCTTCCGCAACCCCCGCTTCTTTCATGCGCACGGCTTCTTCAATGCCAATTTCGCAGAAAGGGTTTACCGACATCTTCACGTTGCTGAGATCAACGCCGGTGTTATCTGGTTTTACACGTACTTTGACGTTGTAATCCACCACTCGCTTGACAGGTACAATTACCTTCATTGAATCGGATCCTCTTTAAGTTGGCCGTAATGACAAGGCTCTCCCCCGTCACACAAGCGTTATGAGCGATGCACGTTTGCAACGCCTTTATGCCACCCTCACTCATTCGTGAAATCTACCGTTAGCTGGCGGTGACATGTCACGCTCTTGGGTAAGTTCCCACGGTATTGCTGGGATCTCAAACTGTAACCCGGGCTCAAAGTCGGGTGACGAAAGCACACAAACCGATTAATCTGCCGCCTGCGCGCTCATGCTGTCCCCAGCAATTTAGGGCGACGCATTGTCCCTATGGCCCGTGCATAGGTCAAGACATGACGCGACGCGGCCCTGCTTGGTCAAGCCATCTTCAAAGTTTCGATCGCAGCGCAGCAATAAAGGTATGACGCGAAGCGTACTTTTCTAACGAGAGAGGGATTTAAGAGCAATGGAACAACAGATCGAGCGCGAATCCATGGAATTTGACGTCGTCATCGTCGGTGGAGGCCCAGCAGGACTTGGCGCAGCCTGCCGACTGATGCAGCTTGGCGAACAAAGTGGCCAAGAGCTATCTGTGTGCTTGGTCGAAAAGGGTTCTGAAATCGGCGCGCACATTCTATCTGGTGCGATCTTCGAACCCACTGCTCTGAACGAGCTGTTCCCAGACTGGCAAGAGCGCGGTGCGCCATTGGACAACCCGGTGACGGAAGACCTTGCTTACCTGCTGGTCAACGATACTAACAGAATCAAAATGCCCAGTTTCATCGTCCCTCAAGATCTACACAACGATGGCAATTATGCAATTAGTCTAGGGAATCTGTGCCGTTGGCTTGGCGAGCAGGCAGAAAACATGGGCGTGAACATTTTTCCAGGATTCGCCGCCGCCGAGGTCTTGTACGACGAAAATGGCGCTGTGCGCGGCGTGGCCACCGGCGACATGGGCATCAGCAAGGAAGGCGAGCAAAAAGGTAGCTTCACTCCGGGTTATGAGCTGCTGGGTAAGTACACTATTTTTTCAGAAGGTTGCCGAGGCCATTTAGGCAAACAACTAATCCGGAAGTTCAACCTCGATGCAGATAGTGGTACCCAACACTATGGAATCGGCATAAAAGAACTTTGGAACATCGATCCTGCAAAACACAAGCCCGGCAGAGTCATCCATGGCGCTGGCTGGCCAATTGGGGGTTTTTTTACAGGGGCAACTGGCGGCTCCTTTCTCTATCACTTACCAAACAACCAAGTGTCTTTGGGATTAATCACTGACCTCAGCTATAGCAACCCTTACCTCTCGCCGTTCGACGAGATGCAACGTATGAAACTTCATCCTTTGTACGCAGAAATTCTAGAGGGTGGAGAGCGCGTGTCATACGGAGCCAGAGCACTCTGCAAAGGAGGAATTCAGGCCCTACCAAAATTAACGGTTCCCGGTGCCCTACTTGCCGGCTGCGATGCGGGCTTCATGAACGTGCTGAAGATAAAAGGCAGTCATACCGCCATGAAATCAGGGATGTTGGCGGCCGAGGCGACATTCGACGAGCTCAAAGAGGGCCGTAGCCGCACCGAAGCTTCGAGCTTTCAAACTCGATTTGAAAATTCTTGGTTACACGAGGAACTCAATCGAAGCAGGAACTTCGGCCCGGCAGTACACAAGTTGGGCACGGGAGGCGGTGCAGCGTATGCATTCGTTGAACAGTTTCTTGCTGGCAATCAGCCCTGGACGCTAACCGATCCAACTCCTGATCATGCGACCCTAAAGCCAGCCGCCTCGTGCAAACCTATCGACTATCCCAAGCCCGATGGCGTGCTGTCGTTTGACAAGTTGTCCTCGGTTTTTCTATCCAATACCAATCACGAAGAGGATCAGCCCTGTCACCTCACATTGAAAGACGCCGAAGTGCCAATACGGGACAATTTGCCCATGTATGCAGAGCCCGCCCAGCGTTACTGCCCTGCTGGCGTGTATGAGATTGTTGAAGAGAGCAGTGGGCCACGGTTCCAAATCAACGCACAAAACTGTGTGCACTGTAAAACCTGCGACATCAAAGATCCGTCGCAGAACATTACTTGGGTTGTGCCGGAAGGCGCTGGCGGGCCGAACTACCCGAATATGTAGACGTGCAATCGACTACACAAAAAAGCCCGGCAATCACGAGGCTTTTTTGTGTTTGCGTATAGGCTGGCAACTGCGCTTAGGCGACCATCGAACCAAGGTTAAAGCCAAGGCCATTGCTGTACACCAACAAATCATCTCCTTGCGGCTGCCCTTCTTCCACCAAACGGTAGAAGACTGAGCGTTGAATACGCGCGTCAAGACCATCCCTCACCAGTATGAAAGGTCGTTCACCCTGCATGCGTATGGGATGTTCCTCACCGGCAATGATGTAATCCCCGACGTTGGTGCTAAATAGCAGCTGTTTGTCTTGGCCACTGCCACGCACATCCAAATCTACGGCGATAAAGGGCACCTCTTCGACCGTGATTTTCATCTTCTCCACCGGAGTAACAAGGTAGTAACCATTGGCCTCCAAACGTAGGATCGTGGCGAATAAGTCGACTAAGGGTTGTCGCTCAATGCGTGTGCCCTCGTGAAACCAGCGCCCTTCACGATCGATACGAATATCGATTTCGCCAGCGCGCTCTGGCTGCCATAGATGGAGCGGCGGTAGTCGCTTGTTTTGTTGCAGGCTTATGAGGGTGTCGAAGAGGTCGTCGATATAGGACATAACGTGGTTGCCGAATCAGATAGTGCAAGCCTAACGGGGTACGAGGCGTGCTTGGCCGCCATATTTGAGACTATTCGTCACCCACCAATAAACTTCATCACGGTGACCTCACCCTGAAAGTTCTCACTTTGTTTATCTGCCAAGGCGCCAAGCAAAACCTCATGCAGCGCAGCTTTTGCTTGGTCGTCTGGCAAGGCCAGCAGTTCGCGGATATTTGACGAACGCGCACTGGATAAACACCCGTATAACGCGCCGTTAGAGGATAATCTCAGTCTCGTGCAGTTACGGCAGAAAGGCTCGCTCTCATTGGCGATGACGCCAAAAACACCCTTGCCAGCAATATCGTATCGCACGGCGGTGGAATCGAACGGCGCGTCGGTGCGGCTGAAGGTGTAGCGCGAAGCGATACGGTCGAGTATTTCTTCCATGGAGAAAAACTCACGCCCGTAGCTTGGACTCGCCTGCAGGTGTCCCATGTTCATCAACTCGATGAACCTCAGCTCTATGTTGCGTTCAAGAGAGTATTCAAGCAGCGGTAAAATCTGATCGTCGTTCACATGCTTCATCGGCACCATGTTGATCTTCACCGCCAGACCACCCGCCTGCATCAGTTCAATGCCGTGCAGCACGGTGTTCAGATCACCCGAGCGAGCGATCTCTCGAAAGCGCTCCCGATCCAGCGTATCCAGACTGACATTGATGCGACGCATACCCGAGTCGATGATCGCCTCGGCATACCTTGGGAGTAATTGGGCATTGGTCGTCAGCGACACATCGCTTAAGCCCAAGTCCATGATGCCTTGCAAGGTCGCCGGAAACTTTGGCGACAACAACGGTTCACCGCCGGTAATACGCACTTTGTCGATTCCGGCGGTGTCGATCAACAAACGAGTTGCGCGAACGATCTCCTCGCCACTGAGTTCGTAGGCTGCTGCCTGCAGACGTTTTCCGTCCGGCACGCAATACGTGCAGGCATAGTTGCAGGCAGCGGTCAGGCTAAGGCGCAGGTTGCGAAATCGGCGGCCTAGGCGATCAACAATCAGATGCTGCTTGTCGTTATTGATTTCCTGCATTGTTTCTTTTTATTCCAAAGCCTGTGATTTAAAAAGCCCCACCCTCTGTGTCGCCAATCAAGCCGGTATGTGTTCGATTAGCTGCTCAACAAAATCGACATGCCAAAACATTCGATTAGAGCCTTTCACCAGTACGCGATCGCCGTCAGATAGCGCAAGCGCCAAACCACGCAGCCATTGTTGACTAACGCTCTCGTGGTGAGCCAACCAGCGGCCCTGAGCCAACGCATTTTTTTCGTCTAAGCCCAGCCACCGACAGGCATCACCCATGGCCGCGCCAACGGCAACGATACCATGCAATGCGGGCTCATTAATGACGGTCTTGAGCAGCTGCCGATGTGCATCCTCGCTGTCCTCACCTAACTCCCGCATGTCGCCAAGCACGGCGTACCGCCTACCGTGGCAAGGATCAGCAACAAATGCGGTGAGCGCCGCCTGCATGCTGGCAGGGTTGGCGTTATAGCTGTCGTCAACGATCTCGATGCCGGTTTTGTTGCGGATATTGCCTCTGCCCGCTGGCACTAAATCATGGGGAAGCTCTGCCGCCGCCGTTACGTCTGCGTCCAGTAACTTAGCCGCTAGCAGGCAGGCAGCAAGCGTTAGTGCTCGATGTGCGCCACCGCCGGGTACCCGAGCGCTGAACGCTTCGCCAAACAACAGCAAGCGCAGCCTGTCACCCTCAAGCGCCGTGATACGGGCATGAGAGGCAGCTCCTTCGCCGAAGCAGTATCCCGGTAGATTGAGTTCATCGTGCACCACGCGCATCTCGTCTGACTCTAGCGTTGAAAATATCGCAGACTTTTCTTCAATCAGCGCTGCTCGTGATGGGAAGTTCTCGATATGCGCGTTATGCACATTGAGCAAAATCGCCAAATCTGGCTGAACCATCCGAGTCAGTGGTTCGATCTCGCCCGGATGACTGGTACCGATTTCGAACACCCATGAGGGTGCGTCTTGGCTGGCGTTCGCGAGGGACAATGGCACCCCAATATGATTATTGAAACTCCCCGGCGGGGCATAGGCCCCAAGCGCTGCGGACAAAAATGTTTTCGCAGTAGTTTTGCCGCTGCTGCCAGTGACCGCAATCACAGGCCCCTTGATCCGTCCTCTTGCGGCCGCGCCGAGCATCCACAGACCATCGTAGGTGTCTTTTACCCGAAATTGCGTGATGGCCGTGCTTTGAGGTCGCGAGACTAGGACAGCGCTCGCACCCTTGGATGCGGCGTCAGCCACATAATCATGGCCGTCAGCCGATGTCCGCAGGCTCGGGGTAAAGCGCTCACCCGGATCCCCCGCAAGAGCAACAAATAAGTCGCCGGGTTCTACTAGGCGGCTATCGATGGTGACCCGATGAATGCCGCCCTGCGCCTTAGTCAGGCTACCGCTCTCGTCGTCAGTTCCCCCCGCAAACACAGCCTCAAGCTCCTGCAAGGTCCAAAGAACATGTTGTGGATGCGTCGCCTGACTCATCGTCACATGTTAGCCCGAAACCGACTGTATCGGCGATCTATGCATCTGCCCCCAAAAAATCGTGAATGTGTAACCGGCCACTGCATGACGTGGCGGTAGTGTGCTGAACTTATAGGCTGAACTTATAGGCATGTGGCGGACGAGTCGCTAAGCTAACTTCAAGATTTATTTTGGAATCAAAAATGAGTGATACAGCAACCCAAGACGGCTTTTTCTCTCGCTGGGGACGCAGGCTGACCAAGGCGAGGAACTTCGCCCTAAACACAGCCTTCGTGCTGTTTTTTATTGTCCTGCTCGGTGCGCTATTTAGTCAGCCTGAAATGCCGACCGTTGAACAGGACAGCGCATTGATCATTGCGCCCTCTGGCACCTTGGTCGAAGAAATCACGCCACCCAGCGACTGGCGCGAAGTGATTTTCAATACTGCCGACTCAGGTTTGATTGCGGTGAAAGACCTCATGGAGAGCATCGATCTCGCCGCGGAGGATGAGCGTATCACCCTACTGGTGTTGAATTTTGATGAGCTTGACGGCCTGACACCCAGCCGCGCCATCGCCATTGGCGAGCGCTTGGCGGCGTTTCGTGCCGCGGGCAAACAGGTCATGGCCTACACCGAATACAGTGGGCAAACCCAATATCTGGCGAGCAGTTTTGCGGATGAGATCTACCTACATCCCATGGGCAGCGTCATGCTCACGGGTCTTGGCGGTGATCGACTTTACTTTGCCAACTTACTAGAAAAACTCAAAGTCACCATGCATATCTTTCGCGTTGGCGAATATAAATCCGCTGTGGAGCCCTTTTCACGCAACAATATGTCGGATGCTGCGCGCGAGGATAGTCAGCGCCTGCTCGATGGCATTTGGCAGGACATGACCTCTGCCATTGCGCAAAACCGCGACATCGCCGTTGACAGCGTGCTGAGGTTTGCCAACGACTTTGACCAGCTGTTGGAAAACGCTGGGGGAGACGGGGCTCTGGCGACCCTCGACAGTCAGTTGGTGGATGGTCTGCTGACAAAGAATGCGTTTCGCGAAAAGGTTGGTGAGATCGTTGGCTGGCAGGACACAGCGCTCAACGGCATTGGCTTCCAATCCTACTTAGCCGTGCACTCAGACCCTTCCGCAGGGAGCGATGCACAGGATCAACTGATCGGTGTTCTCACAGTACAAGGCGGCATCGTCGAATCCGGCGCCGGCGGTGTAGATGTGGCAAACGCTGAAATGCTTGTCGATCAAATCCGCATGGCGAAGGATGACGATCAAATCAAGGCCTTAGTCATGCGCGTTGATTCGCCCGGGGGCAGTGCCTTCGCCTCAGAGCTGATTCGAGAGGAGTTAGCGGCGTTACAGGCGGTCGGTAAGCCCGTGGTGGCGTCCTTCGGGCCAGTAGCGGCCTCGGGGGGTTACTGGATTTCTGCGGACGCTGATGCCATTTACGCCGAACCTACCACGATCACCGGTTCCATCGGCATTTTTGGTTTGGTACCCAACGTTTCGCGCAGTTTAGATGCCATTGGTATCAATGCCGATGGCGTCTCCAGCGCGCCGCTAGCACGAGGCTTGAGCGTGGTTGGCGAGCTAAGTGAGCAAGCGAAGAAGATTCTGCAGTTGTCAATCGAGCACGGTTACGATGAATTCATCGACCTCGTCGCTACGGGTCGTAACATGCCCAAGGCTTCCGTCGAGGCCATTGCCCAGGGCCGGGTATGGAGCGGTACTGCAGCGCTCGAGATCGGTTTGGTCGATGAGCTAGGCGATTTAGAGGACGCCATTGCTCGAGCAGCGGAATTGGCCGAACTGGACAATTGGCGGTCCGTTGATGTTCGTCCGCCAATGGATCCGCAGAGTTTGATCATGATGGAACTGATGAATGCGACAGTGGGCTCTGCCGCGCCAGGTGAGAGCGCTCTAGCCCAGTGGCTAGGCCATCTGCCTTGGCTGCACAGCGCCGAAGAGGGTTTGTCCATGTTGTCTGTGTTCTCTGACCCAAGGCATATGTACGCCATGTGCGTGAGCTGCAAGGCCCTCTAAATCAGATCAGGCAACACCGCTAACCGACCCGACTTAGCCATCTTCCGAGGCGTTTGTTCGGGTCGTCTGCACTTTCTGCCAGTACTCTTCGGTCATCTGCTTAACCTCTTTGTGCATAAGCAGCATGCCAATGAGGTTGGGTAGCGTCATGAGGGCAACGGTTACCGCCGAGATCAGCCAGATCAGTGACGTATCGGCAATGGTCGCTACGAAGAATCCCAATACGTAGAGAAAGCGGTAAGGCAGCACCCAGAAAGTACCGAACAGGTAGGTGACCGCGCGGTCACCATAATATGACCAAGCAATGGCGGTGGAGAACGCGAACAGCGTCAGGCCAATGGTTACCAGCAAGCCACCATAGTCGCCCAAGAAACTCTGCTCAAAGGCCTTTGCGGTAAGCGGTACCGAATGCAGCAGTGAGTCACCGGTGAGGGCCAAACTTGCATCGGACACCTGTCCATTGTCGACAGCCATCAGACCGCTAAACGGCTGATCTGCCTGCATGACTCGAACGTTTTCCGCCACCGAGCGATTGTGAATGAAAGTAATGTTGCTGGCATCGGGCCGCCCTGCTTGCACTGAAATGGTTCCGCTAAAGGCACGCACGGGATCATTCTGTGGCGGCACTAGGTCTAGGTGGGCCGACAACTGGCTCACATGGGTCATATTCTGATCGTCGTACACGCCAGCCAAAATCTCTGTATCCGTTTGGCTAAACGTCGTAGGGAACTTTTGCTGCCAAACTCCCGACGACAGGATAACTAAACCCGTCAACGTGCAGATCACCAACGTATCGATAAAGGGTTCGAGGATAGACACCATGCCCTCAGCAACGGGCTCCTTGGTTTTCGCCGAGGCGTGAGCAATCGGCGCAGAACCTTGTCCTGCCTCATTGGAATACAGACCACGGTTTACTCCGCGGTTAAAGGCGTAGGCGAAGGATGCCCCCAAAAAGCCGCCTGCTGCTGCGGAACCCGTGAAGGCATATTGGAAAACCGAGAGAAAGGACGGTATTACTTGATCCATGTTAGAAAAGATCACAGCAAAGGCGCCCAGCGCGTACAGCACGCCCATGGTGGGTACCAAGGCAGCTGCAACCGCTGCAATGCGACGCACGCCGCCTAAAATCACAAAGGCCATAAGCGCTGCGAACAGCAAACCGGACACATAGGGTGCGATGCCAAACGAAGTCTCGATACCGGAAGCCATATTATTGGCCTGAGGCATATTGCCGGACCCAAAGGAGCTGATCACCGTAGCCACGGCAAAAAAGACCGCCAGCCACTTCATGCCTAGGCCATACTCCATGTAGTACATCGGGCCGCCGGCCATCTGCCCTTTATCGTCCTGCTTGCGATATTTGTGGCTGATGGAGACTTCGACAAACTTGGTGGTCATACCCAAAAAAGCCGTTGCCCACATCCAAAACAGTGCCGCTGGCCCACCCAAGAAAATTGCAAAGGCGACTCCACCGATGTTGCCTGTGCCAACGGTGCCGGATAGCGCTGTCGACAAGGCTTGAAAGTGCGAGGTATCGCCGGGGTCTGAGCTAGACGTATGTTTACCGGTTAGCACAGACCAGGCATGTGCAAAGAAGCGTAACTGGGGAAAACCCAGATAGATCGTAAAAATCAGTCCCACACCCAGCAGCGCAATGGGAAAATAAGCGGCGCTTCCGAGCAAGCTGTCGAGCAGCGAGAAAAA